>VFQM010001156.1_pt1 | contig 24238 bp, 21 predicted proteins | sample 3512391 | NCBI WGS metagenome assembly VFQM01 (sample SAMN10412369, study PRJNA504923) | tailings metagenome | isolation source: Replicate 1 from Balatoc abandoned mine | place: Philippines | reverse complement strand
TGGCCAGCCTGTTGGCGCCGTGCAGGCCGGTCGAGGCGACTTCGCCGCAAGCCCAGAGGCCCGGCACCGAGCTGCGGCCCTCTGCGTCCACTGCGACGCCGCCCATATGGTAGTGCGCAGCCGGGCGCACCGGGATCGGGTCGGCAACGGGATCGATGCCGGCCTCGCGGCACAAGGCGTCGATGGCCGGGAAGCGCGTGGAAAAGCGTGCGCCGAGGCATCGGCGCGTGTCGAGGAACACTCTGTGGCCGCGGGCGAGATGGCGGAACACGCCGCGCGCCACCGTATCGCGCGTCGCGAGTTCTGCACCGGGCAGGTCGGCGAGGAAACGCCGGCCGGTCTCGTCGATCAGGACCGCGCCTTCGCCGCGCACGGCCTCGCTGACCAACCGCATCGGGCGGATCGACGTGTCCAGCGCTGTGGGGTGGAACTGCATGAATTCGAGGTCAACGAGTTCGGCGCCGGCGCGGGCGGCAAGCGCCAGCCCCTGGCCGAAGCAGCCGAGCGGATTGGTGCTGTCGCGGAACAGGCCGCCGACGCCGCCCGTGGCGAGCACGACGCGGCCGGTCGCGAGCATGACGTCGCTCTCCCGCCCGACCGCAAGCACTCCGGCGATGGCGCCGTCTTGGACGATAAGGCGACGCGCCGAAAACCCTTCCAGCACAGTGATTGACGGCGTGCGTCGCACTGCCGCCACCAGAGCGCGCACCAGTTCGCGGCCGGTGGCGTCGCCGCCGGCGTGGACGATGCGGCGGCGGCTGTGTGCGGCTTCCAGCCCCAGCGCGATCTTGCCCTCGGGCGCTCGGTCGAAGGCGATGCCGAGGCGTTCGAGCTTCTCGATCGCCATTGGAGCCGCCTCGACGATGCCTCGGACGACCGCCTCGTCGCACAGCCCGTCGCCGGCGGCCAGCGTGTCGGCGAGATGCAGGGCAGGCGAGTCGTCGTCACCAATTGCCGCCGCCAGCCCGCCCTGGGCCAGTGGGCTCGACGCCTCGCCGCCGAGCGGCGCTGCCGTCAAAAGCACCACGGGCTCCGGCGCGAGCTCCAGCGCCGTCATCAGGCCGGCAATGCCGGCGCCGATTATGACGGGGCGACCGGTGAGGTCGTGGGTCATACCGCTAGCATCCGCTCGACGGCGAGCCGGGCACGTGCCGATAGTTCTGGCTCGATCGTCACCCGGTGGTGCATCTGTTCCAGTGCTGTGCGGATGTTGCCGAGCGTGATCCGCTTCATGTGCGGGCAGAGGTTGCAGGGCCGGATGAATTCGACGTCTGGATGGTCGACGGCAACGTTGTCGCTCATCGAGCATTCGGTCATCAGCACCACGCGCGCCGGCTTTTCGGTGCCGACATAGTCGGACATGGCCGCGGTCGAGCCGGCGAAATCGGCCTCGGCCACAACCTCCGGCGGGCATTCGGGGTGGGCGAGCACGGTCACGCCAGGATGGGCGGCGCGCAACTCGCGGATGTCCTCGGGCGTGAAGCGCTCATGCACCTCGCAATGGCCCTTCCAGGCGATGATCTTGACATCGGTCTGGGCGGCGATGTTCTGCGCCAGATATTCGTCCGGCAGCATGATGACCCGCGGCACGCCGAGCGATTCCACCACTGCCTTGGCATTGCCCGAGGTGCAGCAAATGTCGGACTCGGCTTTCACGGCAGCTGAAGTGTTGACGTAGGTGACAACAGGCACGCCGGGATAGCGCTGGCGCATCAGGCGCACGTCCTCGGGCGTGATCGAGTCGGCCAGCGAGCAGCCGGCGCCCATGTCGGGGATCAGCACTGTCTTGCCGGGATTGAGCAGCTTGGCCGTCTCGGCCATGAAGTGCACGCCGGCCAGCACGATGACGTCGGCCTCGACATCCATCGCCTTGCGGGCCAGCGCCAGGCTGTCGCCGACGATGTCGGCCACGCAGTGGAATATCTCGGGCGTCTGGTAGTTGTGCGCCAGGATGACGGCGTTGCGCTCGCGTTTCAGCTGCAGGATCGCATCGATGTCGTCGGTGAAGGCCGGCCATTCGATGGCGGGTATGACCTTTTCTACGCGGCTGTAGAGCGCGGCGGCGGAGGGGGAAATGCCAGTCATGGTCGATCCTTATTATGCTCTCTTTGAGTATAATAAGGCCATATGCTTACTATGAGCATAAGTGCTGTCAAGGGAATGGTTTTGCTATTTGGTGCCGGCCACAGGGCGCTCGTCCAGCACGGCGTGGCGGAAGCGAAAGAGCTTCGCCGGCCGGCCGCCGGTCTCGGAGGACATCTGGCCGGTCTCCTCGACGAGGTCCTGCTGCTCGATCAGGCGGCGGAAATTCTGCTTGTGCACCGTCACGCCCGCCAGCGCCTCGACGGCGCGCTGGAGCTGGAGCAGCGTGAAGGCGGGCGGCATCAGCTCGAACACCACCGGCCTGTATTTGATCTTGGTGCGCAGCCTCGCGATGCCGGTGGCAAGGATGCGGCGGTGGTCGCCGTCCATGACCCTGCCGGGAACGAGCTGCGCGCCAGTCGCCTCCTCCTTGCGCGCGGCTTCTTCGATGAGGCCCGCCTCGTAGAGAAGCTCGTAGCGCTGCAGGGTCAGTTCCTCGTTCCAGCGGCGATCGTCGAAGCCGAAGCAGGCTGCGGCACGGCTGAGGCGCTTGGCGCGCTTGTCCTCGTGCGCGCCGGTGCCGGCCCATCGCCGCAGCGCCGGCTCGATGAGGTCGGCGATCACCTGCGGCGCGCCGTAGCGGTGGTCCTCCCAGGGGAAGAACTCATACCAGTTGCGCCAACTGCCCGGCGGCGTGGCATGAGACGGTTCTTCGCGGGTGAGCCCCAGGTAGCTGATCGAGATCACCCGGCTGGGCGAATCCTCGTCGACGCGGTCGCGGTCGGCGAAGGTGTAGAGCTGCTCTATATAGCCGAGCGGATGGCCGGTCTGCTGTTCGACCCAGTCGCGCAGCCCCGATTGCAGCGAGCGGTGGCCGAGCTCGAACGGCCCGGAGGGCAGGGCGGTGGCGTCCTTGATGGTCAACACCACCGGATTGCCGTTGGGGGCGGCCACGAGAACGGCGATCAGGTCGGCACCTATCGCATGTCGCTCCTGCTGCCGCTGGCTGTCCTTTCCCACGCTATTCCTCTGTCGCCGGCCATGGTCTTGCGGCGCGATGGGACAAAGAAACAAGCCGGGCGTCAACAGCCGCCGGCGCCTTTTCGATGCAGCGCGCAAGGTATTCGCCAGTTCTGGCTTGGCGGCGACAGAAAATCCATCGCCGAAAGCCGGAACGCGAATGACCTTGCGTAAGAGCCTAGGCCTTGGAAGCCTGCCCCTTTTCCTTGGCGGCCTGCCTGAGCAGCATGCCGAACAGGTCGCGCGGCTCGTCAGGATCGGCAAGCAGGTCGAGTTCTTCGTAGCGCTTGGTGTTGCGCAACTGGTCGCGGACATAGCGCAGGGCCGAGAAATCCTCGATGGCGAAGCCGACCGAGTCGAACAGCGTGATCTGGCCTGGGTCGCGCCGCCCCTCGGTCGAACCGGCGATGATGCGCCACAGCTCGGTCACTGGATGATCGGGTTCGAGCTGCTGGATCTCACCCTCGATGCGCGTCTGCGGCGGATACTCGACCACGATCTCGGAGCGCAGCAGGATGTCGCGGTGCAGCTCCGTCTTGCCGGGGCAGTCGCCGCCGACGGCGTTGATGTGCACGCCGCTGCCCACCATGTTGTCGGTCAGGATCGTGGCGTTCTGCTTGTCGGCGGTGACGGTGGTGATGATCTGGGCGCCCTCGACCACCTCCTGTCCCGAGATGCAGATCCGGATGTCGAAGCCGAGGCCTTCGAGATTGCGCGCGCATTTGCGGCTTGCCTCGATGTCGATGTCGAAGAGGCGTAACTTGTCGATGCCGAGCAGCTTCTTGAACGCCAGCGCCTGGAACTCCGACTGCGCTCCGTTGCCGATGATCGCCATGGTGTCCGCGCCCTTGGGCGCCAGATACTTGGCAGCCACCGCCGAGGTCGCAGCGGTACGCAGCGCCGTCAGTATGGTCATCTCGGTCAGCAGCATCGGGTAGCCCGAGCCGACGTCGGCGAGCACGCCGAAGGCGGTCACTGTCTGCAGGCCCTCGCGCGTGTTCTTCGGGTGGCCGTTGACGTATTTGAAGCCGTAGAGCTGCCCGTCGCTGGTGGGCATCAACTCGATGACGCCGTCATGGCTGTGCGATGCGACGCGCGGCGTCTTGTCGAACAGCTCCCAGCGGCGAAAGTCCTCCTCGATATAAGTGGAAAGCTCGCCGAGGAAGCGGTCGACGCCGATCTCGAGGACCAGCTTCATCATGTTGTCGACGCTGACGAAAGGGACGATGTTCAGGTTGGCGATGGTCATCAGAAGCTCCTGGTCGGGCGGTCCATGATGCGGCGGCCCATAAGGCTGGCCGTGAGGTCCACCATAAGGATAGCGGTGCGCCCGCGTTCGTCGAGGAAGGGGTTGAGTTCCACCAGGTCGAGGCTGGTCACCAGCCCGCTGTCGTGCAGCATCTCCATGGCGAGATGCGCCTCGCGGAAGGTCGCCCCGCCCGGCACGGTGGTGCCGACCGCGGGTGCGATCGCCGGGTCGAGGAAGTCGACGTCGAGGCTGACATGCAGCAGCCCGTTCTCGGCGGCGACGCGATCGAGAAAGGCGCGCAGCAGCGGGGCCAGCCCGTGCTCGTCGATCGAGCGCATGTCATGGACGGTCACGCCCGCCTCGGTGAGCGCCCGGCGTTCCGCCGGATCGACGCTGCGCAGACCGAGCGTGCAGATCCGCTTGGGGTCCACCGGCGCCGGCAGGCGGGGGTAATAGCCTTCAAAGCCCGGCAGGCCGCTGGCATAGGCAAGCGGCACGCCGTGCAGGTTCCCGCTCGTCGTGGTGTCGAGCGTGTGGAAATCGGGATGCGCGTCGAGCCACAGCACGAACAGCGGACGCCCGGTCTCGGCGGCGCGGCGCGCCACGCCCGAAAGCGTCCCGGCGGAAAGCGCATGGTCGCCGCCGAGGAAGATTGGCATGGCGTTCGCGCTCGCAGCGTAGGCGGCCTCGGCAATGGCCTTGGTCCAGGCGGCGATCTCCGGCAGCGACTTGAGCGCCGTATTGGGATGCGTCTCTGCCGCCGGTTGCGACGGCACGACGGTGCCCAGGTCGGCGACCGTGTGCCCGAGTTCGGTCAGCGCGGCCGCGAGGCCCGCCGTGCGCAACGCGCTCGGCCCCATCTCGCAGCCCATGCGTCCGGCGCCATCCTGAAGGGGAATTCCTATGAGATTGCAGTGCATTCGGTCTCGTCCATGTCTGTTGTGGCGACATTGAACGGAATGCGGCTGGCAAAATGAAGCCATTGTTTTGGCAATTTCGATATACAAGCTGCGCAAAATGTCATCCGATTTAATCGAAATGGAAAGACGATGGACGAACTGGACACAAGGCTCGTGACGCTGCTCAGGCATCAGGGCAGGCGCAGCATTTCCGATCTCGCCATCGATCTCGGCGTGTCGCGTGCCACGGTGCGGGCGCGCATGGAGCGGCTCGAGAAGACGGGCGACATCTTGGGATACACGGTCATCCTGCGCGCCGACGCAGTCGACCAAGCGGTGCGCGGGATCATGCTGATCGAGATCGAGGGCCACGCGGCCGATCGGGTCATCCGGGCGCTGGGCGGCTTTTCGGAGGTCTCGACGATTCACACCACAAACGGCCGCTGGGACCTGGTGGTGGAACTCGCGACATCCACGCTCACCGATTTCGACGGCGTGCTGCGCCGCATCCGGCTCATTCCCGGAATCACCGGAAGCGAAACCAGCCTGCTGCTCGCCACGCCGAGGAGCACCAGGGCGCGGCTCTGAGGCTTTCTTGTAGGTTCTGCGGAGGGAGAGTGGTGGGCGATGACGGGCTCGAACCGCCGACATCTTCGGTGTAAACGAAGCGCTCTACCAACTGAGCTAATCGCCCCGACCGGAGCGGACCTTTAAGCGCTTCGCCGGTTGTCCGCAAGCTGAAATGCATGCCGTAACGGCATGTTACGACGTTCGGACGGCGTCTTTGGCGGTCGCGAAAAATAGACGACAAAGTTTGTCGATTATCTTCGCGATGTCGCTTGACACCTCCCCACGAACCCCTTAATTCACCCCCCAACGACGCGGCGCCCAGCGCCAACGTCCAGAGCGCGGGTGTAGCTCAGTCGGTTAGAGTGCCGGCCTGTCACGCCGGAGGTCGCGGGTTCGAGCCCCGTCACTCGCGCCAGTCTTTTCAAGGGCTTAGCCCTTGCCGACTGATCCGGTTTCCAATTTATCCTCCGGCCTAATTTACATTGTTAATTCGCGGTATTCGCTGTCGATGCGCTTGTCGCCAGTACGGCGACACCAGCGCTATCGGCCGGGTTGACCGCTCGATGGCCGCCGACCTCAATTGATTCCCGGAAGACATTTGGTGTCGCATCGCCACCGAATCGGCAGCTCAAATCGAATCAGAGATACTGACCGAGCTTCGTGCCGACCTTGATGAAGCTCAATGGGTCGACGGCCGCGCCATCGCGGCGTACTTCGTAGTGGAGATGCGGCCCCGTCGAGCGCCCGCTGCTACCGATCTCGCCGATCTGGTCCCCCGCGACGACGCTCTGGTTCGGTTTCACCAGAACCTTGCTCAGATGCGCGTAGCGCGTGATGAAGCCGCCGCCGTGGTCGATTTCCACCATCCGCCCGTAGCCGCCGTTCCAGCCGGCCTTGACGACCGTCCCTGCGGCGGTGGCGCGGGCCGGCGAACCGTAGGGGGCGCGGAAATCCGCGCCGGAATGCAGGGCAAGCGTCCCGATCAGCGGATCCCGGCGCGCGCCGAATGCGCTCGAGAGCGCGCGTCCCGGAGCGGGATTGGCGAGCGGCAGCTTGCGCGCCTCGGTCTTGATCCGGTCGAGCGCATCGAGCGCCTCGTCGAGTTCCTTGACCTTGGTGTCGAAGGCCATCGGGCCGTCGAGCGCGATCAGCGGGCCGCCGACGCCCGATTTGCCGAAGTCGGTGGCAAGCGGCAGTCCGGCGCCCTCGAGCGTATCGGATATGGATTCGACCGTCTGGTAGGCATCGTCGGCCAGGGCGCTGATCCGCTCGACCTGGTCGTCCTCCACCGCGCGCAGCGACTTGTTGATGGCGACGAACAGCCTGTCGGCGCGATCTGCGTGGCTTTCATTCTCAGCACTTGTCGATCGGGTCGACCAGAAGCTGAAGGGGCGTGTGGCGTCGGCGGCCGCGTAGGCGAGGGGCCCCGACGATTCGTCCGGCGTCCCAATCAGTGAGGCCTGCTCGTCGGCTGGCTTTGCGGTCGGCGGCGAGCGGGAGCCGTCTTTTGCGGCCTGGTCGAGAACCGGCTCCAGCCTGCCATGCCGCTGGCTGAGCTGCGACTGTCGGGCGAGCAACTCGCCGACCTTCGTTTCCATCAGCTGCTGATCGAGCAACTGCCGGCTGGTGATCCTGTCGACCTGAGCGCGCAACGCCGATATGCGGTCCTCATAGGCATGTTGCAGGCGCGCCTGCCGGGATGCCGTCGCGCCGATGAGGTCGTCGCGGAAGACGAGATAGGAGGTGGCGAGCAGATAGCCGATCGCGATCGCAGCCAGCGTCGAACCGGCCGCGGCTGCGACCCATGGGCGAACGGTGAAGTGACGGATCTCGTTGCCGCGCGCAATGATGACGGTGTGAGGTTCCGTGCGCTTGCCGAAAACCGGCGCCTGGGCAGTTGTTGTCACCGGACCGAACTCTCAATCGCGAGATACCGACGGTCCGAATACACATTATTAGGGTTAACAAAGCTTTTCGGCGTCGTCCGTTAGATCGCCCGGACCGCCTCGAGCACCTCTTCGGCGTGGCCCGGAACCCTGACCTTGCGCCAGATTCGCGCGATTCTGCCGTCGCGGCCGATCAGGAAGGTGGCGCGCTCCACACCCATGTACTTGCGGCCGTACATCGTCTTTTCGCCCCAGACCCCGTAGTCATTGAGGGTCTTCAGCGTTTCGTCGGACACCAGGTCGATGCCAATTTGGTGCTTGGCCTTGAATTTGTCGTGTTTCTTGGTGCTGTCGGGAGACATGCCGATGACGACTGCTTCGGCCTGCTCGAATTGAGGCTTCAGCCGGGTGAAGTCGATCGCTTCCTGTGTGCAGGCGGTCGTATCGTCCTTGGGATAGAAATAGAGGACAATCGGTTTGCCGGCGAAGTCTGAAAGCGTCAGAATGTCTCCGCCGTCGCGTGGCAGCTGGAATTGCGGGGCGGCTTGGCCGGTCTCGAGTTCAGTCACATTGGCACCCTTGTTCGTAGTTCCGCGTGAGCTTGCACGGATGTCGGGATATTAATGCCGGGTTTGGATTCGTCCACGACCGAAACGACTACGGGACACCGCGTGGGTCAGGAAGCGCCTCGGCACGAGAAGATCCGCTTCAGGCGGGGCGAGATTTGCGATCTTGCCGCGATGCCTTCCGCCGGGAGGCAGGAAGCGGATGTGCGGCGTTCCGGCAAATTGCGCCGCGCCGGCCATTGCGTGCTCGCGACCTTCGCGATCATCGGCTGCCTGCTTCTGCTGGTCGTGATTGCGGTCGAGGCGTTGAGCTATTCCGGCATCGGCCAGGACCGCATGCGCGCCGAGGCCGAGCGTGCCATCGAGGAACTCGCAGGCGTCGATGTCGACGTTTCCATGGGGCAGGCCAGGCTGGCCCTCGACGGGATGCGGCTCGTCGCGGTCGAAGTGCCCGATGTCCGCCTCAAGATGGCCGACGGCACGGAAATGGCCGATGTCGGGCTGATGAGCTTCGGCATCCGGTTGTTCCCGCTGTTGTCGGGCGAGATCCGGCTCGGCAATGCCAGGATTTCGGACGCCCGCATCGTCGTCGAGCACGTGCCGGAAGGCAACGGCAGCGACTGGACCGCAGTCTTGCGCGATCCGCAGGGGCTGATCGACCCGCAGAAGGTGATCAACCAGACGTTCGGCGAGATTCGTCGCGGCTTCGAAGCCGTGCGGCTCGACGGGCTGCGCGAGATCGCGCTCGCCAATGTCGACTTCATCTTGCCCTCCGGCGGCGAGGTGAAGACCATCCGTGTGCTCAAGGCATCGCTGTCTAAGACGCGGCTGGGCGATTTGCGGGTTGGGGCGACCTTCGACGTCGATGGCCGCGACGTCGAGCTCGCCGCCAATGCGAGCCTCGAACAAGGCGAAAAGCGCATCTCCGCGCTGGACGCAACCGTCACCATGACCGATCCATATGCCGGCATGGAGAACGTCCCTCCGGCCAAGGCAAGCCGCATCGGCTCGGCCGACCTCGTGATCACCGGTCACGAGAGCGCTCAAGGATCGGAGCTTGTGGCCAAGGGGTCGATCGGCAAGTCCACGCTCGATCTTGGCGCTCGCGGCCAACTCGTCGGCGACATCGTGATCGATGCGCGCCTTGCAGGGGGATCGAACCGGCTGGATATCCGCCAGCTCATGGTGACGACGGATCGTTCCACCTTCGACTTCTCTGGAGGAATAGGCGCCAGGCCGGCAGCCGCGGGCGCGAACCCGGCATACCGTTTCGAACTGATCAGCAAGGAGTCCCGCCTGGCGCCGAGCGAGTCGCCCGAGCCCGCGATGAACTTCATCGCGCGGATCGGCGGCACCTACGACATCGTGACCAGGACCCTGTCGGCGGACCAGATCGGCGTGAAATCGGGCCAACAGGGCGAAGTGCTCGGTCGCGCGGCGGTCCAGTTCCTGCCGGGCAAGGCGCCCGGCATCTCGCTTTCCTTCGACGTGCGCGACATGTCGGTCGCCCACGTCAAGCAGCTGTGGCCGTGGTTCTCGGCGCGCAATGCCAGGCTCTGGGTGCTGCAGAATGTGTTCGGCGGCCGCGTTGCGGAAGGCAACGTGCAGTTCAACGTGGTGCCCGACAGGCTGGGCAACGGCGTGCCGCTGAACGCCCAGGAGGTCTTCGGCAAGTTCCGCCTCGAGGGCGCGCGGTTCGACATTGCCGGACGCATCCCCCCGGTGCGCGATGCGGTGGGCGAGGTCGAGTTCCGCGGCAACGACGTCGACGTTTCTCTCTCCTCCGGCACTGTCTTCATGCCAAGCGGACGCACTGTGGCCGCGAGCAACGGCAAGCTGAAGGTGGTCAAGGCCAATGTGTCGCCCGTCATCGGCGCGCTCGACATCGACGTCGCCGGCAGCGCCGATGCCGTTGCCGAACTCGCTTCCTACGAGCCGATCAATGCGATGCGCCACGTGGGCATTGTGCCCGAGGAACTCGCCGGCGACGTGACCGGCAACGTCAAGGCCGACATCCCGCTGACGCACGGCATCGACACCGACACGCTCGACTGGATTGTCGCCCTCGACTACGAGGGACTGTCGCTGGCCAAGCCGTTCGACGGCCAGCAGCTCTCCGAGGCGGCGGGCTCGATCACCGTCACCCCCGACAAGGCGCTGATCTCGGCCAACGGCAAGCTCAACGGCATCCCGGCCGAGCTCGAACTCGTCGAGCCGCTGCGAGACAAGCAGATCGAACGCGAGCGCAATGTCCAGCTCGTCCTCGACGACAAGCTGCGCAATGCGCTCATTCCCGGCCTGTCGGACATGCTTTCCGGCAAGATCAAGGTGGACGTCGAACAAGTTGACGTTGGCAAGCGAAACATCGTGGCGGACCTCACCGCCGCCCGGCTCGACCTGCCGTGGGTCGGCTGGAGCAAGGGACCGGGTATCCCGGGAAAAGTCGCCTTCGCGATGGAAACCAAGGACGACCAGTCGACGCTCTCGGGCTTCGAACTGACTGGCGACACCTTCAGCATCAAGGGAGACGTCACGCTCGCGGATGGCAGCCTGCAGACGGCCGATTTCGACAAGGTGAGGCTCAACCGCGGCGACGACGTCGCCGTCTCGGTCAAGCGTTCGGGCAAGGGTTTTGCCGTACGGGTCAAGGGCGACAGCCTGGATGCCCGCTCCCTTATCAAGCAATTCACGGCTGACACCGACACCGCGACCAAGTCGGCCGGTTCGAACTCGGTGTCCGTGAACGCCAGCATCGGTGCGATGACCGGGTTCAATGGCGAGAAGCTCTCCAACGTCACGGTCGAGTATTCGGGCGCCGGCTCCAGGGTGAACGGCCTCAAGGTCAATGCGACCGCTTCTTCGGGCGGCCAGATCACCGTGAGCAACGCCGCGCGAAGCGGCGGCCGGCGAATGGACGTGCGGTCCGCCGACGCGGGTGCCATCCTGCGCTTCCTCGATGTCTACGGCCGCATGCAGGGCGGCAGCCTGGCCTTGGCGCTCGAAGCCTCCGGCGACGGTCCGCTAAAGGGCCAGGTCGACGTGCGCGACTTCTGGGTGGTCGACGAACCCAGGCTGGCATCGATCGTCTCCAGCAAGCCTGCCGGCGACGACCGCAGCCTGAACCAGGCGGTCCGCAAGGACATCGACGTATCGCGGGTCCAGTTCGAGCGCGGCTTCGCCCAGATCGACAAGCGCGAGAAATACCTGGCGCTGGAAAACGGCGTGCTCAGCGGCCCGCTGATCGGTACGACCTTCCAGGGCGTCCTCTACGACCAGCAGGGCCAGATGAACATGACCGGCACCTTCATGCCGGCCTATGGGCTCAATCGCATCTTCGGCGAACTGCCGCTGGTCGGCGCGATCCTGGGCAACGGCCGCGACCGCGGCCTGATCGGTGTGACATACAAGCTCTCGGGCGATGCCAACGCGCCCAAGCTGCACGTCAATCCGCTCTCGGTGATCGCCCCCGGCATCTTCCGGACCATCTTCGAGTACTGATCGCCCGGCGCGTACCTGCCTCAGAATACGAAAATGGCCGGCAATGCCGGCCATTTCTGCGTTTGAGAGGTGCTGTCCCTTATGCCGGGCGCACCAGAATGTGCTTCTTCTTGCCGAGCGACAGCTTGACCACGCCTTCCGGCGTCAGGTCGGCGGCGGCCACGGCGCGGCGCTCGTCGTTGACCGGCTGGTCGTTGAGCCGGACCGCGCCGCCCTGCACGTGACGGCGGGCCTCGCTATTGGAGGCGGCAAGCCCGGCGCGCACGATGAGTGACAGAAGCCCGATACCGGCCTTCAGTTCGTCGCCTGGTACCTCGACGGTCGGCAGCGTGTCGGCGAGTGCGCCTTCCTCGAAGGTTTTCCGCGCCGTCTCGGCTGCCTGCTCGGCCGCCTCGCGTCCGTGCAACATCGCGGTGACTTCGGTCGCAAGCACCTTCTTGGCGTCGTTGATCTCCGAGCCGCCGAGAGCCGCGAGTCTAGCGATCTCGTCCAGCGGCAGCACCGTGTAGAGCTTGAGGAAGCGCTCGACGTCGGCGTCCTCGGTGTTGCGCCAGTACTGCCAGAAGTCGTACGGGCTCAGCATGTCGGCGTTCAGCCACACCGCGCCGTTCATCGACTTGCCCATCTTGGCGCCTGACGACGTGGTCAGGAGCGGCGAGGTCAACGCGTAGAGCTGCGGCGTGCCCAGCCGATGGCCGAGGTCGATGCCGTTGACGATGTTGCCCCACTGGTCGGAGCCGCCCATCTGCAGGCGCAGGCCGTAGCGCTTGTTCAGCTCCACGAAATCGTAGGCCTGGAGGATCATGTAGTTGAATTCCAGGAACGACAGCGACTGCTCGCGGTCGAGGCGCTGCTTGACGGAATCGAAGCTCAGCATGCGGTTGACCGAGAAATGCTGGCCGACATCGCGCAGGAACTCGAGATAGTTGAGCGGCGTCAGCCATTCGGCGTTGTTCGGCATCAGCGCGTCGCGCGGGCCGTCGCCGAAGGTCAGGTACTTCGAGAACACCTGCTTGATGCCGTCGATGTTCTGCTGGATCGTATCGACGGTCATCAGCTTGCGCGCCTCGTCCTTGAAGGACGGGTCGCCCACCATGCCGGTGCCGCCGCCCATCAGCGCCACGGGCCGATGGCCGGTCTTCTGCATCCAATAGAGCATCATGATCTGGATCAGGCCGCCGGCATGCAGGCTCGATGCCGTCGGATCAAAGCCGATATAGCCCGACACGATCTCCTTGCGGAACAGGTCGTCGAGGCCGGTTTCATCCGAGATCTGGTGGATGAAGCCGCGCTCGGAAAGGATGCGCAGGAAATCGGATTTGAAGGCGGACATAGTTCTTTCTCTCGGCGGACGATTGGTACGGCCGATCCGGCGTTGGATCGGCGACGCGAGCGCTTTAGCATCTGAAGCGCAGGAATCACAAGGATTGCGGACCTAATGCGGGTTTTTACGGCCATTGGACTGATGAGCGGCACGTCGATGGACGGCATCGACCTCGCCATCTTGCGCACCGATGGGGTGAATGCAATCGAGATCGGCCCATCGGCCGCCGTCCTCTACGATGCCTCTTTCCGCCGGCGCATCGAGGCTTCGCTGGACGTGGCCAAGGCGATCGTGCACAGGCAAGACAGGCCCGGCGATCTTGCGGACCTCGAACGCGAGATCACGCTGCGCCATGCGGCTGCGGTCAAGGACTTCGTCCGCAACCTGCCTGCCGGGTGGCGCGAGCCCGACGTGATCGGCTTCCATGGCCAGACTGTGCTGCATCGGCCGCATCTCGGCGTCACCGTTCAGCTCGGCAATGGCGGCCTGCTGGCGCGTGAGACCGGCATTGCCGTGGTCTACGACATGCGCGCCAACGACATGGTCCATGGCGGGCAGGGGGCACCTCTGGTGCCCGCCTATCATGCGGCGCTCGCCGGGTCGCTGCCGGAGCCCTATCGCGCGATGAAGCCTGCGGTCTTCGTCAATGTCGGAGGCATCTCCAACATCACCTACGTGCCGCAGGCGGGCGATCCTGTCGCCTTCGACACCGGGCCGGGCAATACGCTGATCGACCAGTGGGTCAGCCGCGAAGGGGGCATTCCCTTCGATGCTGGCGGTGCGATCGCCAGTGAGGGCGGCGTGGTGACAGAAGTCGTGGCGCGCTACCTCGACAATCCGTTCTTCGCAGAAGCCGGGCCGAAGTCGCTCGACCGCAACGACTTCACCCTGGCAATCGCCGAGGGGCTCGAACTCGCCGACGGCGCCCGCACGCTGGCCAACGTCTCGGCCGAGGCCATCCTCAAATCCGTCGAACACCTCCCCGAGACGCCGAAGCTCTGGATCGTCTGCGGCGGCGGCCGCAAGAACCCTCATGTCGTGGGCGACCTCAGGGCAGGGGCGGCGCGCTCCGGCGCAGAGGTGATCGTCGCGGAGGATGCCGGTCTCGCTGGCGACGCCACGGAGGCCGAGGCGTGGGCGTATCTCGCGGTTCGCTCTGTGGTCGGCCTGCCGCTCACCTTCCCGACGACAACGGGGTGCCGCGAGCCTGTCTCAGGGGGCGTGCGCGCCGAAATCAGCTGAATCCGAAATGGACAACGAGATGGTCGAAGTACTGGAAACGCAACGGCTGTTGCTTCGCACTTGGCGCGACGAGGATCTGGATGACCTCGTTTGGCTTCATTCGCAAGTGGACGTCTCGCGCTTTCTCTCGCGCGACGGCAAACCATGGACGCGCGAGCAGGCAGCCGATCGCATGGCGGGCTGGGCCGAGGAATATCGCCAGTTCGGCATCACCAAACTCAAATTGCTGCACAGAGACGATGGGCGTTTCATCGGTCGTGCAGGGTTTTCGTTGTTTGCCGCCACCGGCCAGTTCGAGCTCGGTTACTCCATTGCGCCGGAGTTCTGGGGGCAGGGTTATGCCACTGAGGTCGCCCAGAGCCTGGCCGACTTCTTCCTCGACCGTAAGATCCGCGACCACTTCATCGCCTTTGCTCATGTTGACAATGCAGCTTCGCTGAAGGTGCTGGAAAAGATCGGCATGCGTTATCAGCATACAGGGCCGATGGGTGGACTTCTGGCCCGTGTCTACACGATGAACTGCGCAGACAGGGTCGCGGCGGTAGGGGCCAGCGTACGCGCCGATCCCTGATCCCGGCGGGGACTTCATCAAAGTTTCATGGCAGCGTCACCCGGCCGACATGCGGCCGACCTAGCAGATGCCCCGTAAGTCAATCACACGGGGTCCACCATGCGACGCTCTCTCCATCTGGCCGCGGCCATCCTCGCGCTTTCCACCGCTTCCGCGCTTGCGGATGAGAAGGAATTCCCGGCGACACTCGTCGGCCACGCGATCCTGCCGGCCAACACCATCATCCCGGCGCCCGAAAATGCGCCCGAGCATCTGCGTAGCTCCGGCAAGTTCACCACCGCCGACCGCCAGCGCGCCGAAGGCATCGGCACCGTTCCGGGCAAGGACGGCGTGCGCCCGACCGGCCTTTCGCTGCCCTTCGACGGCCAGCCGGTGCAGGGCTTCTCCGGCATCAAGGCCGTCGGAGACGGAACCTACTGGTCGCTGTCCGACAACGGCTTCGGCAACAAGCTCAACTCGACCGACGCCGCGCTGATGCTGCACCACATCTCCTTCGACTGGGAGAAGGGAACGATGGAGCGCATTAAGACCCTGTTCCTCACCGATCCTGACCGCAAGGCGCCGTTCCCGATCGTGCTCGAAGGTTCGGAGACCCGGTTCCTGACCGGCGGTGACTTCGACGTCGAGTCGATTCAGCCTGTCGCCGACGGATTCTGGGTCGGGGAGGAGTTCGGGCCGTACCTGCTGAAGTTCGATCTCGAGGGCAAGCTGACCGACGTCGTCGGCACCACGCTCGACGGCAAGCCCGTGAAGTCGCCCGACCACCCGACGCTGACGCTCCAGGCCAACCCGACGTTGCCGATGCCGGTCTTCAACCTCAAGCGTTCCGGCGGCTATGAGGGCCTCGCCCAGTCCAAGGACGGCTCGAAGCTCTATGGCATGCTCGAGGGCGCGCTCTTTGACGAGGATGGCTCGATGGAGCAGGCGGAGGGCAACCGCGCCCTGCGCGTCATCGAGTTCGACGTCGCCAGCAAGGAATGGACCGGCCGCAGCTGGCTCTATCCGCTGTCAGCCGGCGGCGACGCGATCGGCGATTTCAACATGATCGACGCCACGACGGCGCTCGTCATCGAGCGCGACCAGGGCGCGGGCGTGGCCGCCAAGGCCTGCGCCGACGCCAAGAACCCGCAGCCCGATTGCTTCGCCAATCCGGCCCTGTTCAAGCGCATCTACAAGATCGAGATGTCCGACGCCAATGTCGGCAGCGCGGTGCGCAAGATCGGCTACATTGACCTGATGAAGATCGCTGACCCGGACCACAAGAAGCGCCAGGGCGGCGGCGAGGGCTTCTACGACATGCCCTTCAACACCATCGAGAACGTCGACCTCGTCGACGATACCCACATCATCGTGGGCGACGACAACAACCTGCCGTTTTCGGCCGGCCGCGCCATCGACAGGGCCGACGACAACGAGTTCGTGCTGCTCGAAGTGGGTGACCTGCTCAAGGCCAAGTAAGGCCACTTGGAGTACGAGGACGTGTCCGGGCCGCCTTGCGGCCCGGATTCATTTTCTCAAGGCCTCGCCTCAAGTACCTTGCGATAATGGAGAAATCCGTCGTCGGGTTCCTCGCTCAGACGGACGAAGCCGCAGCTTTCGACGCAGGCAATCGACGCCAGGTTGTCTGCTTCGATGTGGCCGTCGATATGGGGATGGCGGTTGCCGACATGCTCGATGAAGGCCGATAACACCCGCCTGCCCAGGCCCTTGCCGCGTCGTGCAGGATCGACTGCGATGAGCAGGCTTATCCCGCCGTCGTCCTCGATGTCGTATTGCAGCACGGCAAGCAGGGCTGTCCCCGCTCCAAGCGTCGCGGCCAGTGCCCGTGACAGCCCGTCCGGTGCAAGCACATGCTCGAGCCAGTCCTGGTCCGGGACGCTGACGCGGCGCTCGGTCTCGGGATCGGCGAACCAGCCGGCATAGGCTGCAAGATCACCGGGCTGGAAGGGCCTGAAGCTGACTTGGCTCATTTTCTTGGGATGAGGTTCGAGCGAAGGCTATTCGTCCGTCAGTCCGCCGTATCTGCGGACCAGTTGAGCCATCTCCGTACGCTGCGGCGAGGAATTGTCGGCTTCGAGCCCCTCCGCCACGCCGACCCTGTCGGCGACCGGTCGGTTCTGGCTGACCTTCCACTTGCCTTCGATGCTGGCGATCTCGATCTCCAGGCCGACGATGCCCTTGATCTGGGCCGCGACGTAGGCGTCCGGCGCGTCGGTCACGTGCCAGGGTTCGGCACGGGTTGCTTCATGCGTGGCCGTCAGTTCGGCGATCTGCCCGGCAAGCCAGTTCGCGTCGTCCATCACCCGCACCCTGCCGCGCACCTGCACGATGGCATAGTTCCAGGTCGGCACGACCTTGCCGGTCTCGCGCTTGGTTTCGTACCAGGAGGGGGTGATGTAGCTGTCGACGCCCTGGAACACGACCAGCGCATCGGGGCTTTCGACCAGCATCCGCCATTGCGGATTGGCCTTGGCGAGATGGGCGCGGAGCCGGCCATGGGGCGCAGGCTCCGCATCGAGCAGGAACGGCAGCGGATTGGCCACAGGGCCGTCAGGGCTGTTGCAGATCAGGAGGCCCAGCGGGTGGGCCCTGACCAGCGCGTGCAGCACGTCCAGCCGCGTTTCCCTGAAGTGAGGCGGCTGGTACATGGCTATCCCTGCTTACTTGAGCCGCTTCGGCCGCGCGTCGGCTAGTTCGCCCGCCAGCCGCCGGTCGAGATATTCGGCGCATTCGTCGATCAGCAACTCCGGATCGTTGCCGAAGAAGTGGTTGGCGCCCGTCAGCGTCTTCTGCGTGATGGTGATGCCCTTCTGCGTGTGCAGCTTGTCGACCAGACCCTGCACGTCCTTGGGCGGCGCGACCTTGTCGGCGTCGCCGTGGATGATGAGGCCCGACGAGGGGCAGGGGGCCAGGAACGAGAAGTCGTAGGTGTTGGGCTGAGGTGCTACCGAGATGAAGCCTTCGATCTCCGGGCGGCGCATCAGGAGCTGCATGCCGATCCAGGCGCCAAACGAATAGCCGGCCACCCAGCAGCTCTTGGAATCCGGATGCAGCGACTGCACCCAGTCGAGTGCCGCAGCGGCGTCGGAGAGTTCGCCCGTGCCGTGGTCGAATTCGCCCTGGCTGCGGCCGATGCCGCGGAAGTTGAAGCGCAGCGTGGTGAAATTGCGCTTCTGGAACATGTAGAAGAGGTCGTAGACGATCTTGTTGTTCATCGTGCCGCCGAACTGCGGGTGCGGATGCAACACGATGGCGATGGGCGCGTTCTTTTCCGTGGACGGCTGATAGCGCCCTTCCAGGCGACCCGCCGGACCGGCGAAAATGACCTCTGGCATGTTATACTCCACTTGATGCAGGCTCGGATGGGACAATCCTGAGCCCGGCCTTGACGCACGGGGCGCGTCTACATAGAAGCTAGTTTAGAACTGTTCAAAACTGGGCGGCGCAACCGCCCCGTTTGCAAAGCGGGTAAATAGGACGGCTGGCCTTGGAATTTCAAGGAAATTGCGCGTCGTAGCATCCGAACGTGATTTGACGGGGTAAAATTAAGCCAAATGGCCGCTTCTCGCGCCTATCTCGACTACAACGCCAGTGCGCCGCTGCTGCCCGCAGCGCGTGAGGCTGTGGTCGCGGCGCTCGATGTTGCTGCCAATCCGTCTTCCGTGCATGGCGAGGGGCGTGCCGCCCGCAAGTTGATCGAGGACTCCAGGCGCGCGGTGGCCGAACTCGTCGGCGCCAGGCCGGAGCACGTCGTCTTTACCTCCGGCGCCACGGAAGCAGCCACCACGCTGCTGTCGCCCGACTGGCGCATGGGCCGCGGTGCCGTGCGCATGTCCAGGCTCTATGTCTCCGAGGCCGATCATCCATGCTTGCTCAACGGCGGGCGTTTTCCTGCCGACCGCGTGACACGCATCGGCGTCGACCGCAACGGCATCGTCGATCTCGCGGCGCTCGAAGCAGCGCTCGCGTCCCACGACAAGTCCGAAGGCCTGCCGCTGGTGGCGATCCATGCCGCCAACAACGAGACCGGTGTCGTCCAGCCGTTCCGCCGGATCGCCGAACTAGTGAAGGCCGCGGGCGGGGTGCTGGTGCTCGACGCCGTCCAGGCGGTGGGGCGCATTCCGCTCGACATGTCAGAGGGTTACGCCGACTACCTGATTCTCTCCTCGCACAAGATCGGCGGGCCCAAGGGCGCCGGCGCCATCGTCGCCATGGCCGACCTGATGATGCCCGCGCCGCTTGTCACCGGCGGCGGCCAGGAGAAGGGCCATCGCGGCGGCACCGAGAACCTGCAGGCGATCGCCGGTTTCGGCGCGGCGGCGCGCGAAGCCCTTGCGAACATGGCGGAGATGGAGCGCGTCGGTGCAGTGCGCGACCGCATCGAAGCTACAGTCCTCCGCCTTGCTCCCGATGCGGAAATCTTCGGAAATGCCGTCGAACGGCTTGCCAACACGACATTCTTCGCTATTCCGGGCGTCAAGGCCGAGACGGCTCAGATCGCCTTCGATCTCGCGGGCGTCGCGCTCTCGGCCGGTTCCGCCTGTTCGTCGGGAAAGGTCGGCCCCAGCCACGTGCTGAAGGCCATGGGCTATGTCGACAATCTGGGCGCGCTGCGCGTCTCGATCGGGCGGCAGACGACGGATGAGGATGTCGCTCAGTTTTCGGATGCGCTGGCAAAGCTGCTGGCGCGCCGGGCGGGGGCGACGCAGGCCGCCTAGCGGCAAAATTGGCCCAAGGGCCTGTGAATGGGTGTGTCACGGTCGCCGAAGGGCGGCTTCCGGGTGAATTCCGGGCCGGGATGCACTATATGGAACTTACGCCGCTCCTGCGGTGCCATAGTTTGAAAACTGCCGGGCCTTGACCCCGGCGTGGATGGAGAACGCTTATGCCTGCTGTGCAGGAGACGATCGAGCAGGTCCGCAAGATCGATGTGGACCAGTATAAGTACGGATTCGAGACCGAGATCGAGACCGAAAAGGCCCCCAAGGGCTTGAACGAAGACATCATTCGTTTCATCTCGAACAAGAAGAACGAACCGGCATGGATGCTCGAATGGCGTCTTGAAGCGTTCCGTCGCTGGCTGACGCTCGAAGAGCCGACCTGGGCTCGCGTCGACTATCCCAAGATCGACTTCCAGGACATCTACTACTACGCCGCGCCGAAGAACCAGTCGGGCCCCAAGTCGCTCGACGAGGTCGATCCGGAGATTCTCAAGGTCTATGAGAAGCTCGGCATCCCGTTGCGCGAGCAGGAAATCCTCGCCGGCGTCCAAAAGGAAGCGGCACCCGTCGACGGCCTCTCCGACGAGGAGGCCAGCGACAACGTCTACAAGTCGGGCCGCGTCGCCGTCGACGCCGTGTTCGACTCCGTCTCCGTCGTCACCACCTTCAAGGAAGAGCTGGCCAAGGCCGGCGTCATTTTCTGCTCGATCTCGGAAGCCATCCGCGAGCACCCCGAGTTGGTGAAGAAATATCTCGGCACCGTCGTGCCGACCTCCGACAACTACTATGCGACACTGAATTCGGCGGTCTTCACCGATGGCTCGTTCGTGTTCGTGCCCAAGGGCGTCCGCTGCCCGATGGAGCTGTCGACCTACTTCCGCATCAACGAGAAGAACACCGGCCAGTTCGAACGCACGCTCATCATCGCCGAGGAGGGGTCTTACGTCTCCTATCTCGAGGGCTGCACCGCACCGCAGCGCGACGAGAACCAGCTCCACGCGGCCGTCGTCGAACTGATCGCGCTCGATGACGCCGAGATCAAGTATTCGACGGTCCAGAACTGGTACCCGGGCGACGCCCAGGGCAAGGGCGGCATCTACAACTTCGTCACCAAGCGCGGCGACTGCCGCGGCGACCGCTCGAAGATTTCGTGGACCCAGGTCGAGACCGGATCGGCAATCACCTGGAAGTACCCGTCCTGCATCCTGCGCGGCGACGAAAGCCAGGGTAATTTCTACTCGATCGCAGTGTCGAACGGCTACCAACAGGTCGACAGCGGCACCAAGATGATCCACCTCGGCAAGAACACCAAGAGCCGGATCATCTCCAAGGGCATCGCCGCCGGCTTCTCGCAGAACACCTATCGCGGCCAGGTTTCGGCCCACCGCAAGGCGACCGGCGCCCGCAACTTTACCAACTGCGACTCGCTCCTGATCGGCGACCAGTGCGGTGCGCACACCGTGCCCTACATCGAGGCCAAGAACGCCACCGCCAAGTTCGAGCACGAGGCGACGACGTCGAAGATCTCCGAGGACCAGAAGTTCTACGTCATGCAGCGCGGCATTCCCGAGGAGGAAGCCATCGCGCTCATCGTCAACGGCTTCGTCAAGGAAGTCATCCAGGAACTGCCGATGGAGTTCGCCGTCGAGGCGCAGAAGCTGATCGGGATTTCTTTGGAGGGGTCGGTCGGGTGATCAAGCGCGTCTGGCACGGCTACACGACACCGGAGCGTGCCGACGACTACGAGGCACTGCTCAAGGCCGAGGTTATCAAGGGGATCGAAGGCAAGCGGATCCCCGGTTTCCGCCGCATCGAAGTGCTGCGGCGGGCGTTGGCCGACGAGGTCGAGTTCGTCACGATCATGGAGTTCGAGACCCTCGACAGCGTCAAGGCCTTCGTCGGGGAAGACTACGAGGCTGCCTATGTTCCCGCGGAAGCGCGGGCGATTCTGAAGCGCTTCGACGCGCGTTCGCAACACTACGAGCTGCGCGATGCGCGCAGCTATTCCTGAGAAGTAACGACGGAATATTGAACTGAACTGGTTCGCCGCGGAGTTGAACCGAGTGGAAAACAAGGAAGGAAAAGCCGGCAAGCACGTTTACATGCGCGACTGGACACAGAAATGGGCTGACAGGCTCTTTGGCTTTGTCGATCTGTCCAATCTCGCCATAGCAGGTGCCGGATTTCTCTTCGCCAAGCTGGTGCAGCTCTCAAAGCTGCTACCAGGCACGAAATTGAAGGACGACAGGAAGAACGATGCTTGAGATCAAGAACCTGCATGCCCGTATCGTCGAGGATGGCACCGAGATCATCCGCGGCCTGAACCTGACCGTGAAGGCGGGCGAAGTCGCAGCCATCATGGGCCCGAACGGCTCCGGCAAGTCGACGCTGTCCTACATCCTCGCCGGCCGCGAGGACTACGAGGTCACCGAGGGCGACATCCTCTACAACGGCGAGTCGATCCTGGAGATGGATCCGGCCGAGCGCGCCGCCAAGGGCATCTTCCTCGCCTTCCAGTACCCGATGGAGATACCGGGCGTCGCCACCATGGAGTTCCTCAAGGTCGCGATGAACTCGCAGCGCAAGGCGCGCGACGAGGAGACGCTCAAGGTTCCGGACTTCCTCAAGCGCGTGAAGGAGGCTGCCGCCTCGCTCGACATGGACATCAACATGCTCAAGCGTCCGGTCAATGTCGGCTTCTCCGGCGGCGAGAAGAAGCGCGCCGAGATCCTGCAGATGAAGCTTCTGGAGCCGAAGCTGTGCGTGCTCGACGAGACCGACTCCGGCCTCGACATCGACGCGCTCAAGATCGTTTCGGACGGCGTGAATGCCCTGCGTTCGCCCGACCGCGCCATCGTCGTCATCACCCACTACCAGCGCCTGCTCGAACACATCGTGCCGGACAGCGTGCACGTCCTCTACAAGGGCCAGGTCATCAAGTCCGGCGACAAGTCGCTGGCGCTGGAACTCGAAGAGAACGGCTACGCCGGGATCATCGAAGAGGCGGCTTGAGGTGGCGACCATGAACATGCGTGCTGAAATCCAGCGCACCCCGGCGGAGGCGGCGCTCGTCGCGGCCTTCGACGAGCGGCTGTCGCTGCTGCCGGGCGACGGCACGGTGATGGTCAAGCGCGACAACGCGATAGAGCAGGTCAAGGCCGGCCTGCCGACGCGCCGCGTCGAGGCGTGGCACTACACCGACCTGCGCCGGCTGCTCGCGGCCGTGCCGGAATTCGATGCCAGCGCCAAGGCCGTTGCCGTTGCGCCGTTGCTCGAAGGCTCGACCGTGCTGTCGGTGGCCAACGGCGTCTCGTCTGCCGTCTCCGGCATCGACGGCGTGACCTTCCAGCGCCTCAGCGACAAGCTGACCGATGGCAGCTATGCGCCGGCGCTCGTCACCTATGGTGCGGATGACGCCATCGGCGCCATCAACACCGCCTTCGTCGCCGACGGTTATTTCGTCGACATCGAGGCCGGCACTCAGGTCGAGAAGCCGATCGAACTGCAGAACCTCCAGGCCGGCGGGCAGAGCCATGTGCGTCTGCCTGTGCGCGTCGGTGCCGGCGCCAAGGCAACCATCGTCGAGCGCCAGACCGGCGAGGGGGCTGGCCTTGTCAGCTCCGTCAGCCAGCTTCTGCTTGGCGACGATGCCGAGGTGCTGTGGCTGATCGTCCAGGACCAGCCGGAGACGGCGACCCATCTCGCCCAGTTCAAGGCCGAGCTCGGCAAGAACGCCAGGCTGACGCTGTTCGTCATGAACGCCGGCGGCAAGCTGGTGCGCCAGGAAGTCATCGTCAAGACAACAGGCGAAGGCGCCGACTTCAAGCTGCGCGGCGTCAACCTGCTCGCCGGCGACACCCATGTCGACGTCACCATGGTGCTCGACCACGCGGTGCCGCACACGACCTCGACCGAGGTGGTGCGCAACGTCGTCACCGGCCGTGCCAAGGGCGTGTTCCAGGGGCGCATCAACGTGCACCAGATCGCCCAGAAGACCGACGCCAAGATGGCCTGCAATACGCTGCTGCTTTCGGACGACGGCGAGTTCTCGACCAAGCCGGAGCTGGAGATCTTCGCCGACGACGTCGCTTGCGGCCACGGTGCCACGGTGACCGAGATCGACCGCAACCATCTCTTTTATCTGATGGCGCGCGGCGTCGACGAGAAGACGGCTCGGGGCCTGCTTATCCGGGCGTTCCTCGCCGAGGTCATCGAGGAACTCGAGGACGAGGCGGTCGTCGATCCGCTGGAAGAGTTGCTGAGCAACTGGTTTGCGACGCATGGGTAATGGTTGAGGGGCGCGCCTGGCAGTACCCCTCATCCGACCTCGCTCCGCTCGGCCACCTTCTCCCACAGGGGGAGAAGGCAATGCGCCTGACCTTCTCCCCTTGTGGGAGAAGGTGGATTGGCGCGAAGCGCCAAGACGGATGAGGAGTGTTGGAAGAAACGTGGCGTAGAGAAGGCGCGATGGACAAGAAAGTCGAAGACAGCACCTACGACGTCGAGGCGATCCGTCGCGACTTTCCCATCCTGTCGCGCCAGGTCTACGGCAAGCCGCTCGTCTATCTCGACAACGGCGCCTCGGCCCAGAAGCCGCAGGTGGTGATCGA
>VFQM010001155.1_pt1 | contig 24244 bp, 24 predicted proteins | sample 3512391 | NCBI WGS metagenome assembly VFQM01 (sample SAMN10412369, study PRJNA504923) | tailings metagenome | isolation source: Replicate 1 from Balatoc abandoned mine | place: Philippines | reverse complement strand
CGGTTGATGTTGCCGCCCATCTGCTCGTCGAAGTGCTTGAGCTTCTGCCATTCCTTCAGGCTCACCTGCTTGCGCACGTCCTCTTCCGAACCGCCCGACTTGTAGACCTTTTCCACGCCGGCATAGAACGCCGCCATCTGCTGGTGCAGCTGCTTCGCCTGCTGCAGGGTCATCAGCGGGCCGTGGCCGGGAATGATGGTCCTGGCCGGATACTGCTGGACTTCGGCCAGGGTCTGCACCCACTGTTTGACCTCGGCATCGCGGAAGCCCGGCGTCACGGTGTTGACCAGCACGTCGCCGCCGATCAGCACCTTGTCGTCGGGCAGCCACATCAGCATGTCGCCCTTGGTATGCGCGCCCTCGGGCACCCAGAATTCAATTTTCACGCCGTTGATCTCGGCAGGGGTGCGGGTCTGCGAAGCATAGGTGCGGCTGGCGGTGACGACCTTGGTGTTGGGCAGCTTGCGGCCGGTCATGCTCTCGCCTATGGCGATCCATTCGGCGCCGGTATCGATCATCAGCTTCTTGCAGTTTTCCGAGCTGATGATTTCAGCGCCCGGGAACACCACGTTGCCGAGGCTGTGGTCGCCGTGGTGGTGCGTGTTGACGACGTGGGTGATCGGCAGTCTGGTGAGTTTTTCCGCGGCCTTGCGGATATGTGCGCCGACCTCGTCGGAAAAACCGGTGTCGACCAGGATCGCGCCCTTGTCGCCGATGATCAGCGTGCTGTTGACCATATAGCCGCCGTTGTGGGCATTGGGCAGCTCGGTCGGGCCAAGCAGCGCATAAACGCGCTCGTTGACCTTGACGGTCTTCACCTCGGGCAGGGGCTTCACCAGGGCAGCGCCGGCCAGCAAAGCGGCACCGGCCAGCAACAGCAGAATCTTCTTCATGTCGGGCTCCATTCGATAATCCGTCCCGGCAGGTTATGGGGGGCACGCGCGAGCGTCAATAGACCAGGCGGACTACTCGTCTTCTCCCCCGTTCATGCCCAGTTCCTGGATCTTGCGGGTCAGCGTATTGCGACCCCAGCCCAGCAGTTGCGCGGCCTCGATGCGCCGTCCGCCGGTATGCTTCAAGGCAATCTGGATCAGGGTCTTTTCGAATGCCGGCACCAGGTCGTCGAGGATGGCAGTGTCGCCGCGCGCGAGCCTGAGGTCGGCATGGCGCGCAAGGCCGGACAGCCAGTCTTCACCCTCGCCGGAATTTTCTCCGCCAGCGGAAAGGTCGGCCGGCAGGTCCCTGGGTTCCACCACCTGGCCCGGCGCCATCACCGTGAGGTAGTGACAGACGTTTTCCAGCTGCCTGACGTTGCCGCCCCAGGGCAGGCCGGACATGAGCTTGAGTGCGGCGTCTGACAGCTTCTTGGGCTCGACGCCGAGTTCGCGCGCGCTTTTCTGCAGGAAATGGCGCGCCAGCAGCGGGATGTCCTCGCGCCGCTCGCGCAGCGCGGGCAGACGCAGGCGGATGACGTTCAGGCGATGGTAGAGGTCCTCGCGGAACAGGCCCTGCTTGACCCGCGCTTCCAGATCCTGGTGGGTGGCGGCGATCACGCGCACGTTGACCTTGACCGGCGAGTGGCCGCCGACGCGATAGAACTGGCCGTCGGCCAGTACGCGCAACAGGCGCGTCTGCAGGTCCGCCGGCATGTCGCCGATCTCGTCGAGGAACAGGGTGCCGCCGTCGGCCTGTTCGAAGCGGCCGCGGCGCTGCGCCGCCGCGCCGGTGAAGGCGCCGCGCTCGTGGCCGAACAGTTCGGATTCCAGCAGGTCCTTGGGAATGGCCGCGGTATTCAGCGCGATAAACGGCCCGCTGGCACGGCTGCTATGGCGGTGCAGCGCATGTGCCACCAGTTCCTTGCCGGTGCCCGACTCGCCGGTAATGAGGACGGTGACATTGGATTGCGACAAACGGCCGATAGCGCGGAAGACTTCCTGCATGGCCGGGGCCTGGCCGAGGATTTCCGGCACCTTGGCCAGCTCCTCGCCGGCCTGCGCCGCCTCCTGGTTCTGCGCCAGCGCGCGGCGTACCAGTTCGACGGCGGCATCGACGTCGAAGGGCTTGGGCAGATATTCGAAGGCGCCGCCCTGGAAGGCCGCCACCGCCGAATCGAGATCGGAATAGGCGGTCATGATGATGACCGGAACCTTGGGCAGGGACTCCTTGATGTGTTGCAGGAACTCGAGGCCGGAAGGCCCGGGCATGCTGATGTCGGAAATCACCGCCGCCGGGCGGCTCTGGCCCAGGCGCGCCAGCGCTTCGCTCGCCGAGTTGAACACTTCGCAGGGGATGTCCTCCCGTTCCAGCGCCTTCTCCAGCACCCAGCGGATGGAACGGTCGTCGTCGATAATCCATACCGCGTCATTCATGATTGCTTGCTCGCAGTCTCGATCGGGAAGTAAATGGAAAACACCGTGTGGCCGGGGCGCGATTCGAACTCGATCACGCCCTTGTTCTGCGCCACCAGGGTCTGCGCCAGCGGCAGGCCCAGGCCGCTGCCGCCCTCGCGCCCGCTGACCAGCGGAAAGAACACCTGCTCGCGCAGGGCTTCGGGGACGCCGGGACCGTCGTCGATGATGTCGAGCCTGAGCGCCAGGCGATGGCGCCTGTTGTTGAGCGTGACCTGGCGCGCGGCGCGCGTGCGGAACGCGAGCTCGCCCTTGCCGTTCATGGCCTGCACCGCATTACGCGCTATGTTGAGCACCGCCTGGATCAGCTGTTCCGAATCGGCCCGGATCTCGGGCAGGCTGACGTCGTAATCGCGACGGATGCGGATGCCGTGCGGCGTTTCCGCGAGCAGGAGGCTCCTCACCCGCTCCAGCACTTCGTGGATGTTGACCGGCGACAGCCTGGGCAGGCGATGCGGAGTCAGCAACCGCTCCATCAGCGACTGCAGGCGATCGGCTTCCTTGATGATGACCTGGGTGTATTCGCGCAGGCTTTCGCGCGACAGCTCGTGTTCGAGCAGTTGCGCGGCGCCACGGATGCCGCCGAGCGGATTCTTGATCTCGTGCGCCAGATTGCGCAGCAGTTCGCGGCTGGCTTCCTGCTGGACGCGGATGTTTTCCTGACGGGCGATGCGCAGGCGCTGGTCGGCCGGGCGAAGCTCCAGCACCAGCGCCCACTCGTGGCCTTCGTGCACCGAAATCGTGCAGGACATCGGCACCGCCGCGTGATGGTTGGCCTGTACCGGCAGGTCGTGCTCGGTCACGGTTTCGCGCGTTTCGCGTGCGGCGTTGAGCGCCGCCACGAGTTCGGTATTGTGGCCGAACAGCCTGTCGAAGGCATGTCCCGTCAGCAGCGTCCCGGACATGCCGATCAAGGTTTCGGCTGCGGAATTCACGTAAAGGATATGGCCGTCGGCGCCGATCAGCACCACGCCAGTGGCGAGGAAATCATAGGCAGCAAAGGGGGAGGAAGAAGCCATGCCCTAACCTAGCACTGATTGTGCCAGCAGGCAAAAACCGGCCCGACCCCAGGCATGCACCGCTCAGCGAACGGTGCCGATTTCCTTGCGGATGGCGGAAATATTGCGCTCGTGGCGTTCGACGGTGCTGCGCAATTGCCTGACTCGCGCCTGATAGGCCGGCGCATCGGCCTTCTCGCCCGCCAGCGGCTTCTCGCCCAGGGCAAGCTGGCGCTTCGCCTCTTCGAGGTTCTTCTGTTCGCTCGCCAGTTCTTCCTCCAGCACCGTGCGGCGCACGACGTCGCGTTTTTTCTGGGTATCGCTGTCGATGCGCGGGAAACTGGCCGGGCTGGGCGACCGCGTGCCGGCCGAGGCGGCGGGCTTCTTCGGCGCACTCGGCGCATCGCTGCCGCCGCCTTCGATCACGCCGGTGATCCGCGCCCCCGCCGGCACTTCGGCGCGCCGGTCGGTGGCGCCCTTGCGCCCGTCGGCATCGACGTACATGTAGATTCTGGCCTGCGCAGGGCAGGCCAGGACCAGCAGCAAGGGGAAAAGGGGAAGGATTCGCTTCATCGGTGACAACCGGACACTGTGCCCAATTCTGACAGTTTACGGCAAGCCGGGTTCAGGTCTTGAATCTTGCCACAGGCTGCCACAGGCCGCGCGAGGCGCATGCCGGCGCCGCATGAAAAAAGCGGCCCGTGAGGCCGCTTTTTTCGTCACTGCGGAGATGCGCTTACAGCGAGTAGTACATCTCGAACTCGACCGGATGCGTGGTCATGCGGTAGCGGGTGACTTCCTGCATCTTGAGATCGATGTAGGCGTCGATCATGTCTTTGCTGAACACGCCGCCGCGGGTCAGGAACTCGTGATCCTTCTTGAGCTCTTCCAGCGCCATTTCCAGGCTGTGGCAGACCTTGGGGATCTTGGCGTCTTCTTCCGGCGGCAGGTCGTACAGGTCCTTGTCGGCGGCGTCGCCGGGGTGGATCTTGTTCTGGATGCCGTCGAGGCCGGCCATCATCAGCGCGGCGAACGCCAGGTAGGGGTTGGCGGTGGGGTCCGGGAAACGCACTTCGATGCGGCGCGCCTTTTCGCTGGCGGCGATCGGGATGCGGATCGAGGCGGAACGGTTGCGCGCGGAATAGGCCAGCATCACCGGGGCTTCGAAGCCGGGCACCAGGCGCTTGTAGGAGTTGGTCGACGGGTTGGTGATGGCATTGAGCGCCTTGGCATGCTTGATGACGCCGCCGATGTAGTACAGCGCGGTCTCGGACAGGCCGGCGTAGCCGTTGCCGGCGAACAGGTTCTTGCCGTCCTTCCAGATCGACATGTGCACGTGCATGCCGGAACCGTTGTCGCCGACGATGGGCTTGGGCATGAAGGTCGCGGTCTTGCCGTAGGCATGGGCCACGTTGTGCACGATGTACTTCAGCACCTGGGTCCAGTCGGCGCGGCGCACCAGGGTGTTGAACTGGGTGCCGATCTCGCACTGGCCGGCGGTCGCCACTTCGTGGTGGAACACTTCGACCGGGATGCCGATTTCTTCCAGGGCCAGCACCATGGCGGCGCGGATGTCCTGCAGCGAGTCGACCGGCGGCACCGGGAAGTAGCCGCCCTTGACGCCGGGGCGGTGGCCGGTATTGCCGGCCTCGGTCTGTTCCTTGGACGACCAGGCGGCTTCCTCGGAGCGCATGGTCACGTGGCAGCCGGACATGTCGACATGCCAGGTCACGGAATCGAAAATGAAGAACTCGGGCTCGGGACCGAAGTAGGCAGTGTCGCCGATGCCGGTGGACTTGAGGTAGGCCTCGGCGCGACGCGCCACGGAGCGCGGATCGCGGTCATAGCCCTTGCCGTCGGACGGCTCGATCACGTCGCAGGTCAGCACCAGGGTGGACTCGTCGAAGAAGGGGTCCATGTAGGCGGTTTCCGGGTCGGCCTTGAGCAGCATGTCGGAGGCCTGGATGCCTTTCCAGCCGGCGATGGAGGAGCCGTCGAAGGGGTGGCCATCCTCGAACCAGTCTTCGGTCACGATGCGCGCAGGAATGGTGACGTGCTGTTCCTTGCCCTTGGTATCGGTGAAGCGCAGGTCAACGAACTTGGTTTCGTTGTCCGCAATCATTTTCATAACGTCGGCGACCGCCATGGTAGTGCTCTCCTAGAAGAATCAGGTTTCGAAAACAAATAACGACGGCAGTCTCCCTTGCAGAAACCGTGCCACCCTCAAAAATCATTGCAGTGCATTGTGCCACAAGGCACATACGCCAGGGCCAGACCGTCAACAGCACCATATCGGTGCACAAAAATCACACAACGCACCATTATGGTGCTTGCCCTGCCGGCAGACGGGCATATACTCACTACTCTAGTGGATCAATGCTCGAACATGGGACGTCTGACCGAAATTCTCACCACCGCCCAGGCGCGCGCGCAGGCGGCTGGCCTGCCTTATGAAGGAGCGCTGACGCCGGGTGAAGCGGCTGAGCTGCTGAAGCTGGCGCCCGGCTCGCGGCTCGTCGACGTGCGTTCGCACGCAGAACTCGACCTGGTCGGCCGCATTCCGGAGGCCGTGCATGTGGAATGGATGAGCTATCCGGGCTGGCGCGCCAACATCCATTTCCTCAACCAGTTGAAGCAATCCGTGGACATGGAATCGCTGACCCTGTTCATCAGCCGCAACAGCCAGCGCTCGCAGCGTGCCGCCGAAGCCGCCACGCTGGCCGGTTACCGCGACAGCTACCAGGTGCTCGAAGGCTTCGAGGGCGCAATCAACCCCGCGACCGGGCATCGCGGCGAACTCGACGGCTGGCAGGCAAGGGGATTGCCGTGGCAGCAAAACTGAAACACGCACCGCGGCAGGATTGAACGTCCGCGCCAGCGCTGCCAGCAAGACAGCTCATTATTTTGAAAGGTACGTAGTTTCCATGACCGAAAAATCCAGCACCGCAGCCCCCTCGGGCAAAAAGAACGGCGCCCGGCGCAAGCAACCGCGCAACGCCGGCCGCAGCGTCAGTGAAGGCGACATCTCTCCCGTCCTGAGCAGCAGCGGGGTCGAAGCGTTCGCCGTCAGCGAAGCGGTCGGCGGCGCCCAGGCCGCCAAGACCTCGGCCCTCGCGGACATCCTCGAACGCGGCGCCAGGGCCGGCGGGGGGCCCGAACTGATCCAGTCGCTGGAAGCGATCTTCGCCGGCGCATCGCCCGAGGATGCCGAGGAACTGCGCAAGGCCCTTTTCCGGCACCACATCATGCCCGGCAAGGGCAGCCGCAACCCGGACGAAGAGCTTGCCGACGACTGGCGCGAAGGCGGCTATCCGTACAAGAACCTGATGTCGCGCAAGAACTACGAGGCGCAGAAATACCGGCTGCAGGTGGAATTGCTCAAGCTGCAGGCCTGGGTCAAGGAAACCGGCCAGCGTGTCGTGATCCTGTTCGAGGGACGGGACGCCGCCGGCAAGGGCGGCACGATCAAGCGCTTCATGGAACATCTGAACCCGCGCGGCGCCCGCGTGGTGGCGCTGGAAAAGCCGACCGAAACCGAGCGCGGGCAATGGTATTTCCAGCGTTATGTGCAGCACCTGCCGACAGCGGGCGAAATCGCCCTGTTCGACCGCTCCTGGTACAACCGGGCCGGCGTGGAGCGGGTGATGGGGTTCTGCGGCGACGAGGATTACCTCGAGTTCATCCGCCAGGCGCCCGAATTCGAGCGCAATCTGGTCCGCAGCGGCATTCATCTGATCAAGTTCTGGTTCTCGGTCAGCCGCGAGGAGCAGCGCCGGCGATTCAAGGAGCGCGAGGTGCATCCGCTGAAGCAGTGGAAGCTTTCGCCGATCGACCTGGCCTCGCTCGACAAGTGGGACGAGTACACCAAGGCGAAGGAAGCGATGTTCTTCTACACCGACACGGCCGATGCGCCCTGGACCGTGATCAAGTCGGACGACAAGAAGCGTGCGCGACTCAACGCCATGCGTTACGTGCTGCACAAGCTGCCCTACACAAACAAGAGTATCGATCTGATCGGCCCGCTGGACCCGCTGCTGGTCGGCCGCGCCCACGTCGTCTACGAGCGCGGCGAACACAACGCAGCAGCGCCGATCCTGTAGCGCCGCCGGGGCAGAAATTCCCGGCATGAGCCTGTCATGTGCCTGATAAAATCCGGCCCATGACAAGCCATTACGCCGTGTTCGGCAACCCCGTCGCCCACTCCAGGTCTCCGCTCATCCACGCCGAATTTGCCAGGCAAACCGGGCAGGATCTGGACTACCGCGCCATCCTCGCCCCGCTGGATGGCTTTGCCGCGGCGATAGACCGCTTTCGCGAGGCCGGCGGCGCCGGCGCCAACGTGACGGTTCCGTTCAAGGAAGAGGCGTTCCTGCTGGCCACTCGCCTCACCCCGCGTGCGGAGCAGGCGGGTGCCGTCAACACCCTGAAATTCGACAACGATGGCATACTGGGCGACAACACCGATGGCGCCGGTCTGGTGCGCGACCTGACCCTCAACCTCAGGCAGCCCCTCGCAGGAAAAAGCCTGCTGCTGATGGGGGCCGGCGGCGCGGCGCGCGGCGTCATCGGCCCGCTGCTGGCCGAGCAGCCTGGCCGCCTGGTCCTGGCCAACCGCACGGTGGAAAAGGCGCTGCAACTGGCCGAGCTGTTCGGCGGCAGAATCAGCGGCGCGCCCTACGCCGCGCTTGCCGGCCAGCGCTTCGATGTCGTCATCAACGCCACCGCCGCCAGCCTGAAAGGCGAACTGCCGCCGCTGCCGGAAGACCTGCTGCACCCCGGCGCGCTGGCCTACGACATGATGTACGGCAGCGAAACCCCGTTCATGGCCTGGGCCCGGCAGCACGGTGCGGAACGGGTTGCAGACGGCCTCGGCATGCTGGTGGAACAGGCGGCGGAAAGCTTTTTTCTCTGGCGCGGCATCCGTCCCGACACCGCGCCCGTCATCGCCAGCCTGAAAAGCGCCGAATGAAAGCCATCTGGGGCGGAATCTGGCGCGCCGCGCTGATCCTGCTGGGCCTGTTCCTGGCCTGGCAGGTCTGGGTCTTCGCCCACGTCCTCTGGTGGATCGACCACAACCCGACGTCGAGCGCCTTCATGCAAGCCGGGCTTTCACGCTTGCAGGAAAAGCGGCCGGATGCCGAGCTGCGCCACAAATGGGTGCCCTACGACAACATTTCCATCCACCTCAAGCGCGCCATCATCGCCGCCGAGGATTCGAAGTTCCTCGACCACGAGGGCTTCGACATCGAGGGCATCCAGAAGGCGATGGAAAAGAACCTGAAAAAAGGCCGCCTGGTCGCCGGCGGCTCCACCATCAGCCAGCAGCTGGCGAAGAACCTGTTTCTCTCTTCCGACCGCAGCTTCGTGCGCAAGGGCCAGGAGGCGATCATCACCCTGATGATCGAAACCACCTGGAGCAAGCGCCGCATCCTCGAGGTGTATCTGAACATCATCGAATGGGGCAACGGCGTCTACGGCGCCGAGGCCGCCTCGCGCCGCTATTACAAGAAATCCGCCGCCAGCCTCACGCGCGGACAGGCGGCCGCGCTGGCCGCCATGGTGCCCAATCCGCGCTGGTATGAAAACAACCGTTCCTCGGCAAAATTCGCGCGGCGCGTAGCCACGATTTCCAAGCGCATGTACCAGGTTCAGGTGCCGAAAATAATCCTCGATAGGCCGGTTCGGCGCGGTAAAATCGCGGAAATCTGCCGCGCGCCATGACCGAAGAATACGACACCCTCCAACACGAAAGCCTGGAAGAGCACCTGCAGCAGGTGCAGGCGCTGCTCGCCCGGCAGAAGCTGGTGGAGGAACTGGTGCACCGCCAGGAAGGGCCGCGCCAGGACCTCGTCGAATCCCTGGTGCACAAGCAGAACCTGGTCGAACTGCAGAAGAAGCTCGACCAGCTGCATCCCGCCGACGTCGCCCACATCCTCGAAGCGCTGCCGCTGGACGAGCGCCTAGCGGTCTGGGACATGGTCAAGGCCGAGCGCGACGGCGAGATTCTCGTCGAAGTCTCCGACTCGGTGCGCGAATCGCTCATCGCCAGCATGGACAACGCCGAACTGCTGGCCGCTGCGGAAACACTCGATACCGACGAACTCGCCGACATCGCGTCCGACCTGCCGCAGGACGTCATCCAGGAACTGCTGACCACGCTGGATGCGCAAAAGCGCACGCGCCTGCAGTCGGCGCTATCCTTCCCCGAAGACACGGTCGGCGCGCTGATGGACTTCGACATGGTCACCATCCGCGCCGACGTCACGCTGGAAGTGGCGCTGCGCTACCTGCGCCGGCTGGGCGAACTGCCCGACCAGCTCGACAAGTTGTTCGTGGTCGAGCGCGACGAGCACCTCATCGGCGTGCTGCCGCTGAAAAGACTGCTCACCACCGACCCCGAGGCCACGGTCGCAGCGGTGATGGTCGAGGACTTCGTCAGCTTCCAGCCGGACGACGACGCGCACGAGGCGGCGCAGGCATTCGAGCGCTACGACCTGGTGATGGCGCCGGTGGTGGATGCGCAGAAGCGCCTCATCGGCCGTCTGACCGTGGACGCCGTGGTCGACTACATCCGCGAATCGGCCGACGCCGACATGCTGTCGATGGCCGGCCTGAAGGAGGAAGAAGACCTGTTCTCCACGGTGTGGCGCGCCGCGCGCAACCGCTGGCCCTGGCTCGCCATCAACCTGGTCACCGCCTTCATCGCCTCGCGCGTGATCGGCGTGTTCGAAGGCAGCATCGAGAAGCTCGCCGCGCTCGCCGCCCTGATGCCGATCATCGCCGGCATCGGCGGCAACTCCGGCAACCAGACTGTAGCGCTGATCATCCGCGGCCTCGCCCTCGGCCAGATCAATCCGGCGAACTCCCGCAGGCTGCTGCTCAAGGAACTCGGCGTCGCGCTGCTCAACGGCGTGGTCTGGGGCGCGGCGGTAGGCGTGTTCGCCTGGCTGCTGTACGACAACGTGGCGCTGGGCGGAGTAATGGCGCTGGCCATGCTGCTCAACCTGCTGCTCGCCGCCCTCGCCGGCATATTCATCCCCATGCTCATGGAACGCATGAACCGCGACCCCGCGATGGGCTCATCCGTGCTGCTGACCGCCACCACCGACAGCATGGGCTTCTTCATATTCCTCGGCCTTGCCACGCTGATCCTGCTCTGATGTCAAAACAGAAACTTCGCCTCGCAACGCGCCACATCAGGCGCAAGCGCACGATCGACAGCAAGACGCTGTACCTGCGCCTGCTCAAGTATGCGCGACCGCACTGGAAGATTCTGCTGGTCGCGGTTCTGGCCAACGCCTTTACCGCAGCGCTCGAACCCATCCTGCCCGCGCTGTTCAAGCAGATGCTGGACGAAGGCTTCGTGGCGAAGAACCAGGCCTGGCTGCTCTGGGTGCCCATCGGCATCATCCTCATCCTGCTGCTGCGCGGACTGGCAGGTTTTGCCGCCAGCTACGCCATCGCCTGGATCGACACCCGCCTGGTGCAGGACCTGCGCGAGGCCATGCACAAGAAGCTGCTGTCCCTGCCGGTGACCTACTTCGACAACGTCAGCACCAGCCAGCTCACCGCCCATGTTGCATTCAACGTGGGCCAGGTCATGCGCGCCACCACCACCACCCTCACCGCGCTGACCAAGGACTCGCTCACCATCATCGCGCTGATGGGTTACCTGCTGTGGACCAACTGGCAGCTTACGCTGATTATTTTCATCGCCTTTCCGCCCATCATCTTTGTCGTGCGCCGGGTCGGCACCCGCCTGCGCAGCCTGTCGCGCGCCGCGCAGATCAATGTCGGCCTGCTCACCGAATCGCTCAGCGAATCGCTGTCGGCGCACCGCCTGGTGCGCATCTTCGACGCCCAGCCGTATGAAATCGAGCGTTTCCATGAACGCGCGAACACCGCGCGCAAGCTGGAGATGAAGCGCGTCGTCGCGCTGGGCGCGAATACGCCGGTGGTCGAGATTCTTGCCGCCGTGCCGCTGGCCATCATTTTCTACATCGCCATGCACCAGGCCATCAACGAGCAGACCACGGTCGGCGAATTCGTCTCCTTCTTCATCGCCATGATGCTGCTGTTCCCGCCCATCAAGCGACTGACCACGCTCAACGACATCCTGCAGCGCGGCCTCGCCGCCGCCGAAATGGTGTTCGATGTGCTCGACGAAATCCCCGAGGCCGACCACGGCACGCGCAATGCCGGCAAGCTCTCCGGTGGCGTTCGCTTCGAACACGTCAGCCTCTCCTATCCGGGCAAGCCGCAGCCCGCGCTCAATGACATCGATCTGCACATCCAGCCGGGCGAAACCCTCGCCCTGGTCGGCGGTTCGGGTGCCGGCAAGACCAGCATGGTCAGCCTGCTGCCGCGCTTCTACGCCCCCAGCGAAGGCCGCCTGCTGTTCGACGGCGTGCCTGCCGAGGACTACACCCTGGCCAGCCTGCGCGCCAACATCGCCAGCGTGTCGCAGGAAATCGTGCTGTTCAACGACAGTCTGCGCGGCAACATCGCCTACGGCACCAAGCGCGGCGCCAGCGATGAGGAAATCCGCAAGGCGGCCGAGGCCGCCCACGCCTGGGAGTTCATCCAGCGCCTGCCCGAGGGACTCGACACCCTGATCGGCGAAAACGGCATCAAGCTGTCCGGCGGCCAGCGCCAGCGCATCGCCATCGCGCGCGCCATCCTCAAGGACGCCCCCATCCTGATCCTGGACGAGGCCACCTCGGCCCTCGACACCGAATCCGAGCGCCACGTGCAGGCGGCGCTGGAAAACCTGATGCAGGGACGCACCACCATCGTCATCGCGCATCGCCTGTCCACCATCGTCAAGGCCGACCGCATCGTGGTCATGGAGCATGGCCATATCGTGGAAATCGGCAGGCACGACGAACTACTGGCGCTGAACGGCCGTTACGCCCAGCTTTATCGCATGCAATTTTCCGGCACCGATGCTTGAACCCACACAACCCTCACGTTCACTGATTTCCGCCGCCGGCCGCGCCATCGGCGACTTCGACATGATCCGCGACGGCGACCGCGTGCTGCTGGGACTTTCCGGCGGCAAGGACTCGCTTTCGCTGCTGCACGTGCTGCTTTATTTTCAGAAGCGCGCGCCGATCAGGTTCGAACTGGCCGCCGCCACCGTCGACCCCTGCTCGCCGGAATTCGATCCCAGCCCGCTCAAGGGCTACATGGCCGAACTCGGCGTGCCGTATTTCTACGACCGCCAGGACATCGTCGGCGAGGCGCAGAAGACGCTCACCAAGGACAGCGACTCCTTCTGCGCCTATTGCTCGAGAATGCGCCGCGGCATCCTCTACCGCGTGGCGCGCGAACAGCAGTACAACGTGCTGGCGCTGGCGCAGCACCTGGACGATCTCGCCGAAACCCTGATGATGTCGATGTTCTTCGGCGGCAAGATGCGCACCATGCAGGCGCACTACCGGATCGACGCCGGCGATCTGCGCGTGATCCGCCCCTTCGTCTACGCGCGCGAGCGCCAGACCCGCGACTTCGCGCACAAGGCCGGACTGCCGGTCATCAGCGAGAACTGCCCGGCCTGCTTTGCCGTGCCCACCCAGCGCTTCGCCATGAAGCAGATGCTGGCGGAACAGGAGAAGCTGCATCCGAAATTGTTCGCCAGCCTGATGACGGCGATGAAGCCGCTGATGGGCACGCCGCCGGCGAAGGCGCCAACAACAACATAAGAATTTTTCAACCAGGGGAGCAACAGATGGAGTGGTTTCTGAAAGTCGTGAAGAGCTTTTCCTTCGAGGGTCGCGCGCGCCGCAAGGAATACTGGATGTTCGTCCTGATCGCCGTGATCGTTTCACTGGTGCTGGGTTTCATCGATGGCCTGCTCGGCATCCACTCCGAGGACGCCGGCGTCGGCCTGCTGGGCGGCATTTTCGCCATTTCCATCCTGATCCAGAGCATCGCGGTGGGCGTGCGCAGGCTGCACGACACCGGCCGCAGCGGCTGGTGGCTGCTGATCAACCTGGTTCCCTTCGTCGGCTGGATCATCGTGCTGGTGCTGATGGCGATGGAAGGCAAGCGCGGCGACAACCCCTACGGCGCCGACCCCAAGGCGGCCTGACCTAACGGCCAATCGACTGGCACAAATAGCCCGAGTAAAATGCTCGGGTTATTTTCTCATCCTCAGGACACCATGCTCGTTTCCAATCCCGGCATCCAGCCTTTCGTCCCGCCCCGGCGCACGCTCATGGGCCCGGGCCCTTCCGACGTGCCGCAGCGCATCCTCGATGCCATGCGGCGCACCACCATCGGCCACCTCGACCCCGCCTTCCAGGAAATGATGGAAGAGATCAAGGTACTGTTGAGGTATGCCTACCAGACCGAAAACCCGCTGACCTTTCCGGTCTCTGCGCCCGGCTCGGCCGGCATGGAGATGTGCTTCGTCAACCTGGTGGAACCGGGCGACAAGGTCATCGTCTGCGTCAATGGCGTGTTCGGCGGCCGCATGCTGGAAAACGTCAAGCGCTGCGGCGGCGTGCCGGTGGTGATCGAGGACGACTGGGGAACGCCGGTCACGGTGGCCAAGGCCGAACAGGCCTTTGCCGACCACCCCGACGCGAAAGTGCTGGCCTTCGTGCATGCCGAGACCTCGACCGGCGCGCAAAGCGATGCCGCCGCGCTGGCCGCGCTCGCGCACCGCCGCGGCGCCGTCACCATCATGGACTGCGTGACTTCGCTCGCCGGCACCCCGGTGCTGATCGACGAATGGGGCGTCGATGCCGCCTATTCCGGCAGCCAGAAATGCCTGTCCTGCACGCCCGGACTGTCGCCGGTCACCTTCTCCGAGCGCGCCATCGCCAAGGTCAAGGCGCGCAAGACCCCGGTGCAGAGCTGGTTCCTGGATCTGAATCTGGTGCTGGGCTATTGGCAGGCCGAAGGCAAGCGCACCTACCACCACACCGCGCCGGTCAATCCGCTCTACGGCCTGCACGAGGCGCTGGTGATCCTGGCCGAGGAAGGCCTGGAAAACGCCTGGGCGCGGCACCGCGCCATGCACGAAAAACTGCGCGACGGGCTTGAGGGCCTGGGCATGCAGTTCCTGGTGGAAGAAAGCGCGCGCCTGCCGCAGCTCAATTCGGTCCGCGTGCCGGAAGGCGTGGACGACGCCGCCGGCCGCGCCAAACTGCTCGGCGAATTCGACCTCGAAATCGGCGCCGGTCTCGGCGCGCTGGCCGGCAAGGTCTGGCGCATCGGTCTCATGGGCCATTCCGCAAAACAGGAAAACGTCGACTTCTGCCTGAAGGCGGTGCGCAGCGTGCTGCACAAATAAGCAGCAGAAACTCTTTGACACTGCGACGCAAAGGCACAGAGGAAAACTCACCCACAGGGAGGTTAAGGGAGGGCAAGGGAGTAATGCCTCTCTCATCCTCCCCTGCCTCCCTGTAAACGCCTTTAGGGTTTCTCCGTCTTCGTGCTTCCGCGTCGCGGGTTTTAGGCCTTCAGCCGCTTCCAGATTTCCAGCGTCAACCCGGCCTGATTCAACGTATAGAAATGCAGGCCCGGGGCGCCGCCGGCGAGCAGGCGCTCGCACATCGCCGTCACCACATCGAGGCCGAAGGCGCGGATGGACGCGGCATCATCGCCATATCCTTCCATGCGCTTCCTGATCCAGCGCGGAATGTCGGCGCCGCAGGCGTCCGAGAAGCGCGCCAGTTGCGAGAAGTTGCCGATCGGCATGATGCCGGGGACGATGGGCACGTCCACGCCCAGCGCGCGCACCTCGTCGACGAAGCGGAAGTAGGCGTCGACATTGAAGAAGTACTGGGTGATCGCGGAATTGGCGCCCGCCTTCACCTTGTGCGCGAAATGCTGCAGGTCGTCCTGCGCGCTTCTCGCCTGCGGATGGATCTCGGGGTAGGCCGCGACTTCGAGATGAAAGGCGTCGCCGGTTTCCTGGCGGATGAATGCCACCAGTTCGCTGGCATAGCGCAGTTCCCCCGGCTCGGCCATGCCCGAAGGCAGGTCGCCCCTGAGCGCGACGATGCGGCGGATGCCGCGCTGCCTGTAGGTGTCGAGGATGGCGCGGATTTCCGCACGGGTGGAGCCGACGCAGGACAGGTGCGGCGCGGCCTCGTGCCCTTCGTGCTGTATCTCCAGCACGGTCTCGAGCGTGCGGTCGCGGGTGGAGCCGCCGGCACCGAAAGTCACGGAAAAGAATTCCGGCTTGATGGTCTGCGCCAGTTGCGTGCGCGCCGCGCGCAGCTTGTCCATGCCTTCCGGCGTCTTGGGCGGGAAGAATTCGATGCTGAAATCAGGTGTGGTCATGCTTTAGAGTCTTTGTCGGGGATGAGCGCGGACAGCGCCCAGGCGATCACGCCGTAGAGGATCGCGCCGACCATGGCCGAAACGAAGCCCTCGATATGGAATCCCGGCAGCAAGGCGCTGGCCAGCCAGAACAGCAGGCCATTGAGCACCAGGTAGAAAATACCCAGCGTCAGCAGCGTGATCGGCAAGGTCAGCAGCGCCAGCACTGGCCGCAGCAGGGTATTGATGAGGCCCAGCACCAGCGCGGCGGCGAGCGCCGAACCGAAGCCCGCCACCTGGATGGTTGGCAGCAGCCAGGTCACCAGCAGCAGGGCCAGGGCATTCAGTATCCACAGCAGCAGCAAACGCATGACGCGCTCCTTCGGTCAGTAACGGTAGTGGTCCGCCTTGTACGGGCCTTCCTTGGGCACGCCGATGTAGGCGGCCTGCTGGTCGCTGAGTTCGGTCAACTGGGCGTTCAGTTTTCTTAGCTGCAGCCGCGCTACGTGCTCGTCCAGGTGCTTGGGCAGGGTGTACACGCCGACCGGGTACTTGTGGTGCTGCGAGTACAGCTCGATCTGCGCCAGGGTCTGGTTGGCGAAGGATGAACTCATCACGTAGCTGGGATGGCCGGTGGCGCAGCCGAGGTTCACCAGGCGGCCCTTGGCGAGCAGGATGATCCTTTTTCCATCAGGGAAGATCACGTGGTCGACCTGCGGCTTGATCTCCTCCCACTGGTATTTTTCCAGGCTGGCGACGTCGATCTCATTATCGAAATGCCCGATGTTGCAGACGATGGCCTGGTCCTTCATCTTCGCCATGTGCTCATGGTTGATGACGTGGTAGTTGCCGGTGGCGGTGACGAAGATGTCGGCCTTGTCGGCGGCGTAGTCCATGGTCACCACGCGGTAGCCTTCCATCGCCGCCTGCAGCGCGCAGATGGGATCGATTTCGGTGATCCAGACTTGCGCCGAAAGCGCGCGCAGCGCCTGCGCCGAGCCCTTGCCGACGTCGCCGTAGCCGGCCACCACGGCGATCTTGCCGGCGACCATGACGTCGGTGGCGCGCTTGATGCCGTCGACCAGCGACTCGCGGCAACCGTAGAGGTTGTCGAACTTGGATTTGGTCACCGAGTCGTTGACGTTGATGGCAGGGAACTTGAGTTCGCCGCGCTCGTGCATCTGGTACAGGCGGTGCACGCCGGTGGTGGTTTCCTCGGTCACGCCCTGGATGTGGGCGAGCCGCGTGGAATACCACTTGGCGTCCGTCGCGAGTTTGGCCTTGATGGCGGCGAACAGCACCGTCTCCTCCTCGCTGGTGGGGTGGTTGAGCACCGCGCTGTCGGTTTCCGCACGCGCGCCCAGATGCAGCAGCAGCGTGGCGTCGCCGCCGTCGTCGAGGATCATGTTCGAGTAGCCGTTGTCAGGCCATTCGAAAATGCGGTGGGTGAAGTCCCAGTATTCCTTGAGCGACTCGCCCTTGAAGGCGAACACCGGCGTGCCGGCCGCGGCGATCGCGGCAGCGGCATGGTCCTGGGTGGAGAAGATGTTGCACGAGGCCCAGCGCACCTCGGCGCCCAGCGCCTGCAGGGTCTCGATCAGCACCGCGGTCTGGATGGTCATGTGCAGCGAACCGGTGATGCGCGCGCCGCGCAGCGGCTGGGCGGCCGCGTATTCCTCGCGGATGGCCATGAGGCCGGGCATTTCGGTTTCGGCGATGGCGATTTCCTTGCGCCCCCAGCCGGCCAGCGACAGGTCGGCGACGTGGAAATCTTTTTGTGCGGCAGCCGGGTGGGCTGCGGAATTCTGAGTAGCGGCGTTCATCACGCCCTCCTTTCTCTGTTCAAGCTTAAAAGAAGTGACGTGAGCGCCGTTGTGACCGGATGGCGGGTTGCCTCGCCATCCTTCCGAGCCTGACCCGCTGTTTTGATCAGCGGATTGCAACGCTCCTCGGAAAAAGCTTTGGAACTTAGCTGGCCATCTTGCCCTTGACCGGCTTGACGCCTTCCAGCATCTTGAACACGGTCTTGGAAGACCCCATGAACAGGCGCTTGAAGGCCTTGGACAGGCAGCGGCGTTCCAGGGTGTTGCGGCGGGTGCGTTTACGTTCGGCCATGATGGTTCCTTGGTTGAATGTTTAAGTGGCTGAATTCTATCAGATTGCGATGCCGGCTCACAGGCCGGGCTCAGAGCCCGGCAGATGCCCGCAGCGCTGCGGCCTTGTCGGTCGCTTCCCACGTGAACTCCGGCTCGTCGCGGCCGAAATGGCCGTAGGAAGCGGTGCGGGTATAAATCGGGCGCAGCAGGTCGAGCATCTGGATGATGCCCTTGGGCCTGAGGTCGAAATGCTGCTCGATCAGTTCCACCAGCCTGTGTTCGGGCAGCTTGCCGGTGCCGTAGGTTTCCACCATCAGCGAGGTGGGCTTGGCGACGCCGATGGCGTAGCTCACCTGCACCAGGCATTTGTCGGCGAGGCCGGCGGCGACGATGTTCTTGGCCACGTAGCGCGCGGCATAGGCGGCCGAGCGGTCGACCTTGGACGGGTCCTTGCCGGAAAAGGCACCGCCGCCGTGCGGAGCTGCCCCGCCGTAGGTGTCGACGATGATCTTGCGGCCGGTGAGGCCGGCATCGCCCATGGGCCCGCCGACCACGAAGCGGCCGGTCGGGTTGACCAGGTAGCGCGTGTCGGCATTGAGCATGTCCTTCGGCAGCACCGGCTTGATGATTTCCTCGATCACCGCCTCGGTGAGCTGGGCGTGGGAAACCTCGGGATGGTGCTGGGTGGACAGCACCACGGTGTCGATATGGGCGGGCCTGTCGTCGACGTAGCGCACCGAGACCTGCGACTTGGCGTCGGGCCTGAGCCAGGGCAGGCGGCCGTCCTTCCTCAATTCGGACTGGCGTTGGGTCAGGCGGTGGGCCAGATAGATCGGCAGCGGCATGAGCTGCGGGGTTTCGTTGCAGGCGTAGCCGAACATCAGGCCCTGGTCGCCGGCGCCCTGGTCGAGGAACAGACCCTCGCCCTCGTTGACACCCTGGGCGATGTCGGGCGACTGCTTGCCGATCGCGGTCATCACCGCGCAGGTGTGGTAGTCGAAGCCGACTTCTGAACTGTCGAAGCCGATGCGCTTGATGGCGTCGCGCGCGACCTGGGTGTAGTTGACCACCGCGTTGGTGGTGATTTCGCCCGCCACCACGCACAGGCCGGTGGTAAGCAGGGTTTCGCAGGCGACGCGCGCGTGTTTGTCCTGGGTTAGAATCGCATCCAGAATGGCGTCCGATATCTGGTCGGCCATCTTGTCCGGATGGCCTTCGGATACCGACTCGGAAGTGAAAATATATTCCCGCATGATGACTCCATATTTCCCCGTCTTGAACAGCGCGATCGGCCCTGGGGAAACTCGGAGCGTCGACGCTTTAGCAGTATTTTTACCCCGCCCGCAAGTTGTCAGCTTTAACTCGGCGGCTGAGATCATTTTGCCGCTGCCCGGCCGAGCGCGTCAACCCGCATGATGGTAGGTCTTTTCCGCCTCCTGTCCTGGCTGCCGCTGCCCGTGCTGCACGGGCTGGGCTTGCTGCTGGGCTGGGCGATCTACCTCACCCCCGGCCGCCACCGCGCCCGCCTGCAAAACAACCTCCGTCATAGCGGCCTGCTCGCGGCGCACCCGCGCCTGCTCGGCCAGGTCGTCGGCGAAACCGGCAAGGGACTGCTGGAACTCGCGGCGGTGTGGCTGCGCCCGCAGGAGAAAGTCGTGCGGCTGGTCAAGGAAACCCCGGGCTGGGAAGCGTTCGCAGCCGCCCTGAAAAATGGCAAGGGCGCGGTGGTGGTGGCGCCGCACATCGGCTGCTGGGAAATCATCAACCAGTACATCGCCGCGCGCCAGCCCTTTACCGCCATGTACAAGCCCGCGCGCCAGCAAACCGTGGACCGCCTGATGCGCCAGGGCCGCGAGCGCGGCCAGGCAAAACTGGTGCCGACCGACCTCTCCGGCGTGAAGGCCCTGCTCGGCGCCCTCAAGCGCGGCGAGGCCATCGGCGTGCTGCCGGACCAGGTCGCCACCCTGGGCGACGGCGTGTGGGCGCCGTTCTTCGGCCGCTGGGCCTACACCCCAACCATGACCGTGCGCCTCATCCAGTCCACCGGCGCCATTCCTTTCATGGTCTACGCCGAGCGCCTGTCCTGGGGCCGCGGCTACCGCATCCACTTCGATCCGCTCTCGGCGCCGCTGCCGAAGGACCGCGCCGAAGCCGCGGCCGCGCTCAACCGCGAGGTCGAGCGCGTGGCGCGCAAACTGCCGGCGCAGTACATGTGGAGCTACAACCGCTACAAGAAGCCGGGCGGCGTGGAACCGCCGCCGGAAACTGCGCCACGATGAATGTTGCGCTCGCCCGCCTGGGATTTTTCCTGCTGTGGCTGTTCCACTGGCTGCCGCTCGGCCTGCAGGCCGCCGTCGGCAACGGCCTCGGCTGGCTGGCCTGCTTCCTCACCCGGCGCCGCAAGCGCATCGCGCGCCGCAACCTGGAACTGTGCTTTCCCGAAAAAACCGCAGCCGAACGCCGCCGCCTGCTGCGCCGCAACCTGCAGGCCTCGATCCGCGCCGCCCTCGAGCATGGCTTATTGATCTGGGCGCCGGCCGCGCGCCTGGAAAAGCTCATCCGCCTCGAAGGCCGCGAGCACCTGCAAGCCTGTCAGGGCCAGCCGGTGATCCTGCTGGCGCCGCATTTCGTCGGCCTCGACATGGGCGGCATCCGCCTCTCCACCGAACAGAAAGTCGCCTCCATGTACAGCCGCGCGCGCAACCCGGTGGTCGACCATTACCTGCTGAAGTCGCGCAGCCGCTTCACCGAGGCGGTGCTGGCCTCGCGCCACGACGGCATCCGCCCGCTGATCAAGATCATCCAGTCCGGGCTGCCGTTCTATTACCTGCCCGACCAGGACTACGGCCGGCGCGAATCCATTTTCGTACCCTTCTTCGGCATCCCCGCCGCCACCATTCCCGCGCTTGCGCGGCTTGCCAAGGTCGCCGGTGCCAGGGTGGTGCCCGCCGTCACCCGCCAGCTGCCGGGCGGCCAGGGCTATGCCATGCGCTTCTATCCCGCCTGGGAAAACTTCCCGTCCGGCGACGTCGAAGCCGACACCCGGCGCATGAACGCCTTCATCGAGGAACGCGTGCGCGAAATGCCGGAACAATATTTATGGACGCACCGCCGCTTCAAGACCCGCCCGCAAGGCGAAGCCGGGCTGTATGATTGACGCATGCGCGAACGCCGCGCGCGACAGGATTTGAAATCATGTTCCTGAATCCGAAACCTTCCGAAATTCGCGAGCTGCTGCAAAAGACCCGCACCATCGCCGTCGTCGGGCTGTCGCCCAAGGCCGATCGTCCCAGCTATTTCGTCGCGCGCAACCTGCAGCGCTTCGGCTTCCGCATCGTGCCGGTGCGCCCGGCGGTCGATGAAATCCTCGGCGAGAAGGCCTATGCAAAACTGGAAGACATTCCGTTCGCCGTCGATCTGGTCGACGTGTTCCGCGCCCCCGAGCACGTGCCCGAGCTCGTCGCGTCCAGCCTGCGTATCAAGTGCCCGGCGATCTGGCTGCAGGAAGGCGTGGTCAACGAAACGGCCGCGGAGAACGCCCGTGCCGCCGGACTGGCGGTGGTCATGGACCGCTGCATCTACAAAGACTATGTTGACCTCATGACGACATGAAACTGAATTTCACCAAAATGCACGGCGCCGGCAACGATTTCGTCGTCATCGACGGCGTCAATCAGTCCGTCGATCTGAGCCCGGCGCAGATTCGCGCCATCGCCGATCGTCATTTCGGCGTGGGCTGCGACCAATTGCTGCTGGTCGAAAAGGCGCAAAATCCCGCGGCCGATTTCCGCTACCGCATCTTCAACGCCGACGGCGGCGAGGTGGAACAGTGCGGCAACGGCGCGCGCTGTTTCGTGCGCTTCGTGGTCGACCAGGGCCTCACCGCCAAAACCGCGATCACGGTGGAGACCAAAAGCGGCCTGATCGAGCCGCACCTGGCGGCCGATGGCCGCGTCACCGTGAACATGGGTGCGCCGCGCTTCGAACCGGCCGAGATTCCCTTCGAGGCAACCGCGCGCCAGCCGACTTACGAACTGACGGTCGGCGACGGCAAGGTGATCGTCAGCGCGCTGTCCATGGGCAATCCGCACGCGGTGCAGATCGTGGACGACGTTTACACCGCCCCGGTGCTGCAACAGGGGCCGCTGATCGAACACCACCCGCGTTTCCCGCAGCGCGTCAACGCCGGCTTCATGCAGGTCATCGACCGCGGCCGCATCCGCCTGCGCGTGTTCGAGCGCGGCGCCGGCGAGACGCTGTCCTGCGGCACCGGCGCCTGCGCCGCCGCGGTTGCCGGCATCACCCGCGGCCTGCTGGACAATTGCGTCGACGTGGAAACCCGCGGCGGCACCCTGACCATAGAATGGCAGGGAGAAGGCAGGCCGGTGATGATGACCGGACCGGCGGAAACCGTATTCGAAGGCACCCTGACACTCAAATAAAGGCAAACATGGAGACGACAATGGACGCAGCCCAGGTGGCGGATTTTCTCGGCAAGCACCCGGACTTCTTCAACCAGTACCCGGACCTGCTCACCACGCTCAGCATCACCCACCCGCACGGCACGCACGCGATTTCCATCACCGAGCGCCAGGTGCTGTCCATGCGCGACAAGGTGCAGCTGCTCGAAGGCAAGCTGGCCGAACTGATTCGCTTCGGCGAGGAAAACGACAGCATTTCCGACAAGATGCACCGCCTGACCCTGGACATCGTCGCCGCGCGCGAGCTGGCCGCGTTGTTCGCGGCGCTCGACCGCCACCTGCGCGAAGGCTTCGCAGTCCCGCACCACGCCATCCGCATCTGGAATACGCCCGAGCAGACGGTGAGCGACAAGCTCAGGAGCGAGGTCGATGCGCAGATGCATCCCTCCTGCGGCGCGCTGCGCCACGAGGAAGCCAGCGAATGGTTCGGCGAAGCCGCCACCCACCTCAAATCCTTCGCCGCCATTCCCCTGCGCGGCGAGCACACCGTGGGCCTGCTGGTGCTGGCCTCGGAAGACCCGAAACGCTTCTACCCGGACATGGGCACGCTCTACCTCACCCGCCTGGGGCAGCTCGTCGGCGCGGCGTTAACAAGACTGGGCTAGAAATGAACCCCAAAGGCAACAGCGGACAAGGAGGACAAGAGGACAGGAGTAAAACCAACCTGTTATTCCTCTTGTCCTCCTGTCCTCTTTGTCAGTGCTAGCCATGACAGAGCCCGTCGAGCGCTACCTGACCCATCTCGCCGCCGAGCGCCGCCTGTCGGCGCATACGGTGGAAAACTACCGGCGCGACCTGGCCAGCCTGCAAGAACTGGCCAAGGGGGAAGACCTGCAGTCACTTGACAGCCCGCGGATCCGTCATTTCATCGCCCGCCTGCACGGTCAGGGCCTGTCTGCCAAGAGCCTGGCGCGCCGGCTGTCCGCCTGGCGCGGCTTTTACCGCTTCGCCTGCAAGCGCCTGGGCTTCGCCGCCAACCCCTGCACCGACCTGCGCGCGCCCAAGGTGCGGCGTGCGCTGCCTGCGGTGCTATCGCCCGACGCCTGCGCCCAGCTTCTGGACCGCATCCCCGAGGACTCGCTGGAAATTCGCGACAAGGCCATGTTCGAGCTGTTTTATTCCTCCGGCCTGCGCCTGGCCGAACTCGCCGGCCTGGATCTCCCCGCGCTGGACTTGTCCGCCGGCGAAGCCAGCGTCACCGGCAAGGGCAGCAAGACCCGCATCGTGCCGGTGGGCTCGAAGGCGCAGGAAGCGCTGGGCACCTGGCTGGGCGTGCGCCGCGAAATGGCGAAAGCGGAAGAAATGGCCGTATTCGTCAGCCGCAACGGCGGCCGCCTGACCAACCGCCAGATTGCATCGCGCCTGGGCCGCTGGGCGAAAAAGGCAGGACTTCCGGTGCACGTGCACCCGCACATGCTGCGCCACTCCTTCGCCACCCATGTGCTGCAATCCTCCGGCGACCTGCGCGCCGTGCAGGAACTGCTCGGCCACGCCAACATCAGCACCACCCAGGTCTACACTCACCTCGACTTCCAGCATCTGGCCAAGGTATATGACACGGCGCACCCCCGGGCCAAACGCAAATAAACCCAAAGAACATTTGAACAGAGAGGTTAAGGGAGGGACGGGAGGAAAACCCAGGACAACAATTCTTGCCTTGCACCCTTAACCGCCCTTGCCTCCCTGCCATGAGTTTTTGAATCATGCCCCCGCCCCCTGCCTCCGTTCCAGAATTGCTTCCCGTCACCCTGCTCACCGGCTTCCTGGGCAGCGGCAAGACCACGCTGCTCAACCAGCTGATCCGCCACCTGCCGCGCACCGCCGTGGTCATGAACGAGTTCGGCGAAATCAGCCTCGACCACGACCTGCTGGAAAAAATGGAAGGGCCGATGGCCGTGCTGTCGGGCGGCTGCGTGTGCTGCACCGTGGTCGGCTCGCTGTCGCCGACGCTGAAAAACCTCTACATGGCGCGCGAGCGCGGCGAC
>VFQM010001154.1_pt1 | contig 24259 bp, 22 predicted proteins | sample 3512391 | NCBI WGS metagenome assembly VFQM01 (sample SAMN10412369, study PRJNA504923) | tailings metagenome | isolation source: Replicate 1 from Balatoc abandoned mine | place: Philippines | reverse complement strand
CGGCCAGCATCGACGGCGTGGCGTGGTTGGCCGGCCGGTTGGCCCATTCCTTGGCGAACTCCACACCCGCCACCATCGCACGGCCTTCGCGCAGGCCATCGCGCAGCGCGCCGGCATCGGCCACGCCAACGCTCACGCGGGCCAGTGCACGCGGCTTGGCACTGGGCTTGGTGGTGGTGAACACGTAAGACGCCTCGGCGACGGCCTGGATGGCCGAACGCAGGCCCGCGTTGTCGATGGCCACGAGCGAGGCCACCAGGCCCAGGTGGGCCACACCCGGGCCCTTGAGTGCGCCCACGCCGGCGGCCACCGCCTTGCGCAATGCGGCCGCGTCGGCCTGGCCGGCGCGCACCAGCACCACGCGTGCCGCCTTGAAGCCCGTCGGCCGGTAGGCCGTCAGCAGCTTGCCGACGCCGGCCTCGAGGTCCGAACCCTTGAGCGCCTGCGCGATCAAGCGGTGCAATGGCGTGTCACCCTTGGGCGCGGTGTCGGGCACGAGCACGAGCAGGGCGTCGGCCGCGAAGGCGGCGGCTTGTTCGGCGTTCAGGGTCTTGAGTTCGACGTTCATAATCCGCTTTCGTTCTAACAGCGATCGATGTTATTCCATTCGTCTCTGCGCAAAGAGCTCGCCCGCAGCTTCGGGGCGACGCTGGTGGTGCTCTTCACCATCGTGCTCACCATGCTGCTCATCCGCACCCTGGGGGCGGCCTCCAAAGGCAGCGTCAACCCCGAGGAGGTGATGCTGGTGCTGGGCTATACCGTGCTCGGGCGCATGCCCACGGTGCTCACGCTGGCGCTTTTCATCTCCATCGTGTTCACGCTCTCGCGCATGTACCGCGACAGTGAAATGATCATCTGGTTCGCCAGCGGCCGCTCGCTCGGGGGCTTTCTGGCGCCGGTGATGCGCTTTGCCTGGCCGGTGCTGGCGGTCATCACGCTGATGGTGTTCTTCGTCTGGCCCTGGGCCAACCAGCAAGTCAACGATCTGCGCGACCGTTTCGAGCGCCGTGGCGACCTGGAGCGTGTGGCGCCCGGCCAGTTCCAGGAATCCTCCAGCGGGCGGCGCGTGTTCTTCATCGACAAGGACACGGCCGACGGCGCAGAAGGCCGCAATGTCTTCATCTCCAGCACCGAGCCCGATGGCCGCGAGACCATCACCTCGGCACGATCGGGGCGCATCGATTGGGTGGAAGACCGGCAGTATCTGCTGCTCAACAACGGCCAGCGGCTGGAAACGCAGGCCGATGACGCACTGCGCGTGAGCGAGTTCGCCGAGTACGGCACGCAGATCGGTCAGGCCGGCGCTGCGCGCAGCGCGGGCGTGGAACTCAAGGCACGGCCCAGTTGGGAGCTCGTCACATCACCCACGCAGGCCAATCTGGCCGAGCTCGGCTGGCGCATCGGGTTGGCCGTCACCGCGTTCAACTTCGTGCTGATCGCACTGGCCACCACGGTGGGCAACCCGCGCGCGGGGCGCAGCGGCAACCTCTTCTTCACGCTCTTCGCCTTCGTCTTCTATTACAACCTGCTCAACATCGGCCAGAACTGGGTGGCGCGTGGCGTGGTCGAGTTGCTGCCGTTCACGCTGGCCCTGCACGGCGGCGTGCTGGCCATCACCCTGCTGTGGTTCTACAAGCGCCACCAGGGCCTGAGCCTGCGCACGATGATGACGACATGGCTTCGCCGGGACCGCGAGGAGGCCGCATGAAGACCATCCGCCGGCTGATCTATGGCGAAGTGTTCGCGGCCGTGTTCTTCGTGCTGCTGGCTTTTCTGTCGCTGTTCTTCTTCTTCGATCTGGTGGACGAGCTGCCGGACGTGGGCAAGCGCTCGGCGCTCGACCCCGATCGCATCTACAGCCTGGCCGATGCGCTGATGTACGTGGGCCTGCTGGTGCCCAGCCGCATCTACGAACTGATGCCCATTGCGGTGCTGATCGGCTCGGTGTTCGTGCTGGCGCGCCTGGCCCAGGGCTCCGAATACACCATCCTGCGCACCAGCGGCCTGGGGCCCTGGCGGGCGCTGCGCACGTTGCTTGGCCTGGGGTCGGTGTTCGTGTTGCTCACGTTTGCGATGGGCGACTACCTCGCGCCGATGGCCGATCGCGTGGCGCAGTTGCACAAGGCGCGTTTCGAGGGCGCCATCAGCCTGGGGCAAACAGGCGCGTGGCTCAAGGAACGCCAGCCGTACAGCAACTTCTCGGTCAATGTCGGCTCGCTGTCGCCGCAAGGGGAGCTCGGCAACATCCGCGTCTTCGAGTTCAACAACCAGGGTTTTCTGGTCTCGACCATGCACGCGCGCGCAGGCCGCATCGAAGGCGACGAGAGCTGGACATTGCGTGATGTGGAGCGGCGCGAGTTCGACGCCGCCGGCCTGGGTACCGTGCGCGTGGACCGCACCACGCACGACAGCTTCCGCTGGCCAAGCGGCATCAACACCGAGATGGTGTCGGTGGCACTGCTCAAGCCCGAGCGCATGCGCACCACCGACCTGTTCGCCTACATCCGCCACCTGGAGGCCAACGGCCAGACCGCACAACGTCACCAGATCGAGTTCTGGCGCAAGGTGTTCTACCCGCTCTCGTGTCTGGTGATGGTGGTGCTGGCGCTGCCTTTTGCCTACCTGCACTTTCGCTCCGGCAGCATCACGGGTTACGTGTTCGGCGGCGTGATGATCGGCATCAGTTTCTTCCTGCTGAACAACGTGTTCGGCTACATCGGCAACCTCAACCAGTGGCAGCCCTGGCTGGCCGCGGCCTCACCGGCGCTGATCTATTCGGTGGTGTCGCTCGGCGCCTTCGGCTGGCTGGTGCTCAGGCGTTGAACACATGCTTGGCGTGATCGTCTTTGCCCACGGCTCGCGCGACCCGCAATGGCGCGCGCCGGTGGAGGCCGTGGCCCGGCGCATCGCCGAGCGCGCGCCCGGCACCCGCGTGGGCACGGCCTACCTGGAGCTGACCGAGCCCGACCTGCCCGCCGCGGCGCGCGCCATGGTGGCGGCCGGCGCCACGCGGCTGCACGTGTTGCCCATGTTCCTGGGCATGGGCAAACACGCGCGCGAGGACCTGCCGCAGTTGATGGGCGCACTGCGCGCTGAACACCCCACGGTGGCGTTCGAGCAACTGCCCACCGCGGGTGAAGACCCGAGGCTCATCGATCTGCTGGCCACGCTGGCGCTCAAGGAGGGTGCATGAACCTGCACCAGTTCAAGTTCGTGCAGGAAGCGGTGCGCCGCAACCTCAACCTCACCGAGGCCGCCAAGGCGTTGCACACCTCGCAGCCCGGGGTGTCCAAGGCCATCATCGAGCTCGAGGACGAGCTCGGCATCGAGATCTTTGCGCGCCACGGCAAGCGCATCAAGCGCGTCACCGAGCCCGGCCAGCAGGTGCTCAAGAGCATCGACATCATCCTGCGCGAGGTGAACAACCTCAAGCGCATCGGCGAGCAATACTCCGCGCAGGACAGCGGCACCCTGTCCATCGCCACCACGCACACGCAGGCGCGCTATGTGTTGCCCGGCCCGGTGGCCGCGCTGCGCCAGGCCTACCCCAAGGTGGGCATCAGCCTGCACCAGGGCTCGCCCGACCAGGTGGCGCGCATGTTGATCGAAGAGGTGGCCGAGATCGGCATGGCCACCGAGTCGCTGGTGAACTACCCCGAGCTCGTCACCTTGCCGGCCTATGAATGGCAACACGTACTGGTGTTTCCGTTCGATCACCCGCTGCTCGCGCGCGAACGCATCGGCCTCGAAGAACTGGCCCAGGTGCCGCTGATCACCTACCACCCCAGCTTCACCGGGCGCACGCGCATCGACCAGGCCTTTGCGCTGCGTCACCTGCAACCCAACATCGTGCTCGAGGCCATCGACTCGGACGTGATCAAGACCTACGTGAAGCTCGGCATGGGCGTGGGCATCGTGGCCGAGATGGCGGTCAAGGGCGAGAACCAGACACCCGACCTCGTCTCGCGCCCGGCCGGCACGCTGTTCGGCCACAACCTGGCGCGCGTGGCCTTCAAGCGCGGCACCTACCTGCGCCAGTTCGTGTTGCGCTTTGCCGAGCTGCTTTCCGACCGGCTTTCGCGCGACAGCATCCTGCGCGCCATGGCCGGCGATCCCCAGGAATACGACATCTGAACCCATGGACACTGTGACGAAGCCCCGCACCCCCGCCCTCACCTCCCGCCTGCCGCAGGTCGGCACCACCATCTTCACCGTCATGTCGGCGCTGGCGGCCGAGCACGGTGCGGTCAACCTCGGCCAGGGCTTCCCGGATTTCGGCTGCGACCCGGCACTGCTCGACGCCGTGGACGCGGCCATGCGCGCCGGGCACAACCAGTACCCGCCGATGACGGGTGTGCCGGCGCTTCGCGAGGCCATGGCACTGAAGGTGGAAAAGCTCTACGGGCGCCGCTACGACGCCAACACCGAGATCACGGTGACCGCTGGCGCGACACAGGCCATCCTGACCGCCATCCTTGCGGTGGTGCACCCAGGCGACGAGGTCATCGTGCTGGAGCCTTGCTACGACAGCTACGTGCCCAACATCGAACTTGCGGGTGGCAAGGTGGTGCGCGTGCCGCTCACGCCGGGCAGCTTCCGCCCCGATTTTGACGCCATCGCCGCGGCCATCACCCCGCGCACACGCGCCATCCTCATCAACAGCCCGCACAACCCCAGCGGCATGTGCTGGACGGACGCCGAAATGCGCCGGTTGGACGAATTGCTCGCGCCGACCGACGTGCTGCTGATCAGCGACGAGGTGTACGAGCACATGGTGTTCGACGGCCAGTTGCACCACAGCGCCGCGCGCTACCCCGGCCTGGCCGCGCGCGCCTTCATCGTCAGCAGCTTCGGCAAGACCTACCACGTGACCGGCTGGAAGGTGGGCACCGTGGTGGCGCCCGCCCCGCTGATGGCCGAGTTCCGCAAGGTGCACCAGTTCAACGTGTTCACGGTGAACACGCCGATGCAGCACGCGCTGGCCGCCTACATGGCCAATCCAGCACCCTACCTTGACCTGCCGGCGTTCTACCAACGCAAGCGCGACCTGTTCCGCGACGGCCTGGCCGGCACGCGCTTCAAGCTGCTGCCCGGGGAAGGCACCTACTTCCAGTGCGTGGACATCTCATCGCTCGCGGTGCCCGAGCGCGACCTGCCCGAGGCCGATTTCTGCAAATGGCTCACGCAGGACATCGGCGTCGCCGCCATCCCGCTCTCGGCCTTCTACGGCAACGGCTTCGACCAGAAGGTCATCCGCTTCTGTTTCGCGAAGAAGGACGAGACGCTGGTTGAGGCGTTGAAGCGACTGTCGCGCCTCTGAGTTCTTGTTGCTGCTTTTGTTGCCTGCTTTGTGGCGGGTGTCAGGGTGGTGCCGCGCTGGCCGAGGGCTTGCCATTCAGGCGGGTGCGAGCAAACTCAGCACCGCACCGGGTTGCGGCAGAACCGCTCCAGCTCCCGCACCACCGAGCGCCCCGCCACCGCGTTGCGCGCCGCAGGTCCGGCCTCCAGACTCAGCTTCATCTCGTATTTCTTGAAGAACGCGTCGAACAGTTCCCCACCGAGGGTGCCGGTGGCGGTGAGCTGGTCGGTGGCGGGGTCGTGTTCCAGCAGCACCGCGCACAGCGGCTGCTCGGCCGGGCCGCCCAGCACCTGGGCGCCACGTGCCGGGTCGTACTGGCTGTGGTCGGCGCAACAGTGGATCAGGTCGTTGCCCTTGCTCGGCGTTTGCGGGTTGGCCACCGGGCCCTTGCGAAAGCTGATGAAGCTCAGATCCTTGTTGGGGTACACGAGCTGGTGCGCGCAGATGGCGGAGAACGCCACCACACTGCGGCGCGTGCCCACGCCGCCGGGCCAGTCGTAAGCCAGCTTGTCCTTGGTGAGCAGGCGCGTCGGCTGGGTGGCCTTGCCGAGGTCGAGCAGGAACACCGGCGTGGCCTCGAACGGGTAATGGAACACGTAGTTCACCTGCGGGCGCAGGCGTGAGGCCTTGATCGGCTGGTCCATCTCGTCCACGAGCAGCACCCGCGCATAGCGGCGGGGCTGCGCGTTGGCGGCCCAGGCGGTGGAACTCAGTGCGGCGCTGGCCAGGGCGGTTGCGCCCATGGCGCAACCCTCAACGAATTCACGGCGGTCCATCGGTAGAAGTCTCCTCTTGCTGGGCCGAGTGAATCGCAGCGCCGCCGGGGCGTCAACCGTGCGGGTTCATACACCCAGGGTTTACAGAGGAATCCGGCGGCGTGCGACATATCGCACGTGAACGCGACCGCGGTGCGATTTCAGAAGCCATCCGCGCATCCGATATCGGTAAGCATGCGTATCCGCCAGTGAACGCCCTCCCCGTATTCCGTGAAACGCCGCCCATGAACCAGAACGCCCGCCCCCTTTCGGCCACTGCCGTGCTCCTTTTTGCCCCGTCCCGACGGCTGGCCCTGCACCTGGGCGCTGCGCTGCTTGCGGCCGCCGCGGGCCTGACCGCACAGAACGCCCGGGCCGCAGCGGACGCCACGGTGATCGAAGCGGTGCAACTGCCGGCCCACATCGAACGCTCGGGCCAGCGGCGCGCTGCCGAGCCGGGCGCCCTGCTGCGCACTGGCGACAAGGCCATCACCGACACGGGTTCGCGCATGTTGTTGCGCCTGTCCGACCGCAGCACGATCCGCCTGGGCGAAGCGACGCAATTCCTGATCGATTCGCTCGACAACAGCCCCAGTGGCGACGCGCGCCAGATCAACACCGGGCTCAAGCTCATCACCGGCGTGTTCCGCTACGCCACCGACTACGCCAGCAAGGCGCTGGGCAACAAGACCACGCTCAACCTGGAGCTGGCCACCGCCACGGTGGGCATCCGCGGCACCGATTTCTGGGCCATGACCGACGCCGACCACGACGCGGTGTGCGTCTTCGAAGGCCACGTGGCGGTGGAGCGCGACGCCAAACCCACCATCGACCTGCAAAAACCCGGCGCGTTCTGGGTGGTGTTCACCAACCAGCCCGAGCAGCCCGCCGGCCAGGCCACGCCGGACCAACTGGCCAAGTTCATCGGCCAGGCCGAGATGCAGCCCGGCAAGGGTGTGCTGCTGCAAGGTGGCCAATGGCGCCTGGTGGCGGCCAGCGGCGCCAACGGCCCCGAGGCCAATGCGCTGCGCGCCCGCTTGCAGGACGCCGGTTACCCGGCGCGCGTGGCGGCCCAGGACAAGGGCTTCGAGGTCCGCATCAACCAGTTCGCCACCGAGCAGGACGCGCAGGCCGTGCTGGCACGGCTGGCACCGCTGGGCGTGACGCAGGGCCGCGTGGTGCGCACTCGCTGAGCGCGCGCGCTCAGGCGTTGACCTGAGCCCAGGCCTTCTCCAGGCGCTTCAGGCTCACCGGCTGCGGCGTGCGCAACTCCTGCGCAAAGTAGCTCACGCGCAGTTCTTCCAGCAACCAGCGCAGCTCCTGCAGGCGCGCGTCCTGCACGCCCTTGCGCTCGGCCACCAGGCGCCAGAAGCGCTGCTCTTGCGGGCGCAACTCGGCCAGGCGCGCGCCGTCACGGGCCGGGTCGCTGCGCAGTTTGTCCAGCCGCAACTGCACCGCCTTCAGGTAGCGCGGCAGGTGCTGCAACTGGGCGTGCGGGGTCTCGACGAGGAAGCGTCTGGTCACCAGGCGCTGCAGTTGCTGGGTGATGTCGCCCGCCACATCGGCCGGGGGCCTGGCGTCCTTCAGCTTGCGCTGCGCGGCCGCGAACTCGGTGAGGATGGCACCCGCGCTGCGCGCGATCTCGGCCGCGATGAGATTGAGGCGGCCGCGCCCATCAGTCACGCGCTGCTCGAAGGCCTTTGCATCGGCGGGCAGTGGGTCGAGCAGGAAGGCGCGGTCGAGGGCGAGGTCGATCAGTTGCGTGCGCAACTCTTCCAGCGTGCCGCCGCCGCGCTCCTTGTCCACCCCCATGAAGGCAGCACCCATGGCCTGCAGGCCGGGGATGTTCTTCTCCAGGTATTTCAGTGCGTCCTTGATCTGCAGCGCAAACAGGCGGCGCAAGCCTTCGCGGTGGCGCGCCTGCGCAACATCGGGCTCGTCGAACACCTCGATGCGTACCGCGTCGCCGTCGTCCACCAGCGCCGGGAAGCCGATCAGCGTTTGCCCGCCGCGGCGGATCTCCAGCAACTCGGGCAGTTCACCGAAATCCCAGCGGGTGTGGCGCTGCGCGGCATCCACCGCAGGCGCGGCGGGCGCCGGCGCGGCCTTGGCCACGCGCACGGCGCCGCTTGCTGCGGGCGAAGGTGTTGGCGCAGCGGCCGGTGCCGCCACCGTCTTGAGCGCTGCCAGCGCCTGGAATGCACCGCGGGCCTGCGCGCCCAGCTCGGCCTTGAGTGCCGCCAGGTGACGGCCCTGGCCCAGTTGGCGGCCGTGTTCGTCCACCACGCGCAGGTGCATGAACAGGTGCGGCGGCAACTGGTCGACCTTGATGTCGTTGCGCACGATGTCGAGTTGCGTGGCCGCGCGCACGAGCTTGAGCACGGCGTCAACCAGGCTGCCCTGGCCGAAGACCTCGGGCGCGCACAGCGCCTCGGTGAAACGCTCTGCCGTGGCCGGCAGCGGCACCAGACGCGAGCGCGGGCGCTGGTGCAGGGTTTTGAGCAGGGCCAGCACCTTGTCCTTGAGCATGCCGGGCACCAGCCACTCGCAGCGCTCTTCGTTGACCTGGTTGAGCGCGTAGATCGGCACCGTGATTGACAAGCCGTCGCGCGGGTCGCCGGGTTCGTGCAGGTAAGTCGCGGCGCAATCCACGCCGCCCAGGCGCACGGTGCGCGGAAAGGCCTGGGCCGTGATGCCCGCGGCCTCGTGGCGCATCAGGTCTTCGCGCGTGAGGAACAGCAGCTTCGGGTTCTCGCGCAGCGCCTGGCCATACCAGCGCTCGAAGGTGATGCCGCTGCACACCTCGGGAGGGATCTGCTCGTCGTACCAGGCGAAGATGACTTCGTCGTCGACAAGCACGTCCTGCCGGCGCGACTTGTGTTCAAGCTCCATCACCTGGCGCACCAGCTTCTGGTTGGCGGTCAGGAAAGCGAGCTTGGTGTCCCAGTCGCCGTGAACGAGCGCTTCGCGGATGAAGATCTCGCGCGCACCGACCGGGTCCACCCGGCTGTAGTCGGCGCGGCGGTTGCTGTAGAGCACCAGGCCGTAGAGCGTGGCGCGCTCCAGGGCCGACACACGCGCGGCCTTTTTCTCCCAGTGCGGGTCGAGCAACTGCTTCTTGAGCAGGTGCGCGCCCACGCGCTCCACCCAGGCCGGCTCGATGGCGGCAATGCCGCGGCCGAACAGGCGCGCGGTTTCCACCAGTTCGGCGCAGACGATCCAGCGCCCGGGCTTCTTGCTCAGGTTGGCCCCGGGGTGGCGGTGGAACTTGATGCCGCGGGCTCCCAGGTACCAGTCCTCGGTGTCGTTCTTGCAGCCGATGTTGCCCAGCAGACCGGCCAGCATGGCGCAGTGCAGTTGCTCATACGACGCCGGCGTGGCGTTGAGCCGCCAGCCTTGTTCGCCCACCACGGTATGCAACTGGCTGTGGGTGTCGCGCCATTCGCGCACGCGGCGCACGTTGATGAAGTTCTCGCGCAGCAGGTTCTCGTACTGGCGGTGGCTGAGCTTGTGGTCCTTGCCATGGCCGCCCTTGCTGTCTTCCAGCCATTTCCAGAGCTTGAGCGTGCCCACGAACTCGCTCTTGTCGTCGTCGAATTTCGCGTGCGCCTGGTCGGCCTGGGCCTGCTTGTCGATCGGGCGGTCGCGTACGTCCTGCACGCTCAGCGCAGCGGCGATCACCAGCACCTCGTCGAGCGCGTTCTGCTCGCGTGCGGCGAGGATCATGCGGCCCACGCGCGGGTCCAGCGGCAAACGCGCCAGCGACTGGCCGATCGCCGTGAGTTCGTTGTCGTCGTCCACCGCCCCCAGCTCGGCCAGCAGCTGGTAGCCGTCTGCGATGGCGCGGCGCTGCGGCGCATCGACGAAGGCGAATTCCTCCACCGTGCCGAGGCGCAAGGCCTTCATGCGCAGGATCACCCCGGCCAGCGAGCTGCGCAAGATCTCCGGGTCGGTGAAGCGCGGGCGGCCATTGAAGTCGGCCTCGTCGTAGAGGCGGATGCAGATGCCGTCGGCCACACGGCCGCAGCGGCCGGCGCGCTGGTTGGCCGCTGCCTGGCTGATCGGCTCGATCTGGAGCTGCTCGACCTTCTGGCGGAAGCTGTAGCGCTTGACGCGCGCGGTGCCGGCGTCGATGACGTAGCGGATGCCCGGCACGGTGAGCGAGGTCTCGGCCACGTTGGTGGCCAGCACGATGCGCCGGCCGGTGTGGCCGTCGAAGATGCGGTCCTGCTCGGCCTGCGACAGGCGCGCGAACAGCGGCAGCACCTCGGCGTTGCGGTGCAGCGGCTGGTGCGCCAGGTGCTTGCGCAGGTGGTCGGCGGCCTCGCGGATCTCGCGCTCGCCCGGCAGGAACACCAGCACATCCCCGCCCTGCCCGCCACGCCACAACTCGTCCACGCCGTCGGCGATGGCGTTGTTCAGGTCGTACTCGCGGCTTTCCTCGAACGGGCGCCAGCGCACTTCGACCGGGTAGGTGCGGCCCGAGACCATGAGCACCGGTGCGGGCCCCCGGATGGAGCCGAAGTACTCGGCAAACCGGCCGGCGTCGATAGTGGCCGACGTGACGATGAGCTTGAGGTTGGGCCGGCGCGGCAGCAACTGGCGAAGGTAGCCGAGCAGGAAGTCGATGTTGAGGCTGCGCTCGTGCGCCTCGTCGATGATGATGGTGTCGTAGGCGGCGAGGTCCGGGTCGGTCTGTGTCTCGGCCAGCAAGATGCCGTCGGTCATGAGCTTGACCGAGGCGTCGCGCGAGAGGCGGTCCTGGAAGCGCACCTTGAAGCCGACCACCTCGCCCAGCGGCGTCTGCAGTTCTTCGGCGATGCGTTTGGCCACCGAGCTGGCGGCGATGCGCCGCGGCTGCGTGTGGCCGATCAGCCGACCACGCTCGCCCGGCCGGGCATTGAGCCTGCCGCGGCCCATGGCCAGCGCGATCTTGGGCAACTGCGTGGTCTTGCCCGAGCCGGTTTCGCCGCAGACGATGACCACCTGGTGATCACGGATGGCGGCCTCGATCTCGTGCCGGCGCGCGGACACGGGCAGCGATTCGGGGAAATGCAGGCGGAGGGGGGCTGACGACAAGGTGGGCGAAACAAAGACTTGGGACACAATCGGCGAGCCCGCGATTATCCCGTCCCGCCCGACCACCCACGCCCGACCTGCGCCCGCCATCCCGCAATGTCCAACGTCTTCAATTTCACCTTCGTGCCGTGGTTCCGCTCGGTTGCGCCCTATATCCACAAGCACCGCAGCAACACGCTGGTGGTGGGCATTGCGGGTGAAGCCATTGCCGCGGGCAAGCTGCAGAACATCGTGCAGGACCTCGCGCTCATCCAGAGCATGGGCGTGAAGATCGTGCTGGTGCACGGTTTCCGGCCCCAGGTAAACGAGCAATTGCGCCTCAAAGGGCACGAGGCGAAGTACTCGCACGGCATGCGCATCACCGACGAGATCGCGCTCGACTGCGCCCAGGAAGCCGCGGGCCAGCTGCGCTACGAAATCGAGGCCGCGTTCAGCCAGGGCCTGCCCAACACGCCCATGGCCGGCGCCACGGTGCGCGTCATCTCGGGCAACTTCATCACCGCACGCCCGGTCGGCCTGATCGACGGGGTGGATTTCATGCACTCGGGGCTGGTGCGCAAGGTCGACACCGACGGCATCCAGCGCACGCTGGCGATGGGTGCCGTGGTGCTGCTCTCGCCGTTCGGCTTCTCGCCCACGGGCGAGGCGTTCAACCTCACGATGGAAGATGTGGCTACCTCGGTGGCCGTGGCCCTGCAGGCCGACAAGCTGATGTTCCTGACCGAGATCCCGGGCATCCGCGTTGACGCCAGCGACCCCGACAGCGAGATCGACACCGAACTGCCACTGGCGGACGCCCAGCGCATGCTGGCCGCCCTGCCCAAGGCCGAGCGCCCGACCGACACCGCTTTCTATCTGCAGCACTGCATCCGCGCCTGCCAGGGCGGGGTGGAGCGCAGCCACATCCTGCCGTTCGCGGTGGACGGCGCGCTGCTGCTGGAGATCTACACCCACGACGGCATCGGCACCATGGTCGTGGATGAAAAGCTGGAGAGCGTGCGCGAGGCCACCATCGACGACGTGAGCGGCATCGTGGCGCTGATCGAGCCCTACGAGCGTGATGGCACCCTGGTCAAGCGCGACCGCCACGAGATCGAACGCGACGCCGGCAACTACACCATCATCGAGCACGACGGCGTGATCTTCGGCTGCGCCGCGCTCTACCCCTACCCCGAGGAACGCACCGGCGAGATGGCGGCGCTCACCGTGTCGCCGCAATCACAGAGCCAGGGCGACGGCGAACGCCTGCTCAAGCGCATCGAGGCGCGCGCCCGGGCGCAAGGCCTGCAAAGCATCTTCGTGCTCACCACCCGCACCATGCACTGGTTCGTCAAGCGCGGCTTCGTGCAGGTGGGGGCCGACTGGCTGCCCGAGGCGCGCAAGCGCAAGTACAACTGGGACCGGCGCAGCCAGGTGATGATGAAGAAGCTGTGATCAGGCACGCGGTCGCGCGAACCACATCCAGGCGGCCAGCAGCGTAAAGGCCGCAAACCACAGAAATGACCAGTTCGCGATCGTCAGGCCGAGGAAGGTCCAGTCGATCTTGGTGCAGTCGCCGCTGCCGCGAAAGATCATGGGGATGGCTCGGCGCAGCGGGAACGATTCGATCATGCCGAAGAAGTCGCGCCCGCAGGACAGGATCTCGGGCGGATTCCACTGCAGCCAGCTCTGGCGCGCGGCTGTGAAGGCGCCGAACGCGGCGAAGGCGCCCATGCCGATCGCGCCGCCGATGATCCAGCCGCGGCCCTTGAAGCAGGCCGCGATGCCCGCCACCAGCGCCACCAGGATCAGCGCGTAGCGCTGCACGATGCACATGGGGCAAGGCTCCAGCCCCACGACAAGCTGCAGGTACATGCCGAAGGCCAGCAGGGCCACGCTCACCGCGGCGATGAGCGCGAGCAAGAGGCGGGGGCGCTGGCCGGGCAGCGCAAGCAGGGTGTTCATGCCGGGTTCAGCTCACGAAGGCGCGCTCGATGACGAAGTCGCCGGGCGTCGTGGTGTTGCCTTCCTTGAAGCCGAGCTTTTCGCACAGGGCCTTGAGGTCGCGCAGCATCTCGGGGCTGCCGCAGATCATCACGCGGTCTTCGGCCGGGTTCAGCGCGGGAATGCCCAGGTCCTTGGCAATGATGCCGTCGGCCAGCAACTGCGGGATGCGGCCCTGGTGCATGAAGGGCTCGCGCGTCACCGTGGGGTAATAGAGCAGCTTCTGTTTGACCATGTCGCCGAGGAATTCGTCCTGCTTGAGCTGCTCTGTGATGAGCTCGCGGTAGGCCAGTTCCTTGACCTGGCGCACGCCGTGGATCAGCACGACCTGTTCGTAGCGCTCGTAGGTCTCCGGGTCGCGGATGATGCTCATGAAAGGCGCCAGGCCGGTGCCGGTACCCAGCAGGTACAGGCGTTTGGCGGGCAGCAGGTAGTCGATCAGCAGCGTGCCGGTGGGCTTCTTGCCGACGATGATGGTGTCGCCGGGCTGGATGTGCTGCAGACGCGAGGTGAGCGGCCCGTCCTGCACCTTGATGCTGAGGAACTCCAGGTGCTCGGCCCAGTTGGGGCTGACGATGCTGTAGGCGCGCAGCAGCGGCTTGCCGTCGACCCGCAGGCCGATCATGGTGAAGTGGCCGTTGGAGAAGCGCAGCGAGGTGTCGCGCGTGGTGGTGAAGCTGAAGAGGCGGTCCGTCCAGTGGTGGACGCTGAGCACGCGCTCCTCGTTGAAAGCACTCATGAAGGATCCCGGGATGCGAACAAGACGTTATTTTAGAAAGGCGGCCCGACCCTGTGACCGTTGAGGACGGGTGAAGCTTGCTACAGTGCGGGCCTTCACCGCTTGGGGTGAGGGCAACCGGGCATGCATCATGCCGTGTTGCGACGGAAAAGCGAACGAACCGTTTGTTCCGATCGATATAACCCCAGGCACATAACGAAGCCCCACCGCAGCACGCAGATCACGAGGAGTTGCCCATGGCACGAATGGTTCAATGCATCAAACTGGGCAAGGAGGCCGAGGGCCTGGACTTCCCGCCCTACCCGGGCGAGCTCGGCAAGAAAATCTACGAGAGCGTCAGCAAGGAGGCCTGGGCCGCCTGGCTCAAGCACCAGACCATGCTGCTCAACGAAAACCGGCTGAACCTGGCCGACGCCCGCGCCCGCCAGTACCTGGCGCGCCAGATGGAAAAGCACTTCTTCGGCGAGGGCGCCGACGCCGCCGCCGGCTACGTGCCGCCCACCGCGTCCTGATGCCCGCGATGCCCCAGGCCAGGCCCGCCCCGCGCGGGCCTGTTGTTTTCTGAATGGACGCCGACACACGCCACGCCTGCATCGTCGGGGCCGGCCTGGCCGGTGCGGCCGTGGCCAATGCGCTGGTGCGCCGCGGCTGGCACGTCACCTTGCTGGACGCGGCCGAGCAGGTGGCCGATGGCGCCTCTGCGCTGCCCGTGGGCATGCTCAGCCCGCACGTCACGCGCTCACCCACGCCGATGTCTCGACTCACCGCGCTGGGCGTGGCGCGCACCCGGCAGGCGCTGGAGCGCCTGGTGCCCGTGGGCGCTGGCTGGACGCCGGTGGACGTCGACAACCGCGGACACGACCCCGGCCGGCATCCCGCTGCCCTGGTGCGCCCGGGGGCCCTGGTGCAGGCCTGGGTCGATGAAGCGCAACGCAGCGGGCGCCTGGCGCTGCGGCTGGGCGCATCCGTGGCGCGCATGGCCCGCAGGGACGGCGTGTGGCACCTGCACCGGGCCGATGGCAGCGAGCTGGCGCACGCCGGCACCGTGGTGGTGGCCGCGGCCCTGGGCAGCCGCGCGCTGGTTGACGCCCTGAACCCGGGACTGTCGTTGCCCTTGCACCCGGTGCAGGGCCAGTTGAGCTTTGCCGCCCTGCAGGGCCCGCCGCTGGCCGAGCGGCCGCAGCGCGACGACGGCGTGTTCGTGCCGGCCTATGGCGACACTGGACTTGCGCCCCGCTGGCCCGAGGCCATCTGGGCGGTCGGCTCGACCTACCGGCGCGGCGTGACCGACACGACACCGACCGACGAAGCGCACCGCGACAACCTGGCGCGCCTGCGCGCACTGTCGGTCCTCGCGGCCGACGCGATGGAGGCGGCCCTGGCCCACTCGCGCCTGCTGGGCTGGGCGGGTGTGCGCTGTGCCTCGCTGGACCGCCTGCCATTGATCGGCGCGGCACCCGATCCGGCCGGCCTGACGGCACGTCCACCGGCTCAACCACCCCTTGCGGAACTGCCGCGCCTGCCCGGTCTGCACCTGTGCTGCGCCTTCGGATCACGCGGCCTGGCGCTGGCGGCACTGGCGGGCGATGCGCTGGCCTCGGCCATCGACGGCGAGCCGATGCCGCTGGAAGCGGATCTGCGAGACGCCGTGGACCCGGCGCGGTTCGCGTGGCGCGCGGCGCGCCGCGGCAGGGGCTGACGCCTCAGCGGACGCGGCGCACGCAGCGCAAGCGGCGGGTCAAAGCATGTCCAGCCATTTGGCGATGGCTGGCGGTTGCAACGGCCGCGAGAGCACCGCCGAAACCCCGAGACGCTGCGTGTGGTGGCGCATGCGGCGGCGGCGCCACCAGCCCCCCTGCTCGCTCACCAGTTCGGTGGTGGCCAGGGTCATCGCCTGCGGGTAGCGCTCGCGAAAGAGCTGCATCAGGCCCCAGGCGTCGATGTGGTGGTCGTCCAGATTGAACACGCCACACAGGTAATGAAACTGCGACATGCACTCCGCCGCCCGCTCGGTGGTTTGCGCCTCGTCCACGAAGGGCACCGCAGCCAGCGACAGCCGCGTTCGCAGGTACAACCCTTCCTGGCCACCCACGCCCACCACCAGGGCGCGGCGCATGGCGGCCGAGGGAAAAGCACCCACGTCGATGTCCAGCGGCGCCGGCTGGGTGACATCCAGGTCGAGCAGGCCGGAGTCGCTCTGGGTGGCGGCGAAGACCGCGTCCAGGTCGTGCAGCAGTTCGGCCCAGGCAATCGGTCGCGTCAGCGCGCGCCAGGCGTGCTCCGGGGCGTCCTCGCCCACCCAGATCAGCCGCTGGCCCTGGCGCGGTGCGCGGGCCGAGGCCAGCACCGCTTCGGCGCAACTGCCATCCACCAGCAGCACCGGCGCGGGCTCGTTGCCCGGATCGCCCGCCACCCAGGGCGCGTAGGACACCTCCCGCTCACGCGAGAGGCGAAACACGGTGTTGAGCGCGTGACGCTCCACATCCGAGAACCCGACGACCTGCACCAACACGCCCGCACTCCACATGGGACGCGATGGTAGTGCCACCGCAAGGGCCGCCAGCGCCGAGGCGACGCGACAGGGCGCCCGCGTGCAATGGTTCACGAACCGGCGCGGCCGCTTGCATATGCCCAGCAGATATACAGGCATGAGAAAAATGTAGTTTGGCGAATAAGCCTCGCTCCCTACAGTGCCGGTCATGCCCGAATACGCGATCGTCCTGGCCGGATTCGCGGTCGGCCTCATCGTGGGGCTGACCGGGGTGGGTGGCGGCTCGCTGATGACGCCGATCCTGATTTTCTTTTTCGGCATCAAGCCCTATCTGGCCGTCGGCACCGACCTGCTGTTCGCCGCCGTCACCAAGGCGGGCGGCACGCTCAGCCTGGCCCGCCAGAAACTGGTGCCCTGGCGCGTGGTGGGCCTGCTTTCTGCCGGCAGCCTGCCCGCCGCGGCGATCACGCTGTTCGTGCTGCACCGCGTGGGCCCGGCCAGCGAACCGGTGCAAAAGGTCATGACCCTCACGCTCGGCGCGGCGCTGCTGCTCACCGCCGTGGCCATGCTGTACAAGGCCGCACGGGGCAAACAACTGCCGCGTTCGCTGGCCGAAGCAGACATCGCCCGGGCCAGCCAGCCACGCCATGCGGCCTTGCCGGTGCTGTTCGGCGCACTGATCGGCACGCTCGTCACGCTGACCTCGGTGGGCGCAGGCGCGATCGGGGTGTCGGTGCTGTTGTTGCTGTTTCCCTTGCTGCCCCTGCCGCGCATCGTGGCCGCCGACATCGCCTACGCGGTGCCGCTCACGCTGCTGGCCGGCCTGGGCCACGCCAGCCTGGGCTCGGTCGACTGGCGTCTGCTCGGCCTGCTGCTGTGCGGCTCGCTGCCCGGCATCTGGCTCGGCACGCGGCTCATCCGCCACACCCCCGAGCGCCTGGTGCGTTCGGCCCTGTCGCTGCTGATCGGCTACGCCGGCTTCAAGCTGATCGCCCTCTGATTTCCCCCACGCCTTCGCCATGTACCGCTACAACGACTTCGACCGCCAATTCGTGCAACTGCGCGCCGCCCAGTACCGCGACCAGCTCGAGCGCTGGCAGGCCGGCACGCTGAGCGACGACGCCTTCAAGCCGCTGCGCCTGCAGAACGGCTGGTACATCCAGCGCTTCGCACCCATGCTGCGTGTGGCCGTGCCCTATGGCGAAATCAACAGCGACCAGTTGCGCGTGCTGGCCCGCGTTGCCCGCGAGTTCGACCACAAGGAGGCACACGACACCAGCAAGGCCAACGCCGGCCTGGCCGAGGTGCCCACGCTGCCCGATCGCACCGCGCACTTCACCACGCGCTCGAACGTGCAATACAACTGGATTCCCCTGGACCGTTCGGCCGACGTGATGGACCTGCTCGCCTCGGTCGGCCTGCACGGCATCCAGACCAGCGGCAACTGCATCCGCAACATCACCACCGACGCGCTCGCCGGCATCGCGGTCGACGAGGTCGCCGATCCGCGCCCCTTCGCCGAGATCCTGCGCCAGTGGAGCACGCTGCACCCCGAGTTCGCCTTCCTGCCGCGCAAGTTCAAGGTGGCCATCACCGGCGCGCGCGAGGACCGCGCCGCCACGCCCTGGCACGACGTCGGCCTGCGCCTGTGGCACAACGTCGACGGCGAACTGGGCTTCCAGGTGCGCGTGGGCGGCGGCATGGGCCGCACGCCCATCATCGGTACGGTGATCCGGGAGTTCCTGCCCTGGAACCAGGTGCTGAACTACCTGGAAGCCGTGGTGCGGGCCTACAACCGCTTCGGCCGGCGCGACAACATGTACAAGGCGCGCATCAAGATCCTGGTGAAGGCCGAAGGCCAGGCCTTCACCGATGCGGTGGAAGCCGAGTACCGCGACATCGTGGAAAAGGACGGCGCACCACACACCATCACGCAGGCCGAACTCGACCGCGTGAGTGCGTTCTTCGCACCGCCCGCACTGGCTTGCGACCGCAAGAGCGCCGACGCCAAGATTGCCCACATCCTGAAGGCCGCGGCCGAGGACGACCTTGAGTTCAGCCGATGGCTCACGCGCAACGTCAAGCCGCACCAGAACCCCGACCTGCGCGCGGTTACGCTGTCCTTCAAGCGCGTGGGCCAGGCGCCGGGCGACGCCACGGCAGAACAACTGGAACGTGCGGCCGAGCTGGCCGATCGCTTCTCGGGTGGTGAGGCGCGCGTGACGCACGAGCAGAACCTGCTGCTGCCCTGGGTGCGTTGTGATCAATTGCCCGAGCTGTGGCGCGAGGCGCGTCGCCTCGGCCTGGCCCGGCCAAACATCGGCCTGCTGACCGACATGATCGCCTGCCCCGGCGGTGACTTCTGCGATCTCGCCAACGCGCGTTCACTGCCGATCGCGCAAGCCGTGCTGTCGCGCTACACCGACCTCGACGAGTTGCACGACCTCGGCGAGATCGACCTGCACATGAGTGGCTGCATCAACAGCTGCGGCCACCACCACAGCGGCCACATCGGCATCCTCGGCGTCGACAAGGACGGCCAGGAGTGGTACCAGGTGACGCTCGGTGGCTCCGACGGCTCTCGCCTGTCTGGCATGGCCACGCCAGGCAAGGTGATCGGTCCGTCGTTCGCGGCGAGCGAGGTGCCCGAGGTGATCGAGGCCCTGCTCGACACCTACCGGGGCCAGCGCGAAGACGGTGAAACGTTCGTGGGCACCCTGCGCCGCGTCGGCCTGGAGCCGTTCAAGGCCGCCGCAAACGCGGTGCGCAGCGCAACCGCACGCACCCCCGAAACCGCTTGAGGACACTGCCATGACGATCCAGCTCTTCCAGGCCGACACCTTTGTGGCCCCCGAAAGCGAGGCAGAACGCCGCGTGCTCGCCAACACCGAAGACCCGCGCGAGATCGACCTCGCCGGCGTGCGCGTGGTGGAACTGCAATTCCCTAAATTCAGCGACGGCCGGGCCTTCAGCCAGGCCTTCCTGCTGCGCCGCCGCCTGGGCTTTGCGGGCGAGATCCGCGCCACCGGCGATGTGTTGATCGATCAGATCGTGCAGATGCAGCGCAGCGGCTTCACGCAGGCCGTGCTGGCCATCGGGCAGAACCTGGCGCACGCACAACGCCTGCTGGCGCACTACCCCGGCTTCTATCAGGGCGACGCGGTGCAGGCCGCCCCGCACTTCGCCTCGCAATTCGCCCCGACCTGAGGTCCGCAACATGAACGCCATCGACCTCTACAACCGCCCCTCGGCCGACTTCAACGCCAAGGTGGAGCGCGCCATCGCGCTGCTGCGCGAACAGGCGGCATTGCACCCGACGCTCACCCAGGCATCCAGCCTGGGCGCCGAGGACATGGTGGTCACCCACCTCATCCACCTCGCGGGTATCGACGCCAGCGTCTTCGTGCTCGAGACCGGCAAGCTGCACGCCGAAACGCTGGCCGTGATTCCGCTGATCGAGCAGCGCTACACCACCAGCGTGCGGGTGTTCCGCCCCAAGCAGGAGGCGGTGGTGCACTTCGTGCGCAACAACGGCGAGGACGCGATGTACCGCAGCATCGAACTGCGCAAGGCCTGCTGCGACCTGCGCAAGATGGAGCCGCTGTCGCGCGCACTGGAGGGCCACGACGGCTGGATCACCGGCCTGCGGCGCGAGCAGTCCAACGCGCGCGCCGAGGTGGCCGAAGTGGTGCAGGAGCCCACGCGCGTGAAGATCAGCCCGCTGGTGGACTGGACCTGGGGCGATGTCTGGCATTTCATCGCCACGCACGCCCTGCCCTACAACGCACTGCACGACCGCTTCTTCCCCAGCATCGGCTGTGAGCCCTGCACCCGCGCCATCAGCGTCGGCGAGGACTTCCGCGCCGGCCGCTGGTGGTGGGAACAGGAAGGCGCCAAGGAATGCGGGCTGCACGTGCAATCCCTGTCCGATCGCACTGAGCTTGTCGACGTGCCCGGCAACACCACTTCAGTCCTTCGACAAGCTCAGGACGAACGGAGCCTTTCATGAACGCCCGCACCGAACCCGCCGTGGTTGAAACCGCCCTGTTGCACAACGTGAGCCACCAACTCAGCAACGCCCACCTCGACGCGCTCGAGGAGGAAACCATCTTCGTCCTGCGCGAAGTCGCCGCCGCCTTCGAGCGCCCGGCCCTGCTGTTCTCGGGCGGCAAGGATTCGCTGGTGATGCTCAAGTGCGCGGAGAAGGCCTTTGGCGCCGGCCGCCTGCCCTACCCGCTGCTGATGATCGACACCGGCCACAACTTCCCCGAGGTGACCGCCTTTCGCGACCAGCGCGCCAAGGAGCTGGGGGCCGAGCTCATCGTGCGCAGTGTCGAAGACTCGATGAAGCGCGGCACCGTGCGCCTGGCCCACCCCGGCGAGAGCCGCAACGTGCACCAGTCGGTCACGCTGCTCGAAGCCATCGAGGAATTCCGCTTCGATGCACTGATCGGTGGCGCACGCCGCGACGAAGAAAAGGCGCGCGCCAAGGAGCGCATCTTTTCGCACCGCGACAGCTTCGGGCAGTGGCAACCCAAGGCCCAGCGCCCCGAGCTCTGGACGCTCTTCAACACCCGCCTGCAGCCGGGCGAGCACTTCCGCGTGTTCCCCATCAGCAACTGGACCGAGCTCGACGTCTGGCAGTACATCGCCCGCGAGAACATCGGCCTGCCCTCGATCTACTACACGCACCAGCGCGAGGTGGTGGACCGCCGCGGCCTGCTGGTGCCGGTGACCGAGCTCACGCCGCCGCGCGAGGGCGAGCAGGTCCAGGTCCGCGACGTGCGCTTTCGCACCGTCGGCGACATCACCTGCACCTGCCCGGTGGAGAGCACCGCCGCCACGCCGCAACAGATCGTGATCGAAACCCTGGCCGCCGAGGTCAGCGAGCGCGGCGCCACACGCATGGACGACAAGACCAGCGACGCCTCGATGGAAAAACGAAAAAAGGATGGGTACTTCTGATGAGCACCGCCACCCAGCAAGACACCCGCGCCGCGCTGCGCCTGATCACCTGCGGCAGCGTCGACGATGGCAAGAGCACCCTGATCGGTCGCCTGCTCGTCGACAGCAAGGCCGTGCTGCAGGACCACCTGGCCGGCGTGCAACGCCAGGGTGAGACCGACCTCGCCCTGCTCACCGATGGCTTGTCCGCCGAGCGCGAGCAAGGCATCACCATAGACGTGGCCTACCGCTACTTCAGCACCGAGGCACGCAAGTTCATCATCGGTGACGCCCCCGGCCACGAGCAGTACACCCGCAACATGGTCACCGCCGCCAGCAGCGCAGACGCCGCCGTGGTGCTGGTGGACGCCACCAAACTGGACTGGCGCAACCCCGCGCTCGCACTGCTGCCGCAGACCCGCCGCCACAGCCTGCTGCTCAAGCTGCTGCGCGTGCCCTCGGTGGTCTTCGCGGTGAACAAACTCGACGCCGTGGACGACGGCGCCCTCGCCTACGCGCACATCGGCGCTGCCCTTCGCGCCTTCGCGCAACGAGCGGGCATCGCCGTCACGGCCGTGGTGCCGGTGTCCGCTCTCAAAGGCTGGAACGTGGTGGACGGCCCCGAGGCCGATGGCTGGTGCGGCTACAACGGCCCCACCTTGCTCGAGTTGCTGGAGCACCTGCCCGTCACCGAGCCCGACGCCGGACTGCCGCTCGCCTTCCCCGTCCAGTGGGTCGAGAAGTTCTCGTCGTCGTCGGACACCTCGCAAGGCCGCCGCGTGTTCTGGGGCCGTGTGGCCGCTGGGGGGCTGGCCGTGGGCCAGCGCGTACGCGTTGCGCCCAACGGCCAGACCGCCGTCGTGGCCCAGGTGCTCAACCATGTGCGCCAGCCCGGCCCGGTGAGCGCCGGCCACAGCGCAGGCATCGTGCTCGACCGCGAGCTCGACGTCTCGCGCGGCGACTGGCTCCTGGCCGTGGACGATGCCGGCGAGTCGCTGGCGCCGCAACGTGAAATCGCTGCCACCGTGGCATGGCTGGACGACGAATCCCTCGTGCCCGGGCGCACCTATTGGGCGTTGCACGGCCACCGCTGGGTCAAGGCCAGGGTCAAGCGCATCGTGCACCAGCTCGACATCCACAACCTGGCCGAACACGACGCGAACGAACTGCCACCCAACGCCATCGGCCACATTGAACTGGCTTTGCAGGAACCGTTGGCGGTGCAACCCTTCGCGCGTTCACGTGCGTTGGGCTCGCTCGTGCTGGTGGACACCGCCAGCCACCGCACGGCCGCCGCAGTACTGGTGCGCTGAGTCCAGCGTCCCCGCGCCCCACAGACCGGACCGCCAGCAAGGGTTTGCCCGGGGCTGGCGGGGCCCGGCACCGTAAAATCACCGTTTTCCGTCTTCCCGCCCCGCCACCATGACCCACGTCGTCACCGAAGCCTGCATCCGCTGCAAATACACCGACTGCGTCGATGTCTGCCCCGTGGACTGCTTTCGCGAAGGTCCGAACTTCCTCACCATCGACCCCGACGAGTGCATCGATTGCGCGGTGTGCATTCCCGAATGCCCGGTGAGCGCCATCTACGCGGAAGAAGACCTGCCCAAGGACCAGTTGCACATGACCGAGCTCAACGCCGAGCTCGCCAAGCTGCCCACCTGGAAAAGCATCACCAAGCGCAAGGCACCGCTGCCCGAAGCCGAGGACTGGAAGGACAAGACCGGCAAGCTTGGCGAGCTGATCCGCTGAGCCCATGACCGCACCCGCGCCGACCGAGACCGACGCGCTGGTCATCGGTGCCGGGCCTGTCGGGCAGTGGCAGGTGTTCCAGCTCGGCCTGCAGGACATCCGCTGCCACGTGGTCGATGCCCTGCCCCATGCCGGCGGCCAACCCGCCGAGCTTTACCCCGACAAGCCGATCTACGACATCCCGGGCATCCCCGTGTGCAGCGGGCGCGAGCTGGTGCAACGCCTTGAAGAGCAGGTGCGGCCGTTTGCACCGTCGTTGCACCTCAACCAGGCGGTCAACGCCCTGCATCGCGCGCCGGATGGACGTTGGGCGGTGCTAACCAGCAGCGGGGCGCATTTTCTCGCCCGTGCAGTGTTCATCGCCGCTGGCGTCGGTGCCTTCCAGCCCAAACGACTCAAACTCGAGGGCATCGAAGCCTTCGAGCCCACCCAGGTGCTCCACCGTCTGGACGACGCCGCTGCCTTCGTCGGGCAGCGTGTCGTGGTCCACGGTGGCGACGACCTGGCCATCGATTGGGCGCTGAGGCTGCTCGACAGCGCCACGCCGCCCGCGCGGCTGAGCCTGCTGCATCGCAGGGAGGTCCTGCAATCCGACGACGCGCCGGCCCTTGAACGCGTGCGTGCCGCGATCGCCGACGGGCGCATCGCACTCGTGGTCGGCCAGCCCGTCGGCCTGCGCCGGGACGGGTCGCGCTTGACGGGTCTGGACATGCTCGACCCGCAAGGACACACGCAAACACTGCCCGTCGATCACGTGCTGGTCGCACTCGGCCTGTCGCCCAAGCTCGGCCCGATTGCCGAATGGGGCCTGGCGATGGAGCGCAAGCAACTGGTCGTCAACCCCGCGACCTGCGAAACGAGCGAAGCGGGCTTGTTTGCTGTCGGCGACATCAACACCTACCCGGGCAAGAAGAAGCTCATCCTCTGCGGCTTCCATGAGGCCACGCTGGCGGCATTTGCCTCTGCGGCGCAGTTGCGCCCCGACGAGCGCGTGCCCCTGCAATACACCACCACCAGCCCGCGGCTGCACCGCCTGCTGGGCGTGGCGCCGCGCTGATGCCGCACACTTTTTCGCGTCCGCGGAATGCGCGTTCGAAAACGCTCCAAAACGACGCTATAATTTGAGGCTGTTCCCTGATAGCTCAGTCGGTAGAGCG
>VFQM010001149.1_pt1 | contig 24346 bp, 23 predicted proteins | sample 3512391 | NCBI WGS metagenome assembly VFQM01 (sample SAMN10412369, study PRJNA504923) | tailings metagenome | isolation source: Replicate 1 from Balatoc abandoned mine | place: Philippines | reverse complement strand
CCGACCGCTCGGTTCGTAGCCGAGTACTCTATCCAGCTGAGCTATGAGTCCGTGTACGCTGCATTATAGGCTTATCCAAGGCTTTATCAAGTCTTTAAATTCAATCAATTCAACGACTTAGCGCTTACAACCTACAACACTAAATATGGCGGAGAAGGGGGGATTCGAACCCCCGACACCCTTTTGAGGTGTACTCCCTTAGCAGGGGAGCGCCTTCGGCCACTCGGCCACCTCTCCGCAACACGGGGCGCATGATACTCATGTTTTCCCCGTTTGCAAACCAAAATTTCGAGAAAAATTAGTGGTTTGGTTCGTCGTCTTTTTCTTTCTGGATACGCTGGTAGATTTCCTCACGGTGCACAGCCACTTCCTTCGGCGCATTCACACCGATACGTACCTGGTTACCTTTCACACCCAGCACGGTTACGGTTACATCATCACCAACCATCAGGGTCTCTCCGACCCGGCGAGTCAGAATCAGCATTCCTTTCTCCTCACGGATTTCAGTTCAGGACAACAATCTGCAGAAAATAAAAAGGGTGCGGCAGGCACGCTCGTCATGATTGCACCCTCCCCCCAGTATTGACCAGCCCGGCAAAAAGAACAGCCTTGCCAAGGGCCGAGCAACGAAAAAGGCGCGGATCTTCGCCCGCGCCTTTGCTGTACCGCCTCAGGCACCCTGTCGGGCGGAGGCATCCAGTTCGAAAGCGGTGTGCAAGGCACGCACAGCCAACTCCAGGTACTTCTCTTCAATGACCACCGATACCTTGATCTCGGATGTGGAAATCATCTGGATGTTGATGCTCTCCTTGGCCAGCGCTTCGAACATACGACTGGCCACACCCGCGTGCGAGCGCATGCCAACGCCGACGATCGATACCTTGGTGATCTTGGTATCGCCACTGACTTCACGCGCACCGATCTCACGGGCGGTGTTTTCCAGCACCGCCAGCGCATTCTGGTAATCGTTGCGATGCACCGTGAAGGTAAAGTCGGTGGTGTTATCGTGCGAAACGTTCTGCACGATCATGTCCACTTCGATGTTGGCTGCGCTGATCGGGCCAAGAATCTTGAAAGCCACGCCGGGGGTATCGGGTACGCCACGGATAGTCAGCTTGGCCTCGTCGCGGTTGAAAGCGATGCCGGAGATGATCGGCTGTTCCATGGATTCCTCTTCATCAAGGGTAATGAGGGTGCCCGGACCCTCCTGGAAGCTGTGCAGGACGCGCAGCGGGACGTTGTATTTGCCGGCGAACTCCACCGAGCGGATCTGTAGCACCTTGGAGCCGAGACTGGCCATTTCCAGCATCTCTTCGAAGGTAATCTTTTCCAGTCGACGTGCCTGCGGGACTACCCGCGGGTCTGTGGTATAGACACCATCCACATCGGTATAGATCTGGCATTCATCGGCCTTGAGCGCTGCAGCCAGGGCGACACCCGTGGTGTCCGAGCCGCCCCGCCCGAGGGTGGTGATATTGCCCTGCTCATCCACACCCTGGAAGCCGGCGACCACCACGACCTTGCCAGCGTTCAGATCGGCACGGATGTTCTGCTCGTCAATGTGCAGGATACGCGCCTTGTTGAATGCACTGTCGGTGAGGATACGCACCTGCGCACCGGTATAGGACACTGCCGGAACGCCGCACTTGATCAGCGCCATGGCCAGCAGAGCAATGGTCACCTGTTCCCCGGTGGACACCATCACATCCAGCTCACGCGCCACCGGCTGATCACCACTGATCTGTTTGGCCAGATCGATCAGACGATTGGTCTCACCACTCATCGCCGAGACCACAACAACCACATCATCACCGCGCTCGCGGAACTTCTTGACCTTTTCGGCCACCTGCTGGATTCGCTCGACACTGCCGACCGAAGTCCCACCAAATTTCTGTACGATCAAAGCCATTTCAAAGCCGCCTAAGCCCGTCTAGGGCACCCATTAAACATGCTAGCAGGATGACTGCCAAGGCCCGCAGCGTATCGCCCGGGCACGCCTGACAGCCTCAGAGTCTTTGCTCAACAAAAGGCTGGGCTAACGCCAAAGCCGCCTCGACGGCGGCCAGGTCGGTACCGCCACCCTGAGCCATGTCCGGCCGGCCGCCGCCCTTGCCGCCCACAGCTGCCGCCGCCTGTTTCATCAGCTCACCGGCCTTCAGACTGCCGGTCAGGTTCTGGGTAACACCCGCGACCAGTACGACCTTGTCGTCCAGCACGCCACCGAGCAGGATGACCGCCGAGCCCAGCTTGTTCTTCAACTGGTCGACCAGTGCCAGCAGGGCCTTGCCATCCAGGCCGTCGAGACGCGCGGCCAGCACCTTGACACCCTTGATGTCCACGGCCGAGCCGGCCAAGTCGTTGCCGGCGGCACTGGCGGCCTTGGCCTTGAGCTGCTCCAGTTCTTTTTCCAACTGGCGGTTGCGTTCAACCAGCGTGCCCAGCTTATCCAGCACATTGTCGCGACTGCCCTTGACCAGCGCGGCCGCTTCTTTCAGCTGCTCTTCCGCGCCGTTCAGCCAGGCCAGCGCGGCAGCGCCGGTGACGCCCTCGATACGGCGCACGCCGGCGGCCACGCCGCCTTCGCTGGTGATCTTGAACAGGCCGATGTCGCCAGTGCGCGTCACGTGGGTACCGCCACAGAGCTCGACAGAGAAGCCGCCGCCCATGGTCAGCACGCGCACGTCATCGCCGTACTTCTCGCCGAACAGCGCCATGGCGCCCTTGGCCTTGGCGGTTTCGATGTCGGTTTCTTCGGTCTCGACCGCGGAGTTCTTGCGAATCTCGGCGTTGACCAGTTCTTCCAGGGCCTTCAGCTGCTCGGGCTTGATCGCCTCGAAGTGGCTGAAGTCGAAGCGCAGGCGCTGGCTATCGACCAGCGAACCCTTCTGCTGCACGTGCTCGCCCAGCACCTGGCGCAGCGCGGCGTGCAGCAGGTGGGTGGCCGAATGGTTCAGCGCGGTGGCCTGGCGTACCGAGGCATCGACCTCGGCCTGCAGCGCCGTGCCGACGGACAGGCCGCCCTTGGCCACCACGCCGTGGTGCAGGAAGGCGCCGCCGGCCTTGGTGGTATCGCGCACATCGAAGCGCACACCGGCACTCTCAAGGTAACCGCAATCACCGACCTGGCCGCCGGACTCGGCGTAGAACGGGGTCTGGTCGAGCACCACCACGCCCTCCTCGCCCTCGGCGAGGCTGTCGACGGCGGCGCCGGCCTTGAACAGGGCGACGATCTTGCCGCTGCCGCTGGTGCCCTGGTAGCCGAGGAAGACGGTGTCGCTGTCGACCTTGACCAGGCTGTTGTAGTCCATGCCGAAGGCGCTGGCGGAACGGGCGCGCTCGCGCTGGGCCTGCATCTCGCGCTCGAAGCCTTCCTCGTCGAGGCTCAGCTCGCGCTCGCGGGCGATGTCGCCGGTCAGGTCGACCGGGAAGCCGTAGGTGTCATACAGCTTGAACACCACGTCGCCGGGAATGACGCTGCCCTTGAGATCGGCCAGGTCCTGCTCGAGGATCTTCAGGCCCTGCTCCAGGGTCTTGGCGAACTGTTCTTCTTCGGTCTTCAGCACGCGTTCGATATGCGCCTGCTGCTGTTTCAGTTCGGGGAAGGCTTCACCCATCTCGGCCACCAGCGCGGCGACGATCTGGTAGAAGAAGCTGCCCTTGGCGCCCAGCTTGTTGCCGTGACGGCAGGCGCGACGAATGATGCGGCGCAACACATAACCGCGCCCTTCGTTGGACGGGGTCACGCCGTCGGCGATCAGGAAGCCGCAGGAACGGATGTGGTCGGCAACGACTTTCAGCGAAGCCTGGCCTTCGTTGGCGCAGCCGATGGCCTTGGCCGCGGCATTCAGCAGGCTCTGGAACAGGTCGATCTCGTAGTTCGAGTTGACGTGCTGCAGCACGGCGCTGATGCGCTCCAGGCCCATGCCGGTGTCCACGCTCGGCGCCGGCAGCGGGTGCAGCACGCCGTCCGCGGTGCGATTGAACTGCATGAACACGTTGTTCCAGATCTCGATGTAGCGGTCGCCGTCTTCTTCCGGCGAACCGGGCGGGCCGCCCCAGATGTGCTCGCCGTGGTCGAAGAATATCTCGGTGCACGGGCCGCACGGGCCGGTGTCGCCCATCGCCCAGAAGTTGTCGGAAGCGTAGGGCGCACCCTTGTTGTCACCAATGCGCACCATGCGCTCGGCCGGAATACCGACTTCCTGGGTCCAGATGTCGTAGGCCTCGTCGTCGCTGGCGTAGACGGTGACCCAGAGCTTTTCCTTGGGCAGATTCAGCCACTTGTCGCTGGTCAGGAATTCCCAGGCGTAGGTGATGGCGTCGCGCTTGAAATAGTCGCCGAAGCTGAAGTTGCCGAGCATTTCGAAGAAGGTGTGGTGGCGCGCGGTGTAGCCGACGTTTTCCAGGTCGTTGTGCTTGCCGCCGGCGCGTACGCATTTCTGGCTGGTGGTGGCGCGGGTGTAGGCGCGCTTTTCCAGGCCGAGGAAGCAGTCCTTGAACTGGTTCATGCCAGCGTTGGTGAACAGCAGGGTCGGGTCGTTCGCCGGGATCAGCGAACTGGAGGCGACGCGGGTGTGCCCCTTCTCTTCGAAGAAGCGGAGGAAGGCTTCACGGATTTCTGCGCTTTTCATTGATTTCATCCAGGCAAACGACAGCACGGCAAACGCCGGCAAAGGGTCGCATTATATCGGCCCCGCATCGCCTGGACAGCCTGTGTTCCGCGATTTTGGATAGAAAAAAGCTATCCAGGCCAGGCATCCAGGGTGGTCGGCACCACCAGCAAACCGGCCCGCAAGCCATTGGCCACACGCGGATTGGGGAAAATGATGCGTGCCTGCGCTTCCTCGACCAGCCAGCGGCTTCCGGCGATATCCTCTGCCAGCAGGCTGCCCTGCGCCAATTCAGAGAAGTTTTCCACCGTATCAGGCAAGTGCAGGCGGAAGGCATCGCTGTGCTTGATCAACTCACGCGACACCCGGAACAACTGCAGACGTTCGAGCGCAGCCGGATCAACGGGTGTTTCGCAACCTTCGATCAATTGCCAGAGGGACTGCCGCAGAGCCTGCAGATCGACCTGCTGGTTACGCCCGAACGGGCGTGCCCTACCCAATTCCAGGGTAAAGGCCTCGGCCTGCAAATGGGCATAGCTAAAGGCACTGAAGGTAATGCCTGGCTTGTCTTGCAGCAGGACTGCGGTGATACCGGCTTGCGCCAGACGCGCCAGTTGCTGCGGGCAGGGTGAGCGCCCCACGGCATAAGGTTGCAGGGCAAACTGCTCGATCTTTGAACCGCGGATAGCGGTGTGCAGGTCGTAGTGCAAACGCTGCCGCCCGGGGCGACTGAAGAAATTACTCAGGTGGTGTTCCAGGTCGTTGGCACGCATCGCCTCGAACCCCACCTGTTCGGCATGTCGCCCAGCAAACAGCCGGTTGAGGTCCTGCTCGACGAAACGCTCGCCACGTCGCATGGCTTCGGGGTTACCGAACACCACCAGCAGCCGGGCCCGTGGTTGCAGGTCACCCCGTGCGATAGCCTGCAGCAACTCGTCAAGCAATTCGATCGGCGCCGTTTCGTTGCCATGGATACCTGCCGACAGCACCAGGTCCAGACCACAATCCTGAGCACCCACCAGACTGACTTCCAGCACGCCTTCGTCGAGCCAGTGCAGGCGCACATGTTCGCCCAGCAGCTGGATTTTTTCCGTCGGTTCGCGACCGGCCAGGGTCAGTTCAAGCAGGCGGCCCAGGGCGAGCATAGGCAGTCTCCCTCAGTGGTTGCAGTCCGGCCCATGCACATGGTCACCTGCGTCGTCAGCGTCGATCGCTTCCATTTCCAGTTGCAGGCTGACCAGATTGGTGGCCTGTGGGCGCAGCAACAGGTTGGCGTACTCGGTATCACCTTCCTCCACATCCACACCGATCAGCAACTGATCACCCACCGGCTGGATCCACACTTCCCGGCCCTGCCAGACCACGGCGAAGCGGCTGCAGGAGGTTTCCAGCTGGGTGCCGTCGGTATCTTCAAGAATCAGTTGCAGGCTCATAAACAGGCTCCGGGCGTTGCACCACCAAAGCAGGCGAGCAGCGGCTCATTACGCTTCGGCCAGGCGAGATAAGTCAGTTGATTTGGAAAGGATAGACCGAACCCAGTTTAAGGATCTGCGTCAGTTCATCCAAGGCGTTGCGACTTTCGACAAGCAACTGCGGATCGGTCAGATCCGCTTCGCTGAGCTGGTCTCGATAATGGCGATCAACCCAATCATTCAGCGTCGTGAACAGCTCGGGCGTCATGATCACGGCCGGATTGACCGCGCCCAACTCCTCCTCGCGCAAGGCCACACGCAGGCGCAGGCAGGCAGGTCCTCCGCCGTTCTGCATACTCTGCTTGAGGTCGAACACCTGCACTTCGCGGATTGCTCCCGACGAGCTGGTCAGTGTGTTGAGATACTGCCAGACCCGCTCGTTGTAGCGACACTCTTCCGGCACGATCAACAACATGCCGCCGTCGGCCCGGCTGAGCAACTGACTGTTGAACAGGTAGGAGCGCACGGCGTCTTCCACGCCGACCAGCGCCTCTGGCACGCAGATCGCCTGCAACTCAGCACCACGCCGGGCCAGCTTGTCTGCCAACTCGGTCAGCACCCGCGGACTGTCGAGGAAAGCCTGCTGGTGATAAAACAGCACCGGGCCATTCCCCACCGCAATCACATCGTTGTGGAACACGCCCTGATCGATCACCGCCGGATTTTGTTGGGCATACACCACGCCAGCCTCATCCAGACCATGCAGACGGGCAATCGCCTGGCTGGCCTCCAGGGTCTGCCGCGCCGGATAACGCTGCGGTGCCGGGTAGCGCGCATCGAAGGCGCTGCGCCCAAAGACAAAGAACTCCACGCCGGGCTCACCATAGTCACGACACAGGCGGGTATGGTTGGCCGCGCCCTCGTCAGCAAACTGACTGGTATCGGGCAGCGCAGCGTGGTGGGCAAAATAGCGCGAATCAGCAAACATGGCGCGCAATATGCGGCTGGTTGTCGGATGTTCGATGCTGCGATGGAACTTGCAGTTGAGATTGGCCGCGGTGAAGTGCACCCGGCCGTCGGCGGTATCGGCACTGGGGCTGACCGTACAGGCGTTGGCTGTCCACATGCAGGATGCCGAACTGACCGCAGCAAGCAGCGGCAGCGCCTGCTTCGCCGCCTGGTTGATCACGGCCGCGTCGCTACCCGTGAACCCCAGACGACGCAGGGTAGCCACATCCGGGCGCTCCTGCGGGGCGAATACCCCCTGCTTGAAGCCCATGTCCATCAGTGCCTTCATCTTCGCCAGGCCCTGCTTGGCGGCCTGACGAGGACTGGATAGCGCCTGACTGTTGTTCTGCGAAGCGACATTGCCGTAGGACAGGCCACCGTAGTTATGGGTCGGCCCGACCAGGCCGTCGAAGTTCATCTCGTAGGCAGGCATCAGAGGTTCACTCCCGGGGTCAGGCTGGCCGGCAGGCACAGCGTGGCACTTTCCAGCGATGCCACCGGATAGGCGCAATAATCGGCGGCATAGTAGGCGCTCGGCCGGTGATTACCCGAGGCCCCCACCCCGCCAAACGGCGCACTGCTGGCCGCCCCGGTCAGCGGTTTGTTCCAGTTGACGATGCCGGCACGGCTCTCGATGAGGAACTGCTGGTAGCGCTCGGCGGCATCCGAGAGCAGGCCGGCCGCCAGGCCGTAGCGGGTATTGTTGGCCTCAACGATGGCGGCATCGAAGCCGTCATAGCGGATCACCTGTAGCAGCGGACCGAAAAACTCCTCGTCGCTGCGCTCGGCGACCTGGGTCACGTCGAGAATACCGGGGGTCAACAGCGCGGCATTCGGCACTGGCTGGATCATCTCCAGCAACACCTCGGCGCCCTTGTCGATCAGGTGACGCTGGGCCTTGAGCAGATGTTCGGCGGCGACGAGGGAAATCACCGAGCCCATGAACGGCGCCGGCTGCTCGTCGAAGGCGCCAACCTTGATCGTTGAGCTGACCGCCACCAGACGCGCCAGCAGGGCATCGCCCCACTCGCCGAGCGGCACCAGCAGGCGCCGCGCACAGGTGCAGCGCTGGCCGGCGGAGATGAAAGCGGACTGGATGATGGTGTAAACGGCGGCATCGATGTCCTTGACCTCGTCCACCAGCAGCGGGTTGTTGCCCCCCATTTCCAACGCCAGGATCTTCTCCGGGCGACCGGCGAACTGGGCGTGCAGCAAGTTGCCGGTGCGGCTCGAGCCGGTGAAGAACAGGCCGTCGATGCCGGCACTGGCGGCCAGGGCCACGCCGGTTTCGCGGGCGCCTTGCAACAAACTGAGCACACCGGCCGGCAGGCCGGCCTCGATCCAGCACTTCACGGTCAGCTCGGCAACCTTGGGGGTCAGCTCGCTGGGTTTGAACAGGACCACGTTGCCGGCCAGCAACGCCGGCACGATGTGGCCGTTGGGCAAGTGGCCGGGGAAGTTGTACGGGCCGAACACCGCCACCACGCCATGCGGCTTGTGGCGCAGTACGGCGGTGGCGTCGCCCAGCGGGCCGCTCTTCTCACCGGTACGTTCGCGGTAGCTTTGAATGGAGATGGCGACCTTGTTGACCATGCTGGTCACCTCGGTGGCGGATTCCCAGAGCGGCTTGCCGGTCTCCTCGCCGATGCTGCGGGCCAACTCGTCACGGTGAGCCCCGAGTGTGGCGGCGAACTGTTCGAGAACGGCAATACGTTCCCCCAGCGGGCGACGCGCCCATGCCGGGAAAGCTGCACGGGCAGCGGCGACGGCCTGCTCGACCTGCACGGCAGAGGCCGCCTGGCCACGCCACACGGCTTCCTGGGTGAGCGGGTTGAGCGAATCTAAGGGTTCACCCTGCCCGACCAGCCACTGACCATCGATGTAGTGCGTCGTCATGTCCTGTCTCCACGTGCCGAAAGCGGTACAGCACGTACCTGGCAGCCCGCACACAACTGCAGGCGCCGCGCGGTCTGCGCATCAACCACCAGGGTACCCGCCGCCTGGCGAGCCGCGGCCGCGGTGATCCGGCACTCCTCGCGCTTGCGGTTATGAATCAGGTACGGGATAGCCTCGTCACCCGGCGTACCGATGGCCAGCAACAAGGTCTGGCTATCACGTACCGCACGAATCTTGTCGGTCTCCGCCTCGATGGCCGGCCCCGCATCGAAGATGTCGACATAACCCTGGTAGCGGAAGCCTTCGGCCTGCAGCATGGCCAATGCCGGTTCGGTATCCGGATGCACACGTCCCAGGGTGGCGCGCGCCTCCGCGGAGAGAAAACAGGTATAGAGCGGAAACTTGGGCATCAACTCGGCGACGAAGGACTTGTTGCCCAGCCCGGTCAGGTAATCGGCGCGGGAGAAATCCATCTTGAAAAAGTGCCGACCCAGGCTTTCCCAGAACGGCGAACGCCCCTTGTCATCGGAATTGCCGCGCATTTCGGCAATCACCTTATCGGCAAACAGCTCGCGGAACTCGGCGATGAACAGCAGACGTGCCTTGGACAGCAGGCGGCCATTGCAGCCATTGCGTTGCTCGCTCTGCAGGAACAACGAACACAGCTCCGAGTTACCGGTCAGGTCATTGGCGAGGAACAGCGTGGGAATTTCCCGATGAATCCCCAGCTCCTGCGAAGCGCTGACCGTCAGGCCTATACGGTAGTTGAACCAGGGCTCGCGCTTGCCCACCGCCCCGGCGATCGCGGAAATACCCACCACCCGACCGTCATCGGCCTCAAGCACGAACAGGTAGTCGGCGTCGGCCCTCTCGGCCTCGCCCCGAAAGGCGCGCTCGGCCCAGCTGATGCGGTGCTGCAGGCGCTCGGCATTGGCCGGCAGCGTAGTCAGGCCGGCACCTGTGCTGCTGGCCAGCTCAAGCAGCGCAGGCAGATCGGCGCTACGGACGGGACGAACGATCATGGATCCTCCGGATCAGCTATCGGCGACTGGCGACGCGCCGCGAATGGATATCAGACGGGCTGCTCGGCAGCCTTCACACGGCCACCAGGCGTACGCTGTCGCCTGCCGCCAACCCCAGGGCCTCGGCCATCGCCGGGGTCAGGCTGACCGGACGCCCCGGCGCCCAGTCCAGCTCAGCCACCAGGGCGCGGTAATCCTGCAACAGGCCATTGCACAGCAAGTACGGACGGCAGGCATGGCCCGGTGCCGTCTCGCTGTCTACCCGCACGGCTGCGACACGACTTTGCGCAATCGAGCGAATCCCCGAAGTAGGCGCATGCAGGGTCGGCCCGCCATCGAAGATATCGATGTAGCGATCGGTCTCGAAACCGTCACGCATGAGGATATCGAAGGTCACCTGGGCACGCGGATGCACCTGGCCCATGGACTCCTGGGCGGCATCCGGCAGCAGCGGCACATAGATCGGATAGTGCGGCATCAGCTCGGCCAGAAAGGTGCGACTCTTCAGGCCACACAAGCGCTCGGCCTCGGTGTAGTTCATATCGAAGAAGTTGCGCCCCACCGCATCCCAGAACGGCGAGTCGCCGTGCTCGTCGCTGTAGCCAACGATCTCCACCACCAGCGCATCGGCAAAGCGTTCCGGGTGACTGGCCACGAACATCAGACGACCACGCGAAACCAGCTCGGCATAGGCGCTTTGCACCAGCGCTGCCTCAATGTAGAAGCTGGTCAGCAGGCTGTTGCCAGTCAGGTCATGACACAGCGACAGGGCATGGATCTTGTTGTGAATACCCAGCGAGCGCGAGGCATGCACAAAGGTCTCATTACGAAAACTGTAGAACGGTTCGGAATAGCCGGCCGAGGCGACGATCGCCGAGCAGCCGACCAGGCGGCCCTGCTCGGTATCTTCAAGCACGAAGAAATAACTTTCCTCGCCATTGAAACTGACCTCGGCGGCAAACGACGCCTCCGAGGCCACGATCTTCTCGCGCAGGCGCTCGTCGTCATCCGGCAGCGAGGTCACCCCCACCGGGCTGTCCGCCGCCAGGCGACGGACATCGGCCAGGTCGGCCAGTTGAGCAGGACGCAGGACGAGCATCGGCAAACTCCTTGAAAACAGCGGGCGCCAGGATCAAGCCTGGCTAAGGCGCGCCAGGGCACGCTCGAAACGGGCCAGGCCTTCATCGATATCGGCCTGCTCGATCACCAGGCTGGGCGCAAAGCGCACCACGTCCGGGCTAGCCTGCAACACCAGCAGCCCTTCTGCCACGGCGGCATCGAGAACCTGCTTGGCTTTACCCTGCCAGGCCGGATTGAGCACTGCACCAAGCAACAGCCCCAGGCCGCGCACCTCTTCGAACAGGCCATGACGCTGCCCCATGGCCTGCAAACGCTCGCGGAACTGCTCGCTGCGCGCCTTGACGCCGTCCAGCACCTGCGGCGTATTGACGATATCGATCACCGCTTCGCCGACCGCACAGGCCAGCGGGTTGCCCCCGTAGGTAGTGCCATGGGTACCGACGGCCAGATGCTTGGCCAGCTCGCTGGTGGTCAGCATGGCGGCGATCGGAAAACCACCACCCAGGCTTTTGGCACTGGACAGAATGTCCGGGGTCACACCGTAGTGCATGTAGGCAAACAACTCGCCACTACGTCCCATACCGCTTTGCACTTCATCGAAGACCAGTAGCGCATTGTGCTGATCGCACAGTGCGCGCGCGCCCTCCAGGTAGGCCCGTTCGGCCGGCAGCACGCCGCCCTCGCCCTGGATAGGCTCCAGCACCACAGCGCAGGTCTTCTCGGAAATAGCCGCCTTGAGTGCTTCCAGGTCGTTGTAAGGCACATGGGTGATGCCGCTGATCTTCGGCCCGAAGCCATCCGAATACTTGGGCTGCCCGCCGACGTTGACGGTAAACAGGGTACGTCCGTGGAAACTGTTGAATGCCGCAATGATCTCGTACTTGTCCTCACCGTAGCGGTCATGGGCTACACGCCGCGCCAGCTTGAAAGCGGCCTCATTGGCCTCGGCACCGCTGTTGCAAAAAAACACCCGCTCGGCAAAGGTCGCTTCGACCAGCTTGCGGGCCAGGCGCAGGGTCGGCTCGTTGGTGAACACGTTGGAAATATGCCAGAGCTGTTGGGCCTGCTCGGTCAGCGCCGCCACCAGCGCCGGGTGGCAATGCCCAAGCACGTTGACGGCGATACCGCCGGCAAAGTCGATCAGCTCGCGTCCACTCTGGTCCCACACGCGAGACCCCTGGCCGCGCACCGGCACGAAAGCGGCCGGGGCGTAGTTGGGCACCAGGTACTGGTCGAAATCAGCGCGGGCTACGGACACATGCTCAGCGGACATCAAGGATTCTCCTGCCGGTTAGGGCTAGCGATGAAAGGATTGTAGGGACTGCATGAGCCGGGGCATTGCCGCCAAGCGACAACTTGTTACAGCGGCAAACCGGCTTTTTTGCCAGCTTGCACGGATGCGACAGAAAGCTATGCAAAGGCGCAGTGTAAACCCTGTGCCGCCTGGCGCGCAGCGTTTGCCGGCACGGATCAGCCGCGTTCGCTGCCCGCAGCCTCGGCCTGGCTGGCACCACGACGCTGGTTGCGGTCCTCGCGCGGCGTAGCACCAAAGAAATTACGGTAGGCACTGGAGAAATGCGGCCCAGAGGAAAAGCCGCAGGACAGGCCGATCTGAATGATCGACTTGCTGGTCTGCATGAGCAGCTGGCGTGCCTTGTTCAGGCGCAGCTCAAGGTAATACTGACTGGGCACACGATTGAGGTATTGCTTGAAGATACGCTCCAGCTGACGACGCGATACGCAAACATGCTGGGCGATCTCGTCGGTGGTCAACGGCTCCTCGATATTCGCCTCCATCAACAGCACGGCCTGGGTCAGCTTGGGATGGCTCGAACCCAGCCGGTTCTGCAGCGGAATGCGCTGGCGCTCACCCCCTTCGCGAATACGTTCGACCACCAGCTCCTCGCTGACCGCACCCGCCAGCTCGGCACCCTGGTCGCGCGCCAGCATGGCCAGCAACAGGTCCAGCACTGCCAGGCCGCCGCAGGCCGTGAAACGGTCACGATCCCAATCGAACAGGTGGCTGGTGGCAATGACCTTGGGGAAACGCTCGGCAAAATCATCCTGCCAGCGCCAATGCACGGCACAACGGTAACCATCCAGCAGCCCCAACTGGGCCAGTGCATAGACCCCGGCCGAGAACGCCCCGAGCAGCACGCCAGCCCGCACCTGCTGACGCAAACATTGGGCAAGTGCTGGCGAGACACCGGCGGGCGGCTCATCAGCCAGCAGGATGATGCGCCCACAACTCTCCAGACGCTCATCCCACAACTGTCCAGGCAACCCCCAGGCACCCTCGGCACAGGGTTCGGCCTGCATGAACAGCACTTCATAACTGAGCTGCGGCTGTACGCGACGCGCCGTCTGCAAGGCCTCTTCGGCCAAGGCCAGCGTGACCGGGCGGGTACCCGGCCAGTAGAGAAAAGCAATGCGGTGGGCGCTATGAGTCATGAGCAGGGTTATCGACCAGGGCGGGCCGGCGCGTTGAGCGACCGACGATAAAGGCCAGACGCCAGCTGCGCCCGCAGGGGCACAGACAAGGCAACACGCACAGTGTAGCCGCGCTTCACTTGAGACTGCCGGACAAAAACTGGCGCAAGCGCTCGGACTGCGGATTAGCCAGCACTTCCTTGGGGCAACCACGCTCCTCGACCAGCCCCTTATGGAGGAACACCAACTGGTTCGAAACTTCGCGGGCAAAGCCCATCTCGTGGGTTACCACCACCATGGTGCGGCCCTCCTGAGCCAGGTCCTGCATCACCCGGAGCACTTCGCCTACCAGCTCGGGGTCGAGTGCCGAGGTGGGCTCGTCAAACAACATCACCTCCGGCTCCATGGCCAGCGCCCGGGCAATCGCCACGCGCTGCTGCTCACCGCCACTCATGTGTGCCGGATAAGCCTCCTTGCGGTGCGCCACCCCCACCTTGGCCAGGTAGTACTCGGCTTTCTCGCGCGCCTCACGCTTGGCCATGCCCAGCACATGCACCGGGGCTTCCATGACGTTATCCAGCGCACTCATGTGTGACCACAGATTGAAATGCTGGAACACCATGGCCAGTCGCGAACGCATGCGCTGCAACTGGCGGGCATCCTCCGCATGCAACGCACCGTCCTTGCCGGCCTTGAGGCGCAATTGCTCGCCATTGAGCAAGATACGTCCGGCATGTGGCTGCTCGAGCAGGTTGATACAACGCAGGAAGGTACTCTTGCCCGAGCCGCTGGAGCCGATGATGCTGATGACATCACCGGCACGCGCCGCCAGCGAGACGCCCTTGAGCACTTCGTTGCTGCCGTAGCGCTTGTGCAAATCGTCGACTTCTAGCTTGTACATGCCAGTCTCCCAACCCGCTCGCGGCAAGCGGCGGGCACAAAACAAAGGTCAGATCAGTGCCGGCGCGGCGCCAGGTAGGCCAGCCAGCGCCGCTCGGCAAGCTTGAACAGGCGCACCAATACGAAGGTCAGCAGCAGATAGCAGAGCCCGGCGGTGATGAAGGCCTCGAACGGCAGGTAGTACTGCGCATTGAAGGTTCGCGCCGCACCGGTGATATCCATCAGCGTCACGATCGATGCCAGGCTGGTGGTATGCAGCATCATGATCACCTCGTTGCTGTACTGCGGCAGCGCACGGCGCAGGGCCGAAGGCAACAGGATGCGCCGATATAGCAGGCCGGGCGACATGCCCATGGCCCGCGCCGCTTCGATTTCGCCATGCGCGGTGCTTTTCAGGCTACCGGCAAGGATCTCCGCGGTGTAGGCACTGGTATTGATGGCAAAGGCCAGACAGGCGCAGAAGGTGGCATCCGATAACCAGGGCCACAGCCAGCTCTCACGCACGCTGTGGAACTGCGCCAGGCCGTAGTAGACCAGGAACAGCTGTACCAGCATCGGTGTGCCACGAATCACATAGGTATACAGCCAGGCCGGGAAATTCACCCAGGGCCGCCGCGATACACGCATCAGCGCCAACGGCACGGCCAGCAACAAGCCAACTGCCAGGGCAATCAGCAACAGCTTGAGGGTCACCAGAATGCCCTGGCCATACATCGGCAGGTTGGTCCAGACCAGGGCGATATCGAAACTCATCGTGGCGCCCTCACAGTTCGGCCAGCTTGACGCCGGCGCTGTAGCGCTTCTCGACGAAACGCAGCAAAAGCAGCGACACGCTGGTCAGCAGCAGGTAGAGCGCAGCCACGGCCAGAAAGAAGGTAAAAGGCTCGCGCGTCGCGTCAGCCGCATTCTTGGCACGAAACATCATGTCTTGCAGGCCAACCACCGACACCAGCGCGGTCGCTTTGGTCAGCACCAGCCAGTTATTGGTAAAGCCGGGGATCGCCAGGCGAACCATCTGCGGCACCAGAATGCGCAAGAACACCTGCAGGCGGCTCATGCCGTAGGCCAATCCGGCCTCGCCCTGCCCGGCGGCAATACCGAGAAAGGCGCCACGAAAGGTCTCAGACAGGTAGGCACCAAAGATGAACCCCAGGGTCAGCACGCCAGACCAGAACGGGTCGATATCGATGTAGTCCTCGTAGCCAACCAGTGGCGCCAGTTGGTTGACCAGCTGCTGCCCACCAAAAAAGATCAACAGGATCAGCACCAGGTCGGGGATACCACGAATTACCGTGGCATACACCTCACCCAGCAGGGCAAGCCAGCGCAGCGGCGACAGACGCAGCGCAGCACCGAGCAGGCCAAGGGCAATAGCCACCAGCATAGACAGCAAGGCCAGTTGCAAGGTCAGCCAGGCACCTTCAAGAATGGTGGGCGCATAACCGTGAAGCATAAGTTGCGTTCCTCAAACGCCACGGGCGCGCACCGGCTCCCAGAGGCTCCGGCGCGCGCCCGTAGGCGGGTGATCACTGGCCGTAGATATCGTACTTGAAGTACTTGTCCTGAACCTGCTGATAAGTGCCATTGGCACGAATCTCGGCGATCGCCTTGTTGAAACGCTCAGCCAGCGCCCGGTCGCCCTTGCGCACGGCAATGCCGATGCCCAGGCCGAAATAATCATGATCGGTGAAGTCAGGCCCCACCAGGGCAAAGCCCTTGCCGGCGTCAGTGGCCAGGAAGCCTTCGTCGATATTGACCACGTCAGCCAGGCTGGCATCCAGACGACCGGCAGCCAGGTCGAGGAATACTTCGTTCTGCGAGCTGTAGCGAACAATCTGCGCGCCAGCCGGAGCAAAGCGCTCGCTGGCGAAGCGGTCGTACACCGAGGCACGCTGCACACCGATCTTCTTGCCATTGAGCGCTTGCGGCAACTCGCCCAGCGCGCTGCCCTCTTTCATCACCAGCTTGGCCGGGGTGTGGTAGTACTTGTCGGTAAAGTCCACCGACTTCAGGCGATCCTCGGTGATCGACAGGGAGGACAACACGGCGTCGAACTTGCGCACCTTGAGCGCCGGAATCAGCCCGTCGAACTCCTGCTCGATCCACTGGCACTTGACCTGCATTTGCGCACACAGCGCATTGCCGATGTCATAGTCGAAACCACTGATCTGCCCTTGCGGAGTCTTGAAGGCAAAGGGCGGGAAAGCCGCCTCGATACCAATACGCAGCGGTTTCTCCGCCTGGGCCAGGCCGGCAAACAGCGACAGGGCAACGGCGCCCAGCACAGCGAGCTTATTCATCGTGGCAACTCCTGCGAAACAGTGGCAGCGCCAGGCCAGGCCTGCACCCTGCAAAAATGAGCGGAGACGGGCTGTCGGCGCGGGGAACACGGCGCCGGCGACGACCCGCCAGTAGGCCGGCATTCTAGCGACAGGTCGCAGTCCGATATTTCCTGAATGCGACAACTAATTACAGAACAACCCGCAGCAGTGGAACAGCGCCTTGACAGCGCAGCAAAAAAATGACCAGCAAGACAGGAATAAAAATCTGTAAATCCTTTCAAGAACCGAGCCACACTGGCCATTACCAGCCTATCCAAGGCTTTTCATAATCTTCCAAGACCACTGCCACAGGCCACTGTGACAGCCGGTAGCGGCCCGGCTACGCTCGGTAACACATCATGAGCCAACCGCCCGAATAACCGATTTAAATCGATAAAAGCACCAAAATAACCAACACTTCCCGGGCATGCCCCCATTCAGGGCGCCCCCTTGCCCTCACACGCCTATCCGGCGGAGCATTACGCCCAAGCCTTATCCGGGAGCCTGCTCATGCCCCTGCCCAGCCTGCTGCACCTGACACTACCGCATTGGCTACGTGACTATCTGGCCAGCCAGCCCAGCCACTGGCCAAGTGACGAACAACGCATGCAACTGGTGCTGGAACTGGCGCGGCGCAACATCGAGGCCGGTGACGGTCCTTTCGCCGCCGCCGTGTTCGACGCGCAAGGACGCCTGCTGGGTGCTGGCGTCAACCAGGTCACGCGCCAGCAACAATCGCTGGCGCACGCCGAAGTCCTGGCCCTGGCCATGGCTGAGCAGCACCTGGGGGACTACCAGCTGACCAGGGTTGGCGCGCAACTGGTCAGTAGTGCCGAACCCTGCAGCATGTGCCTGGGCGCCCTGCATTGGGCGGGAATCAGCAGCCTGTTGCATGCCGCCAGCGATGCTGACGTACGCGCCATCGGCTTTGACGAAGGCGACAAACCCGCCCACTGGGCAAATCAGCTGCGCGAGCGCGGCATACAGGTGCGTGGCGGGCTGGCGGCCCAGCAGGCCCGCCAGTTGCTGCACAGTTATCGGCAACAGGGCGGCCCGCTCTACAACGGCAGCCATAAAGACAACGCCCCACGCGACTGAGTCGCGCAGGGCGCTGGGCATCCCGGCTTGTGACCGGAATGTGCCGGATCGCTTCGCGACGGGCCACCTGGGCAGCCCGCCACACGGATCAGGCGGCTTGCATCTGACGATGCGCTTCGACGAGTTGCTGCACCACGCCGGGATCGGCCAGCGTGGAGATGTCGCCGAGGGCATCGTATTCGGCGACGGCGATCTTGCGCAGAATGCGGCGCATGATCTTGCCCGAGCGGGTCTTAGGCAGCCCTGGCGCCCACTGGATGACATCCGGCGTGGCGATGGGGCCGATTTCCTTACGCACCCAATTCTTCAGTTCCTGACGTAGCTGTTCGGAAGGCTCCTCGCCCGACGTCAACGTCACATACACATAAATGCCCTGCCCCTTGATGTCATGCGGCACGCCCACCACCGCTGCCTCGGCCACCTTGGGATGCGCAACCATGGCGCTCTCCACCTCGGCAGTGCCCATGCGGTGCCCGGAGACGTTGAGCACGTCATCCACCCGCCCGGTAATCCAGTAGTAGCCGTCCTCATCGCGACGCGCACCATCGCCGGTGAAGTACATGCCCTTGAAGGTCTTGAAGTAGGTATCAACGAAACGATCATGATCGCCGAACAGCGTCCGCGCCTGCCCCGGCCAGGAATCGGTGATCACCAGATTACCCTCGGTGGCACCGTCCAGGATGTTGCCCAGGTTATCCACCAGCGCAGGCTGCACACCAAAGAACGGCCGTGCTGCGGAGCCTGGCTTGAGAGCATGTGCTCCCGGCAAGGGGCTCATCAGGCAGGCACCGGTTTCGGTCTGCCACCAGGTATCGACGATCGGGCAGCGCGAGCGCCCCACTGTCTCGTAGTACCACTGCCAGGCCTCCGGGTTGATCGGCTCACCCACCGAACCCAGCAGACGCAGACTGGAGCCATCCGCCCCTTCCACCGCCGCCTTGCCCTCGGCCATCATGGCGCGGATGGCGGTAGGTGCCGTGTAGAGGATGTTGACCTTGTGCTTGTCGATGATTTTCGCCACCCGGGTCACATCCGGGTAGTTGGGCACACCCTCGAACATCAAGGTGGTCGCGCCGTTGGCCAGCGGACCATAGACCAGGTAACTATGCCCGGTCACCCAACCAATATCGGCGGTACACCAGTAGACCTCGCCAGGGCGATAATCGAACACTCGCTCATGAGTCAGTGCGGCATACAGCAGATAACCACCGGTGGTGTGCAGCACGCCCTTCGGCTTGCCCGTGCTGCCGGAGGTGTAAAGGATGAACAGCGCTTCTTCCGCGCCCATTTCCTTGGGGGCGCAGACGCTACCCGCCACCTTCAACAGGTCGTCGTACCAGATGTCACGGTGCTGGTGCCACTTGATGTTGCCGCCCGTGCGCTTGACCACGATGATCTTTTGCACGCTGGCGGTTTCCGGGTTGGTCAGCGCTTCGTCGACGTTTTCCTTCAGGGGAATCTTCTTGCCGGCACGCAAGCCTTCGTCGGCGGTAATCACCACTTTGGACTTGCAGTCGATGATGCGTCCGGCCAGGGCTTCCGGCGAGAAACCACCAAACACCACCGAGTGGATCGCGCCGATACGCGCGCAGGCCAGCATGGCGACGACGGCCTGCGGAATCATCGGCATGTAGATGGTCACCACGTCACCGCGATGGATGTCCTGGCCACGCAAGGCGTTGGCCAGCTTGCAGACTTCCTCGTGCAGCTCGCGATAGGTGATATGCCGGTGCTCGGCTGGATCATCGCCCTCCCAGATGATCGCCAACTGGTCACCGCGAGTTTCCAGATGACGATCCAGGCAGTTGGCCGACACGTTCAGGGTGCCATCGGCGAACCACTTGATGTCCACATGATGGTCATCGAAGGTGGTCTGCTTGACCTTGCTGAACGGCTTGATCCAATCGAGCCGCTTGGCCTGCTCGCGCCAGAAACCATCGGGATTGATCACCGACTGCTGGTACATGGCCTTGTAGGTGGCTTCATCGGTAAAGGTATTGGCGGCGACTTCCGGGCGAACCGGATACAGGGTGGCGCTCATGACACGGAACCTCGAGACGTTGTTGTTTTTGTATGTCTACAGTTGTAGTCGCCAGCCTCGGTGCGGGCCATTCGACCATGGTCTTACCGTGAAAATAGCCGACTGGCGGCACAAAAAAAGCCGCCATGTCCGCCATCTTCGCCGCTGATTGCGACACTCCGGCAACACGGCGGCTATGCCGCAAAGGAGCAAACGGCAAGCAGTCAATCAGCCCAGCGCGGCCAACTGGCCTAGCGCCTTGTCCAGCCCCTCCTGCTGCAACGGCTGGCCCAGGCTCTGCCCTTCGGCATGTACGAAATCAACCTGATGGATACCGATAAAGGCCAGCAACTGGCGCAGATAAGGCTCCTGCAGATCCTGCGGGCCACCGGCATAGATACCCCCGCGCGCAGTCAGCACCACGGCCCGTTTGCCGCGCAGCAAGCCTTCCGGGCCATTGGCGCCGTAACGGAAGGTCACCCCGGCACGCAGCACGTGGTCGAACCAGGCCTTGAGGGTGCTGGGAATCATGAAGTTGTACATGGGCGCGGCAATAACCAGCACATCAGCCGCCAGCAACTCCTCAATCAGCCTGTCGGAGCGCTGCAGCGCCTGTTGCTGCGGAGTGCTGAGCTGGTCTGCCGGCTGCATCCAGGCCAGACCACCGTGTCAGCGGCATGCCGGGCCTGCCAGGCATCGACCAGGCGACGGGTCAACTGACGGGATACCGAACCTTCCTGGCGGGCACTGCTTTCAATGACGAGCATACGGGACATGGGCTTTTCTCCAGCGGTGGGGATGCGATGGAGAGCAGGTTATCCCGCAAAAAAAACGATTAAATAGCGCAATTAATCGCTTTTAAATATCGATAAAATCGATTTAATCTTGAGTTAACGGCTTACAGGTCAACTGCACACGCAAACGCAGCACACTGCGCGTAAAGCGCACGCTGAAGTTGGCACTGGCCCCCGGCGCCAACTCGGCGCGCCGCACCTTGGGCGCTTCCGGACCGCTGCGAAAGCGCGCCTCGCACTGCGCGGCCTGGCCGCCATAGTTATAGAGCTGCAAACCCGCCAGGTTGTGATCGATGGCAATCACGCTGGCCGAAATTTCGCTACCGTTGAGCTGCTTCTCGATCTCTTTGGGAAAGGCTTGCGCCAGCAAGGGCATGAGCAGCAGCGCACAACAGACGATTCGTTTCATGGAGGGCCTCCAGCATCGGGGCGCCCAGCTTAGGCCACAAGGGGGCAATGATGAAAGCGCCGCGCGTGACCCTGGAACAATGGCGCACCTTGCAAGCCGTGGTCGATCATGGCGGCTTTGCCCAGGCCGCTGAAGCCATCCACCGCTCGCAGTCTTCGGTCAGCTACACCGTGGCGCGCATGCAGGAGCAACTGGGCGTCCCGCTGCTGCGCATCGAGGGGCGCAAGGCGGTGCTCACCGAAGCCGGCGAGGTACTGCTGCGCCGCTCGCGCCAGCTGCTCCTGCAGGCCAAACAACTGGAAGACCTGGCCAGCAACATGGAACAGGGCTGGGAGGCTGAAGTACGCCTGGTGGTCGATGCCGCCTACCCCACCGAACGCCTGCTGCGTGCCCTGGCAGCCTTCATGCCGCAAAGCCGCGGCTGCCGGGTACGCCTGCGCGAAGAAGTACTCTCCGGCGTCGAGGAAGTCCTGCTCGACGGCACTGCCGACCTGGCGATCAGCAGCCTGAGCATCGTCGGCTACCTGGGCCATGAACTGGGCGAAGTGGAGTTCATCGCCGTGGCTCACCCCGCCCATGCCCTGCACCAGATGCAGCGGCAACTCACCCTGGAAGACCTGCAGAGCCAGCTGCAGGTGGTGATTCGCGACTCCGGCCAGCAACGCCCGCGCGATGTCGGCTGGCTGGGTGCCGAGCAACGCTGGACGGTCAGCAGCCTGAGTACGGCGGTAACCTTCGTCGCCAATGGCCTGGGCTTTGCCTGGCTGCCCCGGCACCTGATGCAGCGTGAGCTGGAGGAAGGGCGACTCAAGCCGCTTCCGCTGGCCAGCGGTATGCGCAAGCGTCCACGTTTCAACCTGTACTGCCACAAGGACAAGCCATTGGGCCCGGCCAGCCAGATTCTGGTCGAGCTGATCAAGACCTTCGATGCCCTGCCGCTGGATGCCGCATTTGCCGCGCCCGCGGCCCTCACCGCAAAGGAACCTGCCGATGTCTGAGTTCAAACAGGGCGACTGCCGCCTGCACTACGAAATCCATGGCCGCGGCCAGCCCGTGCTACTGGTACACGGCCTGGGCTCCAGCATACGCGACTGGGAATACCAGCTACCGGTACTCAAGCAACACTTCCAGGTCATCAGTCTCGACCTGCGCGGCCATGGCCGCTCCGACAAGCCCCGCGAGCGTTACAGCATTGCCGGCTTTGCCGAAGACGTCGGCGCACTGATCCGCCACCTAGAGCTTCCCCCGGTACACCTGGTGGGCATCAGCATGGGCGGCATGGTCGGCTTCCAGTTGGCCGTCGACCAACCGCAGCTGCTACGCAGCCTCACCGTGGTCAACAGCGGCCCGGAGGTCAAGGCGCACAGCCTGCGTGACTGGTTGGAAATCGCCAAACGCTGGAGCCTGTCGCGCCTGCTGAGCATGGAACAAATCGCCAACGGGCTGGGCCGCCTGCTGTTCCCCAAGGCCGAACAACAGGCTCTGCGCGAGAAAATCCAGCAACGCTGGCCGGAAAATGACAAGCGCGCTTACCTGAGTGCCCTTGATGCGATTATCGGCTGGAGTGTGCGTGAACACCTGGGGCGCATCAGCTGCCCGTGCCTGGTGGTCAGTGCCGACCGCGACTACACGTCAGTGGCGAGCAAACAGGCTTATGTGCAAGAGTTGCCCCATGGCCGGCTGGTGGTCATCGAAGATTCACGCCACGCCACGCCCATGGATCAACCCGAGGCCTTCAACCAGTGCCTGCTGGCCTTTCTCCATGAACTCGATTCCCCCACCACCAAGAAGGACTGATCATGCTCAAACGTCTGTTGCTCGCCACCTGCGCCCTGGTTTTCAGCGCCCAACTGCTGGCTGCCGACAATCCGCGCGTGCTGCTTACCACCAGCATGGGCGAGATCGAACTGGAACTGGATGCCGGCAAGGCACCGATCAGCGTGGAAATCTTCCTAGCCTATGTCGAAGACGGCCACTACGACGGCACGCAATTCCATCGCGTAATTCCCGACTTCATGATTCAGGGGGGTGGTTTTGACAAGGACATGCAGCAAAAGCGCACCCGCGCGCCGATCCGCAACGAAGCCAACAATGGCCTGAAGAACCTGCGCGGCAGCATCGCCATGGCCCGCACCCAGGCTGTCGACTCGGCCACCAGCCAGTTCTTCATCAACCACGCCGACAACGCCTTCCTCGACAATGGCGCACGCGACTTTGGCTACGCGGTGTTCGGCAAGGTGGTCAAGGGCATGGAGGTAGTCGACGCCATCGCCAAGGTGCCCACCGGCATGTATGGCATGCACCAGAACGTACCGCAAAAACCGGTACTGATCATCAGCGCCAAACGCCTGTAACAGCCAATAAAAAGCCCCGCACGGCACACACCGGGCGGGGCTTTTTGTTGGCTTGTCACATCAGGTACGCGGCAGGGTAACGCCAGTCTGTCCCTGGTACTTGCCGCCGCGATCCTTGTAGGACACTTCGCAGGGCTCGTCCGACTGCAGGAAGAGCATCTGCGCCACGCCCTCGTTGGCATAGATCTTCGCCGGCAGGGTCGTGGTATTGGAAAACTCCAGGGTCACATGCCCCTCCCACTCCGGCTCCAGCGGCGTCACATTGACGATGATGCCGCAGCGTGCATAGGTGCTCTTGCCCAGGCAGATGGTCAGCACATCGCGTGGAATACGGAAATACTCGACGGTGCGCGCCAAGGCGAAGGAGTTCGGCGGAATGATGCACACCGGACCTTTGACATCGACAAAGCTCTTCTCATCGAAGTTCTTAGGGTCCACGGTGGCCGAGTGGATATTGGTGAACACCTTGAACTCGTCGGCGCAGCGCACATCGTAGCCGTAGCTGGACACGCCATAGGAGATCAGGCGCTCACTGCCTTCGGTGCGTACCTGGCGCTCGACGAAGGGTTCGATCATGCCGTGTTCCTGCGCCATGCGGCGAATCCACTTGTCCGATTTGATGCTCATGGCGGGCGTCCTGAGAAGCTGGATAAAAAGAGAAAACAGCGCGCATCTTAACGGGCTGGCGCCACCGGTCAATCCGCCAGCGCCAGCAGCCTCAGGAAATAAAGCGAAGTTTCCCTGGCTTAATGCCCGCAAAGGGGCTACTGTGGCGGTCTGTTTGCATTGTGTCACCGTGAATCGCTACCTGATCGCTGGATCCGACGACTCCTTTTGCTCGCTGCACTCAGTCCATGTCCGGGCCGTTCCGGAGATGGAATACCCATCGTCTCAAGGAGATACATCATGTCCAATCGTCAAACTGGCGTAGTCAAGTGGTTCAACGATGAGAAAGGCTTCGGCTTCATCACCCCGCAATCCGGTGACGACCT
>VFQM010001148.1_pt1 | contig 24347 bp, 20 predicted proteins | sample 3512391 | NCBI WGS metagenome assembly VFQM01 (sample SAMN10412369, study PRJNA504923) | tailings metagenome | isolation source: Replicate 1 from Balatoc abandoned mine | place: Philippines | reverse complement strand
GATGCGGTAGATGGCCGGGTCGCGCAGGTTGATGTTGGGCGAGGCCATGTCGATCCTGGCGCGCAGGATGTGGGCGCCGTCCGGGAACTCGCCCTTCTGCATGCGCTTGAAGAGGTCCATGCTCTCTTCGGCGCTGCGGTTGCGGTACGGCGAATCCTTGCCCGGCTCCTTCAGCGTGCCGCGGTTGGCGCGCATCTCGTCGGCGCTCTGGCTGTCGACGTAGGCGTGGCCGGATTCGATCAGGTATTCGGCGAACTGCACCATCCAGTCGAAGTAGTTGGAGGCGTAGTAGAGGTTGCTCTCGCCATTCTGTTCCCACGAGCAGCCGAGCCACTTCACGGCATCGACGATCGAATCGACGTATTCCTGCTCTTCCTTCTCCGGGTTGGTGTCGTCGAAGCGCAGGTGGCAGCGGCCGCCGTACTGCTCGGCCAGCCCGAAGTTCAGGAGGATCGACTTGGCATGGCCGAAATGCAGGTAGCCGTTCGGCTCCGGCGGGAAGCGCGTGCGGATCTTTGCCGGGTCGAGTGGTGCCGCGGCGTGGTCGGCGGCGGTGCCGGGGCGGCCGGCCCAGTGGCGCTGCGCGTGCTTGCCGGCGGCGAGGTCGGCCTCGACGATGTTCTTGATGAAGTTGGCGGCCGGGGCGTTGGCGCTTGCTGGCGTGTTCTCTTTGGACATGGGCTTCTTTGCTGGGCGACGCCGCAGGCTTGCGGCGAAAGGCGCATTTTAGCAGGGGCGGCTCAGCCGCCGCGCATCTGGTTGAGCAGGCGGGCGGCCTTGCCGGACTGGTCGATGACCCGGCGCAGGGTGCTGAAGCTGCGTGTCAGCGATTCCATCGTGTCGATGTCGATTTCGCCGCAGGCACCGGCGGTCAGCAACCCGGCCTTGAGGTGCTGATAGCGATCCTCGAATTCGTCGGCTTGCGCTTCGCTCAGCGGCGCGAAGGGTTCGGTGTCCGGGTTCAGCTGGATGAGCAGGACATCGGCGAAGTCGACCAGCGCCAGCAGATCCTGCCGCAGCGGCGTGTCGCCGAGGGCGGCGATGGCATCCTGTCCGGTCGCGATGTCCGGGGCCAGTTCGCCGCAGGTTTCGTAGTAGCGCTGGACGCGCAGGAGGCTGGCCAGCATCTGTGCGGTGTCGGCCGACATCGAGCTGCGGCTGGTGCGGGCGACGAAGTCGGCGATGGCGCGGTTGAGCTTGGGCAGGGCCGCCGACTCGTCGGGGCGTGTCGCCTGGCCGGCAAGGAGGCCGAGGCGCGACCAGACGCTGCCGACGGCCATGCCGCCGAAACGGACCAGTTCCCGATGCAGTGCGTCGGCAGCGAGCGAGGGGACGGAGGCGACGTTGCGGTCGAGGTAGCGCGGCTGCGAGATTTCCTCCTCGCGCGTGCGGAAGCGGTGGAGCAGGAAGTTGGCGAAATGGGTGCCGAGCGGCCACATGAGGAGGACGCCGAGGACGTTGAAGACGGTGTGGAAGAGCGCCAGGCTGACGGCGGGCGACGAGTCGAGCTGGAAGGCATCCTGCAGGTGGTCTACGGCAGCGATCAGCAGCGGCAGCAGGAGCAGCGCGACGCAGCCGGTCAGGACGTTGAAGAGGATGTGGGCGGCAGCTGCCCGACGCGCGCTCGGGGTGGCGCCGATCGCGGCGAGCAGTGCGGTGACGGTGGTGCCGACATTGGCGCCGATGACGGCGGCCGCTGCTTCCTGCAGCGGCAGCACGCCGGCAGCGGCAAGGGTGAGGACGATCGTCAGCGATGCCGCCGACGATTGCATGATCACCGTCAGCAGCAGGCCGACGAGGACGAAGCCGAGGACTGACCAGAAGCCATGCCCGCTCCATGCCGCCAGATTGAAGGCTTCGTCGGCGTTGCTGAAGGCCTGCTGCAGGAAATCGATGCCGAGGAAGAGGATGCCGAAGCCGGCGAGCGCGCCGCCGGCTGCGCCGCGCCGGGTGTCTGCGCCGGAGAGGCGGAGCGCCATGCCGACGCCGATCAGCGGCAGCGCCGCGGCTTCGATGTCGATCTTGAAGCCGACCAGCGCGACCAGCCAGCCGATGGTGGTGGTGCCGACGTTGGAACCGAAGATGACCCACAGCGACTGGCTGAAGGTGAGCAGGCCGGCGTTGACGAAGCCGATGGCGGCGACGGTGACGGCACTCGATGATTGCACCAGCGTGGTGACGACGATGCCGGAGATCAGGCCGCGCAGGCGGGTCTGCGTCGAACTGCGGATGACCTGCCCGAGTACCGGCCCGGCCGCAGCCTTCAGCCCGTCGGTCATCAGCATCATGCCGAGCAGGAAGAGTCCGATGCCGCCGAGGAGGGGGGCGAAGCCGATGCCGTTCATCGTGGTTGGCCGCTTGCTGTCATCGGCCAAGCATGGTCATGCGGCGGGAGATCGTCAAGCCCGCGCAATCCCTGATCGCGCGGGCGAAAGAAAGGGCTGCCTCAGGAGGTGGCCATGCCGAAGATCATGAAGTAGAGCATTGCCGCGAGGGCGGCCGAGGCGGGAACGGTGATGATCCAGGCAGCGGCGATCTTGATCAGCGCCGAGCGCTTGACCAGCTCGTGCCGGTAGACCTTGCGGATCTGCTTGCGCTCGCGCTTGGTGAGGTCGGCTGTTTCCGTGTGGGTCTTCAGGCGTTCGAGCATGGCCCGCTTGTCGGTGAGCGAGGCGGCCTTGAAGCGGTCCAGGAAGTCTTCGACGACTTCCTTGTCGGCGCCGATGTGATGTTCCTTGATCTCTTCCAGCATCTGCGAGTAGCTGGCCTTGATGAATTCGCGCAGGAAGCCGACGCCGAAGACGCCGCCGACGGCGATGTGCGTCGAACTCACCGGCAGGCCGAGTTGCGAGGCGATGATGACGGTGAGCGCGGCCGACATGGCGATGCAGAAGGCGCGCATCTGGTCGAGTTCGGTGATCTCGCTGCCGACGGTGCGGATCAGCTTCGGTCCGTAGAGGAGCAGGCCGACGGCGATGCCGCTGGCACCGACCAGCATCACCCAGAACGGAATGCCGGCCTTGGCGGAAACATGTCCGCTGTGCACCGCGTCGGCGATGGCTGCCAGCGGGCCGACGGCATTGGCCACGTCGTTGGCGCCATGGGCGAAGCTGAGCAGGGCCGCGGCGCAGATCAGCGGCACCGTGAACAGGGTGTTGATGCTCTGCTTGTCGTTGGTCAGTGTATGGAAATTGCGGGCAATCGAGCGGGTGACGATCCAGTAGGTGACTGCACCGATGACGGCGCCGATGGCTGTCGCCGGCAGGAAGCCGATCGTCCACACCTTGTTCAGGCCCTTGAGGATCAGGTAGGTCGAGAAGGACCAGGCCATCAGGCCGATCAGCAGCGGCACCGTGCGCCGTGCCGCGGCGATCATGTCGGCCCGGTAGGTGATGCTGCGCTTGATCCAGTAGAGGAATGCCGCAGCGACGACCCCGCCGAGAACCGGCGAGATGACCCAGCTGGCGACGATGCCGCTGAGGTTCCCCCAGTTGGCGGAACCCATGCCGCCGGCAGCGAGGCCGGCACCGAGCACGGCGCCGATGATCGCGTGCGTGGTCGAGACCGGCGCGCCGATGGCGGTCGCCAGGTTGAGCCAGAGGGCGCCGGCGAGCAGTGCGGCGATCATCAGCCAGATGAAACGGTCGGTGTTGGCGATCTGGCTCGGGTCGATGATGCCCTTCTGGATCGTGGCGACGACTTCGCCACCGGCGATCAGCGCCCCGGCCATTTCGAACACGGCGGCGATGATGATGGCGCCGGTCATCGAGATCGCCCGCGAGCCGACGGCCGGACCGACGTTGTTGGCGACGTCGTTGGCGCCGATGTTCATCGCCATGTAGCCGCCGATCATGGCGGCGATGACGAGGAGGATGCCGTTCTGGCTGTTGATGCCGACCGCCAGGCTGGTGTAGAGCATGACGAGAACGACGAAGAGGAGGCCGACGCCGAGGCGCAGGGTTTCCCTCCGCCCGCGTTTGGTCGCCTTCTCGATGTCGGCGATATCCCTGAATTCCATGTGTTTCCCCTGCAAGTTTTGTGTTCGCCGGCACGGCTCGATCTGGCCGTTTCCCCGTTTGCGAGGCCCGCATTTTGACACTAATGTGACATTTCCGCGAAAAACGCCCGGGGCGTCCATCGCATGGGCGAAAAAAAACCCGGCCGGGGCCGGGTTTGAAAACGCGACAGGGGGCTGCCGCGGAGGGGGTCACACTCACGACTAAAACGATTGCAGTGCCCGGATGCGCGATTCGATCGGCGGGTGGCTGGCGAACAGCGCCATCCAGGCGGGGCCGCCGGCGATGCCGGAACTGGCCATGTTCTGCGGCAGCGGCTCCGTATGCAGTCCACCGAGCCGGCGCAGCGCAGAAACCATCGGCTGCGGGTTGCCGAGCAGGTCGGCGGCGCCGCGGTCGGCACGGAACTCGCGCTGGCGCGAGAACCAGGCCACGATGATGCTGGCGAGGACGCCGAAGACGATGTCGCAGACGATCGTGGTCACCATGTAGCCGATGCCGGGGCCGGACGATTCGCTGTCGCCGCGGCGCAGGAAGGAATCGACCAGGTAGCCGACGACGCGAGACAGGAAGACGACGAAGGTGTTCACCACGCCCTGGATCAGCGTCAGCGTGACCATGTCGCCGTTGGCGACGTGCGCCACTTCGTGGGCAAGAACCGCCTCGACCTCTTCCTTCGACATGCTCTGCAGCAGGCCGGTGGAAACGGCCACCAGCGAAGCGTTCCTGGTGGCGCCGGTGGCGAAGGCGTTCGGCTCGCCGTCATAGATGGCGACTTCGGGCATGGCGATGCCGGCGCGCTGTGACAGGCGCTCGACCGTCTGCACCAGCCAGAATTCGGTGGAATTGCTCGGGCTCGTGATGACGCGGGCGCCGGTACTCCACTTGGCCATCGCCTTCGACATGAAGAGCGAGATGAAGGCGCCACCGAAACCCATCAGTGCGGAGAAGACGAGCAGGGCGCCGAGGTTGAGACCATTCGCCGTCAGATACTTGTTGACCCCGAGCAGGCTGGCAGTAACGCCGAGAACCAGCATGACTGCGAGGTTGGTGGCGAGAAAGAGAATGATCCTTTTCATGGTATGGCTCCGTCGGGATGTTGCTATGCGTTGAATGATAGATAGCTTGTGTTTTCTGAAAAAGCGTATAAAAATTTAACAACTATTCGCAAAAACGGAATTGTAATGGGCGATCTGAATTACAAGCACCTCCATTATTTCTGGGTGGTTGCCAAGGAAGGTGGGGTCACTCGCGCCGCAGACAAGCTCGGCGTCGCCGCGCAGACGATCAGTGGCCAGCTGTCGCTGCTCGAACGCTCGCTCGGGGTGGCGCTGCTGGCCCCGGCCGGCCGCGGCCTGAAGCTGACGGAGGCCGGGCGCACGGCGCTTTCTTACGCCGACCGGATCTTCAATCTCGGCGAACAGATGCTGGAAGCGCTGGAGGATGGCGCCGGCGAAGGTTCCCTGCGCCTGACCGTCGGCATCCAGGACGCGTTGGCCAAGCTGACCGCACATCGTCTGCTGCAGCCGGTGATGTCCCTCGGCAAGCCGGTCCGGCTGGTCTGCTACGAGGGCGAGCTCGACGAACTGATGTCCGACCTCGCCCTGCATCGCCTGGACGTCGTGCTCTCCGACCGCCCGGTGGCGAGCAGCGGCAGCCTGCGCGTCTTCAGCCATCCGCTCGGGGAATATGCCGTCAGCTTCTACGGCGCGCCGGCGCTGGCCGAACGCTACACGTCCGGTTTTCCGGGAAGTCTGGCCGGGGCGCCGGTGATGCTGCCGACGCGGACGAATGCACTGCGCGGCCGGCTGGAGCAATGGTTCGAGAGCAACGAACTGCGCCCGGTGATCGCCGGGGAATTCGAGGATGCGGCGCTGATGGAGACCTTCGGGCGTCATGGTCTCGGCCTGTTCCCCGCTCTCAGCATGCTCGGTCCGGAGATCGCCGCACAGTTCGGGGCACTGCCGGTCGGTGAGCTCGATGGCGTGCATGAACAGGTGTTCGCGATTTCAGGCGAGCGGCGCATCCGCCATCCCGGGGTCGAGGCCGTTCTCGCTGCGGCTGCGCGGTAGAATGCGCGGATGAACGGGATCGGATTCATCGCTGTCGGCGCCGGTGCGGCGCTCGGGGCCTGGGCGCGCTGGCTGCTCGGCCTGGCGCTCAATCCGCTGTTCGTCATGCTGCCGCTCGGCACGCTTGCCGCCAACCTGATCGGCGGCTACCTCGTCGGCGTTGCCGTCGGCGTCTTCCATATCAATTCCGGCCTGCCGGCGGCGCTGAAGCTGCTGGTGATCACCGGTTTTCTCGGCGGGCTGACCACCTTCTCCACCTTCTCGGCCGAGGTCGTCGAGCGCCTGCTTGCGCACCAGCTCGGCTGGGCGCTGGCGCTGGCGTGCACGCACCTCGCCGGCTCGCTGCTGATGACCTACCTTGGTTTGCTCACCGTCGGCGCCGACAAGATCTTTGCCTGATGCGTATCGAACTCGATGATTGCCTCGCCAGCGACCGGCGGCGGCTGAAGGCCCTATTGCGCGACCTGAAATCGGCGCAGGGGGCGAAGCAGGAGAAGGCGCGCGCCGACTTGACGGCACTGGCGACGAAATCGGCCGAGATCGTGCAGAAGCGCCGCGCGCGCCTGCCGAAGCCGGAGTACGACGAGGACCTGCCGGTCAATACGCGGCGGGCCGAGATCGCGAAGCTGATCGCCGAAAATCAGGTGGTGATCGTCTGCGGCGAGACCGGTTCCGGCAAGACGACGCAATTGCCGAAGATCTGCCTCGAACTCGGCCGCGGCGCCACCGGCCTGATCGGCCACACGCAGCCGCGCCGCATCGCCGCGCGCTCGACCGCGGCGCGCATCGCGCAGGAACTGAAGACCGAGCTTGGCAGCCTGGTCGGCTACAAGATCCGCTTCACCGAGCGGACGATCCCGGAAACCTTCGTCAAGCTGATGACCGACGGCATCCTGCTCGCCGAGACGCAGGGCGACCCGAGCTTGTCGCAGTACGACACGCTGATCATCGACGAGGCGCACGAGCGCAGCCTGAACATCGACTTCCTGCTCGGCTACCTGAAGACGCTGCTGCCGAAGCGCCCGGACCTGAAGGTAATCATCACCTCGGCGACGATCGATGCCGAACGTTTCTCGAAGCACTTCCACGATGCCCCAGTGATCGAGGTGTCCGGCCGCCTGTTCCCGGTCGAGGTGCGCTACCGCCCGGTCGAGACGGAGGAGGCCGAGCGCGAGGACCAGCGCGACCTCTACGACGCGCTGGTCGATGCCTGCGACGAATTGCACCGCGAGGGGCCGGGCGACGTGCTGGTCTTCCTGCCCGGCGAGCGCGAGATCCGCGACGCGGCGGAGGCCCTGCGCAAGCGCCACCCGCCACACACCGAAATCCTGCCGCTGTTCGCCCGCCTCTCCGCCGAGGAACAGTCGCGCATCTTCAAGCCGCACAGCGGGCGACGCATCGTGCTGGCGACCAACGTCGCCGAGACTTCGCTGACGGTGCCGGGCATCCGCTACGTGGTCGATACCGGTCTGGCGCGGGTCAAGCGATATTCGTACCGCAACAAGGTCGAGCAGCTGCAGGTCGAGAAGATCTCGCAGGCCGCCGCCAACCAGCGCGCCGGCCGCTGCGGCCGCGTCGCCGCCGGCATCTGCATCCGCCTCTATGACGAGGCCGGCTTCAAGGCGCGGCCGGCCTTCACCGATCCGGAAATCCTGCGCTCCTCGCTGGCCGGCGTCATCCTGCGCATGAAGTCGCTCCATCTCGGCGACATCGAGGACTTCCCCTTCCTCGAGGCGCCGTCGTCGCGCGCCATCGCCGACGGCTACCAGCTGCTGCAGGAACTGAACGCCCTCGACGACAGCAACGCGCTGACCGGCATCGGCCACGGCCTTGCCAAGCTGCCGCTCGACCCGCGCATCGCGCGCATGATTGTCGCCGGCCGTGACGGCAGCTGCCTGAAGGAAGTGCTGGTCATCGCTGCCGCGCTCTCCGTGCAGGACCCGCGCGAGCGGCCGCAGGAGAAGCAGGGCACCGCCGACGCCGCGCACGCCAAGTGGGCCGACGAGAAGTCGGAATTCCTGTCGTGGCTCAAGCTGTGGAACTGGTACGGCAACGAGATCGAGCACAAGAAGTCGCAAAGGAAGCTGGTGCAGGTCTGCCATGCGAATTTCCTGTCGGCCAACCGCATGCGCGAATGGCGCGACATTCACTCGCAGCTGCATGCCCTGATCGGCGAGCAGGGGTGGAAGATGGACGAGGCCAACCCCCCTGCCCCCTTCCCGGGGAAGGGGGCGCCTGCAAGCTCGCAGGGCTCGCAGTCACTTGTGATTGAGCCTGCCAAGTACGATGCGATCCACAAGTCGCTGCTCACCGGTCTCCTCGGCAACCTCGGCTGTCGTTCCGAGGATTCGATGTATTTCCTCGGTGCGCACGGCATCAAGTTCCTCGTCCATCCCTCGTCGCCGCTGCAGAAGAAGGTCGGCCGCTGGCTGATGGCGAGCGAGATTACCGAGACGACCAAGCTCTACGCCCGCTGCATCGCCCGCGTCGATCCGCTCTGGCTGGAGGAAGTGGGTGCTCACCTGATTCGCCGCAGCTACTTCGATCCGCACTGGGAGCAGAAGGCGATGCAGGTCGCGGCCTGGGAGCGCTCGACGCTCTACGGCATCGTCGTCAATCCGAAGAAGCGGGTGAACTTCGGCCCGATGAATCCGGCCGAGGCGCGCGAGATTTTCATCCGTCAGGGCCTGGTCGGCGGCGAGATCAACGAGGACTTCGCGCGGCGCTGGCCATTCTGGCAGCACAACAAGAAGCTGATGGCCGAGATCGAGTCGCTCGAACACAAGTCGCGCCGACCGGACGTGCTGGTGGATGACGAACTGATCTACGCCTTCTACGACCACGTGATTCCGGAAGGCATCCACAACGGCGCCGACTTCGACAAGTGGCGCAAGGAAGCGGAACGGGAAAACCCGAAGCTGCTGTTCCTCAAGCGCGAGGACCTGATGCGGCACGAGGCGGCCGGCGTCACGACCGATGCCTTCCCGTCCCAGATCAAGCTCGGCGGCGTGGAGTACGCGCTCACCTATCACTTCGAGCCGGGTTCGCCGAAGGACGGCGTGACGCTGACGGTGCCCTTGCCGCACCTCAACCAGGTGCCGGCGCTGCGCTGCGAGTGGCTGGTGCCGGGGTTGCTCAAGGAGAAGGTGTTGCAGCTGGTGAAGACGCTGCCGCAGAAGATCCGCGCCAAGCTGGTGCCGGTGCCGGAGTTCGCCGCCGAGTTTGCCGAGAAGGTGCAGCCCGCCGACAAGAGGCTGGTGCCGGCGCTGATCGCCTTCATCATGGAAACGCGCGGCCTGAATGCGCGCGGCTGGGCGGTGACGCCGGACGCCTTCCGCCCCGGCGAATTGCCGGCACACCTGTCGATGAATTTCAAGCTGGTGGATGAGCATGGCCGCCAGCTCGACATGCGCCGCAACCTGACCGAGCTGCGCGCCGAGTGGGGCGGCCAGGCGAAGGCGGAGTTCTCGGAAAAGCACGAGGCGCCGTCGGAATTCTCCGGCCTCACCGACTGGACCTTCGGCGAACTGCCGGAGCTGATGGAGGTCGAGGTCGGCGGCCAGATGCTGCTCGGCTACCCGGGCCTTACGGATGACGGTGAAAGCGTTTCGCTGAAGGTCTTCGACTCGCCCGAGGAAGCGCGCGCCGCGCACGAGAAAGGGCTGGTGCGGCTGTTCAAGATCCAGTTCAGGGAACAGCTGAAGTATTTCGAGAAGAACCTGCCCGGCCTGCCGCAGATGGGCATCCAGGCGATGGGGCTGATGACCGTCGACGAACTGAAGCAGCAGCTGATCGACATCGTCTTCGCCCGCGCCTGCCTGACGGCGCCGCTGCCGCAAACGGAAGCGCAGTTCCGCACGCGCTGCACCGAGGCGAAGTCGCGGCTCGGCCTGCTCTCGCAGGAAATCTGCCGCCTCGTCAGTCTCGTACTGACCGAATGGCAGGCGCTGCTGAAGAAGCTGCCGGCCTTCAAGGCACACGCCGCAACGGTGAAGGACATCGAGGCGCAGGTGGCGCGGCTGATGGGCAAGCGCTTCGTCGCTGCGACGCCCTTCGAGCGCCTGCAGCACTACCCGCGCTACCTGAAGGCGGCAGCACTGCGCCTCGACAAGCTGAAGGCCGACCCGGCCCGGGATTCACGCCTGATGACCGAGTACGCGCCGCTGTGGACGAACTACGAGCGCCGCGCCGGGCAACTCGCCAAGCAGGGCGTGGTCGACGAGAATCTGGAGCAGTTCCGCTGGCTGCTGGAGGAACTGCGCGTGTCGCTGTTCGCGCAGGAGCTGAAGACGCCGACGCCGGTGTCGACGAAGCGGCTGCAGAAAACGTGGGAGGGTCTGGCCCGTGGTTGAAATCTTCAATGCGCTGATGCGCAGCGTGAACAACCTGCAGGATCGCAGCATCTGGCTGCGGCTGGCCGGCCCGGCGGTGGTCTCGCTGCTCGTCAGCCTGCTGCTCGCCTTCTTCGCGCTCGAATGGTTCGTTGCCCAATTACTCGATTTCCCGCCGCTGAGCTGGATTGCCGGCTGGGGGGCGCTGTGGCTGGCCAAGGTGCTGGCCTGGGTCGGCGGCTGGCTGGCGGTGTTTGCGCTTGCCTACATGACGGCGATGCTGCTCGCCGCGGTCTTCGTCGTGCCGCTGCTGGTCAACGAGATCGCGCCGCGCGAGTACCCGGAGGTGGCGCGCATGGGCGAGGACAGCTTCGTCGCGGCGACCGGCAACAGCGTCTTTGCGGCCATCGGCTTCGTCGTCGGCTGGATCGGTACGTTGCCGTTGTGGCTGATTCCGGGCATGGGGCTGGTGCTGCCGATCTACTGGCTGGCCTGGCTGAACCGGCGCACCTTCGCCTACGATGCACTGGCTGCGCACGCGACGAAGGACGAATGGAAGGCGCTGTTCGACAAGCATCGCGGCAAGCTGCTGCTGCTCGGTGTCTTGCTTGGCCTGCTCGCGCACATTCCCGTCATCGGCCTGCTGGCGCCGGCCTTCGGCGCACTGGCCTACATCCACTATGGGCTGGAGGCGCTGCGCCGCGAGCGCGACGGGGCCATCCTGACCCTCGAAAAGACACAATGGGAGCGAACATGAAGACCTTCGGCGCAATCATCATCGGCGACGAAATCCTCTCCGGGAAACGGCAGGACAAGCATTTCGCCAAGGTCGCGGAGCTGCTCGGCGCACGCGGGCTGCGGCTGTCATGGGTCGAGTATCTGGGGGATGACCGGGCGCGGCTGACCGAAACTTTCCGCCTTACGCTTGCTGCCGGCGACGTCGTCTTCTCCTTCGGCGGCATCGGCAACACGCCGGACGACCACACGCGGCAGGCTGCTGCGGCAGCGCTCGGCGTCGGCCTGGAAATCCATCCTGAAGGCGTTGAAGAGGCCCGCGCCCGCTTCGGCGACGACATGACGCCGGAGCGCCTGCAACTCGTCACCTTTCCGGCCGGGGCGAAGACCATCCCCAACCCCTTCAACCGCATCCCCGGCTTCATGGCCCGCGAGCACTACTTCGTCCCTGGCTTCCCGCAGATGGCGCACCCGATGATCGAGTGGGTGCTGGAAACCTTCTACCGCGACGAATTCAAGGCGGCACCAGTCGAAAAGGCCTTCCTGCTGACCGGCGAGCGCGCCTACGAAAGCGCGCTGCTCGACCTGATGGAACGGATCGTCGCCGACTACCCGACGCTTCGTCTCTTTTCCTTGCCCTCGCTGGTCGGCAAGGAGCGCCGGCATCTCGAACTCGGGGTCGAGGGCGATCCGGTTCTCGTCGACAAGGCGATGGAAGAAATTCGCGCCGAGATCGAGCGGCGTGGCATCGACTGGGTGTGGCGCGATTTGCAATCCTGATCGCTTGTTGCCCTATTTGCGAGCGTTATCCGCCTGTTTGGCAGTGGCGTAATTTGCACGATTCTATTTCGGGCAACAAAAAACCCGGCGCCAAGCCGGGTTTCGCGGAGGGCGGTGATTGCCGCTTACTTCTTCTTGCCGGTGCTGGCGGCGTTGACCGCCTTGGCCGTGGCCGTCGAGGCAGCCTGCAGGTTGGCATCGGCGATTTCGGTCATCTGCTTGGCCATGTTCTGCATGTTGCCGAAGGCCTGGTTGGTCGCGTCGAGCATCGACTTCATTGCCGCGGCGAACACGTCGCCACCCGGAGCCTGCGCCGAGGTCTTCTCGATCGTTGCCGAAGCCTTCTTGGCAAAGGTGTTGTACTGGGAATCCATGGCAGCGGTCAGCTCGCCCTGCAACTGCGTCACCAGGTCGTAGACGCTGCGCGAGTAGTTCATCAACTGTTGCACGTTCGGCTGCGACAGCGAGGAGTTGATCTTGGCCAGTTCCTGCGCGTCCTTGGCCGCCAGCAGCTGCTGGGCGTTGGCCACGCTGGCGTTGAAGAATTCACGGCTGGCGGCCATGTTCAGTGCAGCCAGCTTTTCCATGCCTTCGAAGGCCGTGCGCATCAGCGTCATCATGACTTCCGCGTTGGCTTTCTGGGCGGCTGCGAGTTGATCCAGATTGTTGTTGCTCATCACGTCCTCCGATTTCTGCGAAGTGGGTCAAAAATTCAGTATAGGTTATTTGCCTGTCCTGTCCAAAAGGCGGGACTTTGCAGGCAAAAAAAACCCCCGAACGCGTCGGGGGTCTTTCTTCCGGGTGCCAGTGACTCAGGCAGCCTTTTTCTTGCCGGCAGCGGCGGTGGCGCCGACAGCCTTGACCGTGGCGTTGGTCGCGGCGGCGACGTTCGCTTCGGCGATTTCGGCGACTTGCTTGGCGGCCTTGTTCATGCTGTCGAAAGCCGAGTTGGCGGCGGCGATGGCCGACTTGACGGCAGCGACGGCGACGTCCGAACCGGCCGGGGCCGACTTGGCAGCCTTGTCCAGCAGGCCGGCGACCGACTTCTGGAACTCGGCGAACTGCGATTCCAGAACCTTGGCGAACTCTTCCTGGGTCTGGGCCGAGATTTCATAGACGCTACGCGAGTAGGCAACAGCCTTCTCGACGTTCGGCTGGGCCAGCGTGGCCTGGACCGAGATGGCTTCCTGCACGTCCTTGGCGCCGAGAACGGCCTTGGTGTTGGCAACGCCGTCTTCCAGCACGGAACGGGCGGTGTTCAGGTTCAGGGCGGCAACGCGCTCGGCCGAAGCCAGGGCGGTGTTGGCCAGGGTCAGCAGGGATTCAACGGCGGCCTTGTTGGCGGCGGCAAACTGTTCCGGGGTAGCAAACATGGAATTTCTCCTATCAATTGGGTGATTGTCCGCAGGGCTCCGTCTTTCGTGTTGCGCTGCAGCATGAACTCAATTATAGGGATGACTTCCCCGATGTCAAGCCTTTTTTTGTGCGACGCACAAAAAAATTAAACCCGATATTAAACAGGATGTTATCCGGCTGACAGGCGTTTGTTTGCCGAAAATCCGATGCGTGGCAGCAAATACCGTCGTCAGCCAGGCGTCAGCGATGCCTGAATTCCGGCTTGCGCTTCTCGGCAAAGGCGGCCATGCCTTCCTTCTGGTCTTCCAGCGCGAAGGAGGCGTGGAAAACGCGCCGCTCGAAGAGCAGGCCTTCCTGCAGCGAGGACTCGAAGGCGCGGTTGACCGTCTCCTTGATCATCATCACCACCGGCAGCGAGTAGGAGGCGATCTTCGTCGCTGCCTCCAGCGCTTCGTCGAGCAATCGGTCGGCCGGCACCACGCGTGAGACGAGGCCGGCGCGCTCGGCTTCCTCGGCACCCATCATGCGTGCGGTGAGGCACATGTCCATCGCCTTCGCCTTGCCGACGGCACGCGGCAGGCGCTGGCTGCCGCCGGCGCCGGGCAGGGTGCCGAGCTTGACCTCGGGCTGGCCGAACTGGGCCGTGTCGGCGGCGATGATGAAGTCGCACATCATCGCCAGTTCGCAGCCGCCACCCAGCGCGTAGCCGGCTACCGCGGCGATCACCGGCTTGCGGCAGGTCTTCACCCGTTCCCAGTTGCGCGTGATGTAGTCGCCCTTGTAGGCGTCCATGTAGGAAAAATCCTTCATCGCTGTGATGTCGGCACCGGCGGCAAAGGCTTTGTCCGAACCGGTGATGACGATGGCGCCGACGTTCTCGTCGGCCTCGAAGGTGTCGAGGGCGGTCTTCATTTCCTCGACCAGTGCATCGCACAGCGCGTTGAGCTGCTTCGGACGGTTCAGCGTGATCAGGCCGACCCGGCCGCGCTGCTCGACGATCAGGTATTCGTAGCTCACGGGATCACTCCTTGACGGGGAAGGTGGCGGACGGGCGCAGCGTCAGCGGCTCGCCTTTCGGCGCTTCGCCTTCGGTCTTGCCCTTCGGCTGGATGATGGCACGCACGCGGCCGCCTTCGACCTTGGCCGGGCCCTTGCCGTCGGCAGTGACGCCGGAGGTGACCAGATACTGCTCGGTCAGCGCGTTGTAGGAAATGTAGTTGCCCTTGACCTCGTCGAGGCCGCTGCGGATCCAGGCGCGGACGAAGAACTCGGTCTTCTCGTTGCGGGCGTCGTGCTCGATGCGTTCGCCCTCGCCCTCGATGTAGTCGTCGCGACCCTCGCGCTTCTGGCGGAAGCGGGCAACGCCGCCGGTCCCGCCGGTGGCGACGCCGCGCTGGAAGCCGTCGGCATCCTGGGTGACGACGATGCGGTCGGCGCGGATCGTCAGCGTGCCCTGCGTCAGCACGACGTTGCCTTCGAAGATCTGCAGCTTCTTCACCTCGTCTACGCTGATGCGGTTGGCTTCCAGGTTGATCGGTTTCTCGCGGTCGGCACGTTCGGCGAACGCCGGCGTCGTCGCAGCCAGCGCGAGGAGAGAGGTCAGGGAGAGCGCAGTCAGCTTCCCGATCAGGTTCCGTTTCATGGCTTCGCTGTTGCCTTTCTGCTTTCAAAGGAGCCGGTCGCCTGCGAACGCAGGACGAAGGTCTGTTTCTTGTTGTCGAGGTGCATGCCGGTTCCCTTCAGCCACGACGTGCCCTGCAGGAAGGCGACCGGGCTGTCCGTCTGGGCCGTTTCTTCGTCGGTGTGGATCGTCAGGTCCGGCATGTAGCCGAAGAGCGCCTGCCGGGTCGGCGTCGGGTCGCGCCTGATGCGCACGTCCTCGTCGAGCTGGACGACCTCGCCGTCGGCACTCAGGTGGGCGCGCTCGGAGCGCATGTAGAGGTTCGGTTTCTTGGCGCTGAAATAGGTCAGGTTCGGCTTGTCGATCTCGGTCGAATCGTCGTCCGGGAAATGCCGGGCCTCGTTCGCCGTCAGGATGTACTGCAGCTCGCCGCCCTTGTTCAGCTTGCGGATTTCCATGCCGTTGATGACGTAGTCCGGATCGTGCCGGTCCTTGCCGTAGCCTTTTTCCTCGTCGAGCGAGGTCGCGTGCATCAGCCAGAAGCTGAGGCCGGCCAGCACCGTCAGCACGGAAATCGGGAAGGCTGCGCTCGACCAGTTCTTCATTGCGGCAGCCAGGGGGCGATGACGTCGTCCAGGCGTCCCTGGGCGGCGAGGATGAAATCGCAGACTTCGCGCACGGCGCCGCGGCCGCCTTCCTTGCGGGTGACCAGTGCCGCGCGCGCCAGCACCGCATCGTGGGCGTTGGCCGGCGCTGCCGAGAAACCGCAGAGGCCCATCACCGCCAAATCCATCACGTCGTCGCCCATGAAGCCGGCCTGCTCGGGCGCAAGACCAAGTTCGGCCAGGATGCCGCGCAGACAGTCACTCTTGTCGTGAACGCCCTGGTACAGGCGGTCGAGGCCGAGGTTGCGGGCGCGCACGTCGACGCAGGGTGCCTTGCGGCCGGTGATGATGGCGACCGTGATGCCGGCCTTTTCCAGCATCTTCAGGCCGGCGCCGTCGAGTGCGTTGAAGGCCTTCAGCTCGCTGCCGCTGTCGGTGTAGTAGATGCTGCCGTCGGTCATCACGCCGTCGACGTCGAAAGCCATCAGGCGCAGCTTGCCGGCGCGCAGCGTGGCATTGCTTGCTTGGGTGCCCATCAGATCACCTTGGCCTTGAACAGGTCGTGCATGTTCAGCGCGCCGATCAGCCGGCCCTCACCGTCGGTGACCGGCAGCTGGTTGATGCGGAACTGCTCCATCATCTCGACGGCTTCCACCGCCAGCTTGTCCGGCCCGATGCTGCGCGGGTTCTTCGTCATCACGTCGGCCACCTTCAGCGCGCGCAGGTCGAGATCCTTCTCGAAGGCCCGGCGCAGGTCGCCATCGGTGAAGATGCCGACGACGCGCTGCGCCTCGTCGACAACGGCGGTCATGCCGATGCCGCCCTTCGATACTTCGAGGATGGCCTGGGCGACGCTGGCGTCGGGAGCCACCGCCGGCGGCGATCCGCGCATCACGTCGCGGACATGGGTGAGCAGGCGACGGCCGAGGGCGCCGCCGGGATGCGAGCGGGCGAAGTCCTCGACGCCGAAGCCGCGGGCGTCGAGCAGGGCAACGGCGAGCGCGTCGCCGAGCGCCAGCGCGGCAGTGGTGCTCGCCGTCGGCGCCAGGTTGAGCGGGCAGGCTTCCTCGGCGACGGCGGCGTCGAGGTGGGCGTCGGCCTCGCGGGCCAGCGAGGAGCCGGGGTTTCCGGTCATCGCGATCAGCTTGCCGCCGAGGCGCTTGAAGATCGGCACGATGGCCATCAGCTCCTCGCTCTCGCCGGAGTTGGAGAGGGCGATCAGCACGTCGTCGCGGGTGATCATGCCGAGGTCGCCGTGGCTGGCCTCGGCCGGATGGACGAAATAGGCCGGCGTGCCGGTGCTGGCGAAGGTCGCCGCGAGCTTGCGCGCGATGTGGCCGGACTTGCCCATGCCGCTGACGATGACGCGGCCGTGGCAATTGAGGATGAGGGCCAGCGCGGCGAGAAACCCGTCGTCGATGCGTTCGCCGAGCGCGGCGACGGCTTCGGCCTCGATGCGCAGGACGCGGCGGGCGAGCTCGAGCGCTTTCGGCGAAGGCTGGATTTGGTTCATGGAATCGATGCGGTTATGATTCGGGAAAGTATAGCAGATCGGCCCGAACCCCCCGGTTTCAGGCCGCTTCCGCAAGATTCCCGCCACCCGCCGAGGCCACCCCGACCGATGACAACGTTGCAGCTTTCCCTCCTGTTGCTCGGTGCCTCGGTCCTCGCCGTCATCCTCTTCCGCCGCGCCAACCTGCCGCCGGTGCTCGGCTACCTGCTGGTCGGCACCGCCATCGGCCCGCACGCGCTGAACCTGATGAGCGACGCCAGCGGCGCCGCGCACCTGGCCGAGTTCGGCGTCGTCTTCCTGATGTTCTCGATCGGGCTCGAATTCTCGCTGACCAAGCTGCATGCGATGAAGCGCATCGTCTTCGGCCTCGGCCTGCTGCAGGTGGCGGCCACGCTGCTGCTGACGGCGCTGCTCTGCCTCGCCTTCGACATGCACTGGCAGGGTGGCGTCGCCCTCGGCGGCGTGCTCGCGATGTCCTCCACCGCGGTGCTGACCAAGCTGCTCACCGACCGCATGGAGCTCGATTCCAAGCACGGCCGCGAGGTCATGGGCGTACTGCTGTTCCAGGATCTGGCGGTGGTGCCGCTGCTCATCCTGATTCCCTCCTTCACCCGCTCGCCGGAACAGATGGCGATGATGATGGGCCTCGCCCTGCTCAAGGCGACGGCGGTGCTGGCGCTGGTCCTCTATTTCGGCCAGCGCCTGATGCGCAAGTGGTTCTTCATCGTCGCCCGCGGCAAGTCGGCCGAGCTGTTCATGCTCAACGTGCTGCTCATCACGCTCGGCCTTGCTTACCTGACCGAACTGGCCGGGCTCTCGCTGGCGCTCGGCGCCTTCGTCGCCGGCATGCTCATCTCGGAAACCGAATACCGCTATCAGGTGGAGGAGGACATCAAGCCCTTCCGCGACGTGCTGATGGGTCTCTTCTTCGTCACCATCGGCATGCTCCTCGATGCCCGTCTGGTCTTCGACAACCTGCTCCTCGTGCTCGGCGTCCTCGTCGCCCTGCTGGCGTTCAAGTTCATCGTCGTCGGCGGCCTCTCCAGGCTGCTCGGCGCCGCGCCCGGCACCGCCATCCGCAGCGGCCTCTGGCTCTGTGCCGGCGGCGAGTTCGGCTTCGTCCTGCTCGCCGAGATCAAGCGCTTCGATCTGGTGCCGGCGCTCGCCTCGCAGGCCGTGCTGGCAGCGCTGGTGCTGTCGATGCTGATCGCGCCGATCATCGTCCACTACGCCGACCGCATCGCGCTGCGCTTCGCCAGCAGCGAATGGTTGCTGCGCTCGATGGAACTGACCAACATCTTCGCCCAGAGCATGGGTACCGAGAAACACGCGATCATCTGCGGCTTCGGCCGCAGCGGCCAGCTGCTCGCCCGCTTCATGGCGCAGGAGGGCGTCGGCCACATGGCGCTCGACCTCGACCCGGAGCGCGTGCGCGAAGCGGCGGCCGGCGGCGAAAGCGTCGTCTTCGGCGACGCCACCCGGCGCGAGACCCTGCTGGCGGCCGGCGTCAAGCGTGCCAGCGTGCTCATCATCACCTTCGCCGACACGCGTGCCGCCGAACGCATCCTGCACCTCGTGCACGAACTCAAGCCCGACTTGCCGGTGGTCGTGCGCACCTATGACGACAGCGAGATGGAGCGCCTGCGTGCGGCCGGCGCCGCCGAGGTCGTGCCGGAATCACTGGAGGCCAGCATGATGCTCGCCTCGCACGCGCTGGTGCTGGTCGGCATCCCGGTCAATCGCGTCCTGAAACGCGTGCGCGAGATGCGCGCCGGGCGCTACCAGTTGCTGCGGGGCTTCTTCCACGGCCAGAGCGACCGCGAGGAAGACATCCATGACAGCGAAGCCGTGCGCCTGCATTCGGTGACGCTGGGGCCCGGCGCGCGCGCGGTCGGCCGGCCGCTGGGCGAGATGGCACTCGACGAACTGGAGGTCAGCGTCAGCGCCATCCGCCGGCGCAACATCCGCGCCATCGAACCCTCCGACGACCTGCGCTTCCAGCCTGGCGACGTCGTTGTCCTCTGCGGCCGTCCCGATGGGCTGGCCGTGGCCGAGGAACGCTTGCTCAAGGGCTGATGGCCTTGGTCGGAAGTGGCGCAATTTGCATGGTTTGTTGCCGGGCTCAGGTAACGCCTGTCTTAGAGAGGTGATTGCCGATTGGCGTAATTTGCACGATCCGGGGCCTGAAAAGCACAAAGCCCGCCGAAGCGGGCTTTGTCAGTTGGTAGAGACCTGTTTACAAGCCCATGCAGACGGTGAAAGAGCCGTCATCGGTAACTTGGGCAAGGGTCCGTGCTGCGACCGCTGCAGCTTGGTTTGCTGCTTGATTTTCCATCACGCGAACAGAGCCGGTTTCCGGGTTGCCATCATCCATCGTCAAATCCAGTTGTTTTGCAAATTTCCCGAGGATGGATTGTGAGCATACGATGTAGGTGCCAGTTAGGCCCGTAATCGGTGTGTTGACTCCACCGGTGATGCCAATAATGCCGCCATCAGCGTTGCGAGGAACAAAGTTGGCGACAGCAGCGGCGTTGGCCGGAGCGGTGGTAGGGCCAGCGGCAAGTCCAGCCAAACGGACGTGCTGCCAAAACAGAATCGATTCGTCTGTTTGGGTAGTGGAATTCCACGCGCCATTGATTACGCCGTTACCCAGTGTTCCTGCAGGAGTCGTTGCTGCAACAACAGGAACTCCGCCCACTGCCGCTCCAAGATGTGTTGTCGCAACCGCGGTGTCATCGCCTGGAACGGACTTGTATTTGTCCTGATAGCCGTAAATAAAAAGCGGAACGTTGCGGAAATCAGTCGCGAAGTTCTTTACCTTGGCGCTGTTGATCAGTTCCTGACCCTTCAGCACACCGCCAAGCAGCAGGCCGATGATGACCAGTACAATGGCAATCTCGACGAGCGTGAAGCCGGATTGTTGGTTTTTCATTTTGGATACCTGTTAAGGTGATTTCGACACTCAGTCCGGTGCACGATCCGTGCCATGGTTTTTCGGCCCAATCTGGGCGGAAATCCGCAAGTTTTGTCAGCCGGATGACACTGGTGTGGCGTGTGTGTCGAATTTCCGACAGTTTCGGTCGCTGCGAACGGGGGAGTGCATGACGACGCTGGCGCGGGTAGGGGGCTTCTTCGTGCAGCGGCAGCGCGGCCTGCTCGTGCTGCTGCTGGCCATGCTCCATTTCGCGCTGCTCTCCTCCGGCGGCGGCAGCGCCAGCATCGTCTGGTGGCTGACCGATGTCGGCCTGTTCATGCTCTGGCAGCCCTTCGTCCACGCCGAGCGCCGGCTCGGGCTGTCGGCACTCGGCAGCTTCCTGCTCATTCTGGCCGTCGGGGCCTGGGCTTACGGTACCTGGCTGCTGCTGTTCTGGACCGTATTCCTGGTGGCGCTGGTGGGGGGGCGGGTGCTCTTCGTCGAGCATCGCGGCACCCGTCTCTTCTATCTGCTGGCCTTCGCCTACCTGCTCTTCGCCGTCCTCTTCTATCTGGTGCCGGCGGTGCTGCCACAGGCCGGCGAGGAAGGGGCGATGCTGCGCAGGCTGTTCGTCTGGGCCGGCCCGCTGACGCTGGGGGCGATGCTGCTGATGCCGCTGCGCTCGACGGCGGCACGGGTGGCGGCCGGGCCGGTGGATTTCGTCTACAGCCTGTTCGTCTTCCTGCTGGTGGCGGTGCTGGTGCTGGGCAGCCTGTCGTTCATGGTCATCCGGCGTGCCGGCTACATCGAGTCGCTGCTCGGGACGCTGGTGATGATGGCGGGGATGCTGCTGCTGCTCGGCAGGGCGTGGAACCCGCGTGGCGGTTTCGGCGGCATCGGCGGTTTCTTCTCGCGCTACCTGCTGACGGTGGGCCTGCCTTTCGAGGAGTGGCTGCATCGCCTGACGGTAGCGGCGGAGGAAGCGCGCGAGCCGGCACCCTTTCTCGATCGCGTGCTGCGCCAGACGCTCGACCTGCCCTGGGTGATCGGCGGCGAATGGTCGGCCGGCAAGGAGCAGGGCCGCTTCGGCGGCGAGGGCGGGGTGGTGCAGGAGTTTTCGGCGCTGACCTTGCGCGTGCGGCTGTATACCCATTACCGCCTGAGTCCGACGCTGATCTGGCATTTCCGCCTGCTGGTGCAGCTGGTCGCGGAGTATCACCTGGCGAAGCTGCGCGAGCGGGAGCTGGAGCAGATGAGCTATCTGCAGGCGGTGTACGAGACCGGGGCACGGCTGACGCACGACGTGAAGAACCTGCTGCAGTCACTGAACAACCTTTGCTACGTGGTGCAGTCGCTCGAAGGCGAGCGGGCGGTGGAGATCCAGCCGCTGATGCAGCGGCAGCTGCCGGTGATCGTGCAACGGCTGGAGCAGACGCTGGACAAGCTGCGCCGTCCGCGCGGTGGCGGTGGCATGACGATTTCTGCCGAGGCCTGGTGGGCGGCGCTGCAACAGCGCTATGCGAGCCAGGGGGTGGTCTTCTCGGCGGACAGCTGCCTGTCCGATACGCTGGTGCCGGCGGCGCTGTTCGACAGCGTCGCCGACAACCTGCTTCAGAATGCGCTGGAGAAGCGGGCCGGCGAGCCGGGGATCGGGGTCTCGGTTTCTCTGGCTGAATCCGGTGAGGTGCTGGCCGTTTGCGATACCGGTAGTCCCCTGCCGGAGAAGGTGGCCGGCGCCCTGTTCACGGCACCGGTGGCCTCGGAAAACGGCCTCGGCATCGGCCTTTACCATGCCGCACGGCAGGCGGCCGATCAGGGCTACGCCCTGTCGCTGGTCGAGAACCGGCCGGGGAGCGTTCGCTTCGAACTGCGGCGGGTGGCGCGGGCGGCTTAGGCCGGCTGCTTAGATCGTCTGGCTGTCGGCTTTGCGGCCGTTCAGGCGGTAGATGACCATGTTGCCCTTGCCCTTGAGGTAGATGGTCTGTGGTTCCTGGAATTCGTAGCGGCCGAGCAGCCGCCGGTAGGTCGTCTCGTCGACCTGGATCATGCCGGGAACGCCTTCGCTGGTCAGGCGGCTGGCGATATTGACGGTGTCGCCCCAGAGGTCGTAGATGAATTTCTTCTTGCCGACGACGCCGGCGACGACCGGCCCGGTGCCGATGCCGATGCGCACTTCGAGATGCATCTGGTTCACGTTGAAGTCGCGGTGCAGCAGGTCGCGCATGTCGAGCGCCATGTCGACGATGGCATCGGTGTAGTTGGTCGAGGCGGTGTTCAACCCGCCAGCGACCATATAGGCGTCGCCGATGGTCTTGATCTTCTCCATGCTGTACTTCTCGGCCAGCTCGTCGAAGGAGGAGAAGATCCGGTTGAGCATCGCGAACACCTGCTGCGGCGTCATGCCTTCGGCCACGCGGGTGAAGTTGACGATATCGGCGAACATCACGGTGACGTCGGCGAAGCCGTCGGCAATGGTCTGCGAGTTGTTCTTCAGGCGCTCGGCGACCGGGCCAGGGAGGATGTTCAGCAGCAGCCGCTCGGAACGCTCCTGCTCGATCTGCAGCAGGCGGTGCGCCTCGTCGAGCCGCTGTGCGGCCTTTTCCTTCTCCAGCGTCGAGTAGCGCAGCAGCAGGTAGACGATCGACGAGACGGTGATGAAGTTGAGGACGAAGAAGAAGACGCTGGTGCGGATCGGCACGCTCTGTGCGGTGCTGACGACGCTGTCGGCCAGGTAGAAATCGAAGAAACCGGAGAGCGCCGTCATGAAGATGTAGGCGACGAACCAGGCGATCGACTCGCGCACGCCGCAGAAGAGGATGGCGCCGACCGGGGCGAGCAGGCCCCACAGGCTGACGCCGCTGGCGGTGATGAAATTGCCGATGCTCCACTGCGCGACGAAGGGCATGAACAGGAAAAGCCCGAGCTGCGTGTGGCGGAACAGGTCGAAATTCCTAGTCTTCAGGTAGATGGCCAGGTTGCCGGCCAGCAGCAACTGGAAGACGAAGGGGACGGTGGTGGAAAACTGCGGGCCGAGCTGCCAGTAGATGAACAGCCACAGCATCGACATCACGCAGACCAGGCCGGTGGCCAGCATCAGCAGCGATTTTTTCAGCTGCAGCTCCGGCGGATCGTCCGGCGAGATGCCGGCGGTGCGGAGCGAGGCCAGGAAGTCTTCGCGATTGCTCAAGATGTACTCGGGGGTTAGCACGGGGGCATGCCGGCACTATGGCAGCCGGGGTGGCAACGGTCAAGACGGAGCGCCCGACGGGGCCGCTTTCTGCGCAGTGGATGGCGATGCGCTTGCTTGACGGGGGGTGGGGCGGCGCCTAAGATGCGCCGGTTTCTCCACATTCCTCCCGCCGCAGTGAATCTCGAACAACTCTATGACCTGATCGGTCCGGACATGAAGGCCGTCGATGCCGTCATCCGGTCGCGCCTTCATTCCGACGTGGTCCTCGTCCGTCAGGTCGCGGAATATATCGTGCAGAGCGGCGGCAAGCGCCTGCGGCCGGCCCTTGTGCTGCTTTCGGCCGGAGCGCTCGACTATCGCGGCACCCACCATCACGATCTGGCTGCCGTCGTCGAGTTCATCCACACGGCGACGCTGCTGCACGATGACGTGGTCGACGAATCAGCGCTGCGCCGCGGCCGCGATACGGCAAATGCGATGTTCGGCAACGCCGCCAGCGTCCTCGTCGGCGATTTCCTCTATTCGCGGGCTTTCCAGATGATGGTGGCGGTCGACGACATGCGCGTGATGCGCGTGCTGTCGGATGCGACCAACGTGATCGCGGAAGGCGAAGTCCTGCAGTTGATGAACTGCCACGATGCCGATGTGGACGAAGCGCGCTACCTGCAGGTCATCCGCTACAAGACGGCCAAGCTCTTCGAAGCGGCAGCGCAGCTCGGGGCCATCCTCGGCAAGGCGTCACCCGAAATCGAACAGGGGCTGGCCGTGTATGGCATGCATCTCGGCACGGCTTTCCAGATCATCGACGACGTGCTCGATTACTCGGGTGCCGAGGCCGAGACCGGCAAGCATCTGGGCGACGATCTCGCCGAAGGCAAGCCGACCCTGCCCCTGATCTACGTGATGCAGCACGGCACCGCCGAGCAGGCCGCACTGGTGCGCAATGCGATCGAGCAGGGCGGGCGCGACGATTTCGCCGCCGTCCTTGCTGCGGTGCGTTCCAGCGGCGCCCTCGACCATGCCCGCAAGGCCGCAGCAGCGGAGTCCGCTTTGGCCAGCCAGGCAATTTCCGCGCTCCCCCCTTCACAGTACAAGGAGTCGCTGCTACAATTATCAGCTTTCGCGGTATCCCGAAGTTTCTGACGCCGCGAAGCCCTCGGTCGGGGTGTAGCTCAGCCTGGTAGAGTACTGCGTTCGGGACGCAGGAGTCGGAG
>VFQM010001146.1_pt1 | contig 24354 bp, 16 predicted proteins | sample 3512391 | NCBI WGS metagenome assembly VFQM01 (sample SAMN10412369, study PRJNA504923) | tailings metagenome | isolation source: Replicate 1 from Balatoc abandoned mine | place: Philippines | reverse complement strand
CCTCGCGCGCGCCGCGATTGGCCTGCGTAAGTTCGCGCGTGTCCGAGCCGAATACGAAGCACTCGTCGGAGGACTCGTCGAGGATGCGTCCGAAGCGTTCGAGCAGGCTCTCGCGCCGCCGCGACTCCTCCGCTGCACGCTCGCGCAGCACGGCGGTCATCGCATTGAGGTGCACGCCCAGGCGGCCGAATTCATCGGCGTGCGCGATCTGCACCTCGGCGTCGAGGTCGCCCGCGGCGACGCGCTGCACGACCTGTTCCATCGCGCGCACGGGCAGGTACAGGCGGCGCCGCGTGAGCCAGACGCCGAGCGCGAGCAGCACGAGGCCGATCACGCCCCACGCGAAGGTCCATCGCTCCAGCGCTTCCACGCGCGAGAGCAGGAACTCCTGCTGCTCGAGAACGCCGGCCAGGGCGACGCGCTGTGCGCGCGAGAGGACGCGCGTGGCGGAGTCGGAGAGCACGCCGGACTGCCGCAGCGCCTCGATGGCGGGCTGTACCTCGCCGATGGCGATCGCGCGCTCGGCGTCCAGCAGCTGCACGGCGATGGCCGACTCCAGGCCCGCGGCGTCGGCGAGCAGCAGGCGCATCTCCATCGGCACGTTCGAGCGCTCGATGGCCGCGCGGATCACCGCGCCGCGGTCTAGCAGCGAGACCAGCGTGTCGCGCAGGGCGTCGCGGTCGGGGCGGGGCGAGCCGGGCACGAAGGGCGGCGCCAGCCGCGCGAGCTCGCGCCGCGCCGCGTGCAGCTGCGCGAGGTTCTCGTGGATGCGGTCGTGGTCCACCAAGACGTCGCGGGCGCGACCGCGCACCGTAGTGGCCGCCGGCACGAGCACGACGACCAACTGCACCGCGAGCACGGCCACGTAGGCCACCCCGACGACGGCGCCGGTGAGCAGCAGGCTGCGCAGCGAGAGGGCAGGCCGTGGCGCCGGCGTCATCGTGTCACCAGCAGCGACGAGCCGTCGCGCTCGACGCGCGTCATATACAGCGGCCGCGCCGCGCCCGGGGCGAAGCTGATCGGCCCGATGATGCCGGCGAAGGGCGGCCGTTCGCGCCCCAGGCCGCGCAGGTAGTCGGTGATCGCGTCGCGCGTGCCGGCACCGCTGCGGATGGCCGTCGCGGCGAGCACGGCGGCGACGGCGACCACGGCATCGCCGTGCCGCGGGGTGCGGCCCCCCGCCGCGCGGTAGGCCTCCACGAACCGCTTCGAGGCCGCGTGCGGAAGGTCGGGATGCCAGAAGGCGACCAAGTAGGTGCCGACGGCTGCATCACCGGCCACGTCCAGGAACGGCGCGTCGAGGTACACGCCGTCGCCGGCGACGATGGCGATCGCCGGCCAGCGGGCACGCAGGGCCCTGGCGAAGCAGGCCGCCTCCGTGGTGCGCATCGCCAGCACCACCGCGTCGGGGCGGCCACGCTGCTCGAGCCCCCGCGTGAGGTTCACGTAGTAGCGCCGGCCGTCGTCGTCGGCGCAGGCTTGGAGCAGCCGCACCGGCGTGCGCTCGCGCAGCTCCAGACCGCGCGCGCGTGCGTTGGCCACCGTGCCCGCGGCCAGGCCGATGCCGTATTCGTCCGGCACGTGGTAGACGGCGATGGACCGCGCCTGCAGCACGGAGTCGGCGAAGGTCGCGATGAACTCGCCCTGCACGGAGTCGTCGGCGGCGAGGCGGAACAGGTGGGCGCCCGCCGCATCGAGCAGGCGGCTCGTGGCCGTCGGGATCAGCACCGGCACGCCGGCCTCGGCGTAGATGGGTGCGACCTGCAGGGCCTCGCGGCTCCCGCCCGGCCCCACGACCACCACCACGTCGCGGTCTTCCGACAGCAGCTGGGCGCGCTTCACTTCCGCCGCCATCGGCGAGGAACCGAAGGCCTGCCAGCCGCCCTCGCGCGAGGTCAGGACGCGAATCGGCGACGCCGTGGCGTCGCCGTTGACCTGCGCCTCGATGAAGCGCTCCAGGTCGTCGTCGCCCCAGTTGTACGTGAAGCCGATCGCCGGGGCGTCTGGCCCGGCATCGCAGGCGAGGACGGCGAGACTGAGCACGAGCAGCGCAGGGGGCGTTCGCATACCCCTCTACAATGCATCAGGCGGCCGCCCGGCGTGAGGGGCGGCCGCACAATGTGCTATTCGTGTCGCAGGGCTTCGACAGGGTCCAGCTTGGACGCGCGCGTCGCCGGCAGCATCCCGAACGCGATGCCGGTCAGGGCGGCACCGAGCAGGGAGGCGACGATCGCGCCGACGGGCACGGAGGCCGGGATCGTCGAGTTCGCGCGGATCACCCAGGCGAGCAGCCCGCCCAGCATCAGGCCGATGAGCGCCCCCAAGGTGGTCAGCGTCGCCGCCTCCACGAGGAACTGCCAGAGGATGATGCCGCGCGTGGCGCCCAGCGCCTTGCGCACGCCGATCTCGCGCGTGCGTTCCGTGACGGAGATCATCATAATGGCGACCACGCCGACGCCGCCGACCAGCAGGCCCACGGCGGAGAGCCCGAGGCCGACCATAAAGATCGCGCCGAAGAGCTGGTTGAAGGTCTCCATCATCTTGTCCTGCCCGACGAGGTAGAACGAGTTGATCTGGCTCGGACGCAGGCCGCGCATCCCGCGCAGCGTCGCGGTCACGGCGTCCATCGCGTCGTCGCGGCTCACCGTGGCCTGCGGCTTCACCATCAGCATCATCGAGCGGCGCCAGACGTCGAGGCGGCGCCAGGCCGTCATCATCGGCAGCACCATCCGCGGCTGGTCGGGGCCGCGGCCGTCCAGCGACTTGAGGAAGCCCGCCTTCGTGTGGTACACGCCGATCACGGTGAAGCGCGTGCCGTCGAGGTCGATCTCCTTGCCGATGGGATCGGAGTCGCCGAACAGTTCCTCGGCGAGCTTCGCGTTGACGAGCGTCACCAGGGCGGCGGCGTCGTGCTCGCTCTCGGTGAAGGTGCGGCCGGGATCGATGTCCGCCTGGTCGGTGCGGATCCATTCCGTGCTCTGCGCGTCGTAGCCGACGTTCTTCACGACGCGATCGCGGTAGGTCACCGTGCCCTGTCCGAAGAGCCAGGCCATCGCGCTCTCCACCTCGGGCAGCTGCTGGATGGCCCGCCACTCCGCCAGCGACACGCCGGGGAAGCGGCGGTCCGGGCAGTCCTGCGTCGGATTGCAGTTGTTGAAGCCCGGGTTGCGGCGCCGCACCTGGAAGGTGCTGGTGCCGAACTCGTCCATATCCGACTGGAACGACTGCCGGATGCCGTGCACGGTGGCGCCCATCGCCACCACCACGAACACGCCGACGGCGACGCCGGAGATGGTCAGCGCGGCGCGCACCTTGTTGGCCTTCAGCGACTCGAGCGCCATCTTCACGCCCTCGAAGGTCATCGCGAAGCGATCCCAGAGACGCATCGGCTACTCCTGCCGCAGGGCGGCGATGGGATCCAGGCGCGAGGCGCGGCTCGCCGGGTAGATGCCGGCGACGATGCCGACGCCGGCGCCGACGACCAGCGCGGCGACGATCGACCACGGCGCCACCGAGGCGGGCAGGGGCGTCACCGCGGCGATGAGCTGCGCGATCGCGATGCCCATCGCCGCGCCGATGGCCGCCCCGATCACGCTCAGCGTCGCCGCTTCGACCAGGAACTGCGCGATGATGTCCTTGCGCCGCGCGCCCAGCGCCTTGCGCACGCCGATCTCGCGCGTGCGCTCGGCCACCGCGACGAGCATAATGTTCATAATGACCATCGCGCCCACCACGAGGCCGATGGCCGGCAGGGCCGTGCCGAAGAGGATCAGCTTGCCCTTCAGTGCGTCAAAGAAGCTCAGCGCGGCGTCCGAGGTCTCGAGCGCGAAGTCGTCGCCCTCGCCGGGGCCGAGCCGGCGGAAGCCGCGCAGCGCCTCGCGCGCGACTTCCATCCCGTCGTCGAGGAGCTCGCGAGAGCTCGCCTGCACGGTGACGCGGCCGATGTCGCCGCGCGGACGCAGCGTGCGCGCGAGCGGCGCCGTGAACGGCGCGATCACCATCCGGTCCATCGAGAAGCCGAACACCGAGCCCTGGGGCTCGATGACGCCGATCACCTGGTACACTTGCCCGCCGAGGCGGAGCTCGCGGCCCACGGGGTCGAGGCCGGGCCAGTAGTAGGTCGCGATCTCGTCGCCGATCACGGCGACCTTGTTGCCGCTGGCCACGTCCTGCGCGTTGAAGGCGCGCCCCGACGTGATGCCGAACTTCTTGATGTCGAAGTAGCTCTCGTCAGTGGCGATGGCCTGCACCTGCTGCGGCCGCACGCCCGGCGCGAAGGCGTTGATGAAGCTCTCGTTGACGCGGGCCACGCGGAACTGGCTGCCGAGGGCCGCCTGCAGGACCTCCGCGTCGGCCTGGTACACGCGCGGGCGGCGCAGATAGGCGCGCCACTCGTCGTCGCTCTCGTTGGGCGTGAAGTTCGGCCAGCGCCGCAGGTCGAAGGTGTTCACGCCGATGATCTTGGCGGCGAAGTCGTTCTCGACGTAGTCGCTCATCCCCTCGACGATGCTCACGACGGCGATGAGGAACATCACGCCGATCATCACGCCGATCAGGGTGAAGAAGCTCTTCAGCTTCTGCACCCTGATCTGCTGCAACGCGAGGCGTACCGCTTCGATCAGTGGCATTCGGTCATTCGTGACGGAGGGCTTCGACGGGGTCGAGCTTGGCGGCGCGCGCGGCGGGGATCATCCCGAAGAGGATGCCCGTCACGGCGCTGGCGAGCAGCGCGGCCAGCACCGCACCCGGCGGGATGCTCGCCTCGATGCTCGTGCCGCTGCGGATCAGGAAGGCGACGATCCAGCCGAAGACGAGGCCGACCACCGCACCGATGCCGGTGAGCGTGACGGCCTCGATGAGGAACTGCCAGAGGATGGTGAGGCGCGTCGCGCCCAGCGCCTTGCGCACGCCGATCTCGCGCGTCCGCTCGGTGACCGAGATCATCATAATGGCCACCACGCCCACGCCGCCGACGATCAGGCCCACGGCGGAGAGCGCGATCATCACCAGGAAGAACATCCCGAAGATCTTGTCGTAGGTCTCGAGCAGCTTGTCCTGCGTGATGATCGAGAAGTTGGACTCCTCGCTCGGGCGCAGGCCGCGCACGCCGCGCAGCGTGGCGGTGACCTGGTCCACCATCACGTCGCGCTCGACGCCCGTGCGCGGCTTCACCACGAGGCCCATATCGCTGCGCCGCACGTTGAGGGCGCGCTGCAGCGTCGTCACCGGCATCACGCCCTTGGGGCGGTCCGCGCCGGAGAGGAAGCTGCCCGTCTCCTTGTACACGCCGATCACCGTGAACTGGTTGCCGTTCACCGTGATGACCTTGTCGAGCGGGTCGCTGTCGCCGAAGAGCCGCTCGGCCATCGTCGTGTTGAGGACGATCACGCGGGCCGCCGAGCGGAACTCCTGCTCGGTGAAGACGCGGCCGCCGGGCAGCATCTCCGGCGCGGAGAACTGGCTCCAGTTCGCCGTATACGCCTCGATCGGCGCGGCCGGCAGCAGCTGGTCACGATACTTGAACGCGCCGCTCCAGTCCATCCGCACGCCCACCGCGGCGGCATCCTCGAGCGCCGCCAGTCGCGAGACCTCGTCCCAGGTGATGGGCGGGTTGCGCAGCCAGGCGCAGGTGTCCTCGGTGCCGTCGCAGGCCTCGAAGGTGATCGGATAGCGCGACACGAAGAAGGTCGTCGGCCCGGTGGACTCGAAGTCCTTGGCGACGCTGGTGTTGATGCCGTGCACCGCCGCGGAGATGACCACCACGACGAACACGCCCACGGCCACGCCGAGGATGGTGAGGCCCGCGCGCAGCTTGTTGCCGACGATGCTCTCGACGGCGATGCGCACGCCCTCGGTGACGTTGTAGATGCGCGCGTTGAGGCTCACGGCTACTCCTGCCGGAGCGCGACGACGGGGTCGAGCCGCGAGGCTCGGCTGGCCGGGTACACGCCCGAGATGATGCCCACGCCCATTCCGACGCTGACGCCCACGACGATGCTCCACGGCGCCACGCTGGCCGGCAGCGGCGTCACGGCAGCGATGGCCTGCGCGAGGCCGATGCCCAGCGCGATGCCCAGCATCGCGCCCACGGTGCTCAGCGTCGCCGACTCCACGAGGAACTGCGCGAGGATGTCGCGGCGCTTGGCGCCCAGGGCCTTGCGGATGCCGATCTCGCGGGTGCGTTCGGCGACGGCGACGAGCATAATGTTCATAATCACGATCGCGCCGACCACGAGGCCGATGGCGGGCAGGGCCACGCCGGCGATCACGAGATAGCCCTCGATCTTGTTCCAGAACTCGAGGGCCGAGTCCGCGGTCTGCATCGCGAAGTTGTCGCGCTGGCTGGGCCGCAGCTTGCGGATGGTGCGCATCACGCCGCGCACGCGCTCCTGGGCCTCCATCATCACGGCCTGGTTGTCGGCCTGGATGATGACGGCGTCGATCATCTGCGGCGCCGGGTTCAGCAGCTTGCGGATGGGCGAGCGCCAGGGGGCGATGACGAAGTTGTCGAACGAGATGCCGAAGGCCGAGCCGCGCGACTCGGTGATGCCGACGACGCGGTAGGGCGTGGTGCCGATGCGCATCTCGCGGCCGATCGGGTCCACGCCGGGGAAGGCGCGCTCGACGACGTCGGGCCCGATGATGACCACGTTCTCGCCTTGGGCCAGTTCCTGCTGCGTGAACTCGCGGCCGTCGGTGAGGGCGAGGTTCTTGATCGCGAACCACTCGCCGTCGATGCCGATGGCCTCGGCGGTGCGTGGCCGGCCAGCATAGCGGCTGACGAGCTGCACGTTGGCCGACGACTCCTGCGCCCAGCGCGTGCCCTCAGGGAGCGCCTCGACGACGGGCAGCAGGTCGGAGATGTAGAGCCGCGGCCGGCGCCGGTATTCGTCCCAGGTCGCCGGCGAGCTCTCGCCCATATTGATGTTCGGGAAGCGCCGGAGCTCGAAGGAGTTGACCGCGATCAGCTTGCCGACGAGGTCGTCCTTCATATACCGCCCCATCCCCTCGATGATGCTCACGACGGTGATGAGGAACATCACGCCGATGCAGACGCCGGCCAGGGTGAAGAAGCTCTTGAGCTTCTGCACCCGGATCGTCGAGAGGGCGAGGCGGACGGCCTCGAGCAGGGGCACAGGACGCTTCGCTTAGAGCGTGATGCCGAGCTTTTCCGTGAACGCCGCGCGACGTTCGTCGCTGGCGATCTGGCCGTCGCGGAGCACGACCACGCGGCGGGCGTGCGCGGCGATGTCCGGCTCGTGCGTCACCATAATCACCGTCTGGCCGGTGTCCGCGAGGTTCTCGAACACGCGCATAATCTCCTCGGACGTGTTGGAGTCGAGGTTACCGGTCGGTTCGTCGGCGAGCAGGATGGACGGGCGGTTCACCAGCGCGCGGGCGATCGCGACGCGCTGGCGCTGGCCGCCGGAGAGCTCGTTGGGGCGGTGATGCACGCGCTGGCCCAGCTGCACCTTCTCGAGGGCCTCCATCGCGCGCTCCTTGCGCTCGCTGGCCGACACGCCGGCGTACACCAGCGGCAGCTCCACGTTGTGCAGCGCCGAGGCGCGGGGGAGCAGGTTGAACGTCTGGAAGACGAAGCCGATCTCCTTGTTGCGGACGCGGGCGAGCTCGTCGTCCTTCATCGTCGAGACGAGCTGGCCGTTGAGCCAGTACTCGCCGGCGTTCGGCGTGTCGAGGCAGCCGACGATGTTCATGAACGTGGACTTGCCCGAGCCCGACGGGCCCATGATGGCCACGTACTCGTTGCGCTTCACCGCGAGGTCCACGCCGCGCAGCGCGCGCACGATCTCGCCGCCCATGTCGTATTCGCGCTTGAGGCCGCGCGTGACGATGACCCAGTCCTTGGACGGGGCGTCGCCGGCGGCGGTGACGACGGCCTGGCGCTCGGCCGTCGTGCTGAGGGGAATCTCGTCGTGCTCGCTCACGGGGCGCTCCTTACGGCGTCTTGGTGTCGGTCGTGCCGGCGGCAGGCTGCTCGCGGATGAGCTGCCCGTCCTTCAACTCGCGGATCGCCTGGTACGTGCCCGCGACGATGCGCGTCCCGGCCTCGAGGCCCTCGAGCACCTCGAAGTGCTTCTCCCCGGCGATCCCGACTCTTACGGGCTTGAAGGTGACTTTGTTGTCGGCGCCGACCACGAACACGCCCTCGACGTCGCGCTTGCCCACCTGCGTCGCGGGCGTCGGCGCGGCGTTCGGCGGAGCGTCGTTGGTGTTCAACTGCTCGTTCTCGCGCACGGTGAGGGCGATGATCGGGATCGACAGCACCTGCGTGCGCGTGTCGGTGACGATCTTCGCCGTGGACGAGAAGTCCGGACGCGTCTCGGGCGGGGCGTTGAGGATGCGCACCGTCACCTCGTAGTCGATCGCCTGGTCGGTGGAGGCCGCAGCCGTCGCGCCACGCACCGAGCTGTTGGAGATCTCGACCACGCGGCCGATGAACGTCGTGTCGGGGAAGGCATCGATTTGGACGACCGCCGAGTCGCCGACGTTAATGCGCGACACGTCGGTCTCGTCGACCTTCACCTTGGTCTCGAGCATCGACATATCCGAGATCGTCATCAGGATCGCGGCGTCGCGGTTGAGCGTGCCCATAATGGCCGTTTCGCCAACCTCGACGTTGAGGCGGGTCACCTTGCCGGTCATCGGGGCGTAGATGTTCGTGCGCGAGAGCTGCCAGCGGGCGTCCGTGAGCGAGGCCTCGGCCTGCTTCACGTTCTCCTGCGCGGCGACGACCAGCGCCTGGTTCACCTCGTACTGCGTCTCGAGCTGCTCGACCTCGGCGTCCGAGACGAGGGCCGGGTTGCTCTTGCGGATCTCGGCCTGACGCTCGTAGTTGCGCCGCGCCTGCAGCTCGTTGGCCCGGGCCTGCGCGAGGCCGGCGCGGGCGTTGGCCAGCGCCGCCTCGGCGCGCTGCACCTGGGCCTCGAACTGCTGCGGGTCGATCTGCAGCAGGAACTGGCCCTGGCGCACGTTGTCGCCTTCCTTCACGGCGATGCGCGTGATGCGGCCGGTGATGTCGGCCGACAGGTCGGCCTTGCGGGTCGGCAGCACCTGGCCCGACGCCGTGACGGACGAGACGAGGTCGCGCGCCTCGACGGCCTCGATGCGCACCAGGGTGCCCTTGTCGCTGCCCTTGGCAACGCCGGTCGCGACCACCGCGCCGACGAGCACGACGACGCCGATGGCGATCCCGATCTTGGTCTTCTTGGTCATTACGTCCTCAACTCAGCGAAGGGTGCGGCCGACGGCGTTCTCCAACGCCGCGAACGCCCGGTGATATTCATAGACTGCGTCGATCCGGTCCGTCTCCGCGCGCTCGTACTCGGCGCGCGACGTGGTGAGGTCCACGAAGGTGCTCGCCCCGACGCGATACCGCTCCTCGGCGAGCTGCAGTGCCTCGCGAGCGGTGGCGGCGGTGCGGGTCTGGAGCTCGACGGCCTGGAAGGCCGCCTGCAACGACACGTACGCGGACGTGACGTCCGCCGTCAGCTGCAGTTCCTGGCGGCGGACCGTGTACACGGCCTCCTCCCGGGCGGCGTTCGCTTCCTGCAGCCGCGTCTCGCGCCCCAGCCCGTCGAAGATCGGGATGGAGATGTTCATCGAGAGGCTGTAGGGATTGCGCGTGAAGTCGAAAGGATACGCGGAGTTGGCGATGCGGAAGGCCTCGCGACGCGCCGAGTCCTGCGCCGGGGTATCGCCAGGATTCGCAATGAACTGCAGCTGCTTCTGCGTGAACGCCGAGACGTTCGCGCTGAGGCTCAAGGTCGGGGTGTACTCGCCGCGGGCACTGCGCAGGCCGGCGACGGCCACCTGCTCGCGGGCTCGCACGGCCTGGAGCGCCGGGTTGGCCTGACGCGCCTGGGTCAGCAGGTCCTCGGCTGCGAAGGTCGGGGCCGCGAGCGGCAGATCTGCAGCTAGCGTGACGCCCGCGGGCATCGCGACGCCGAGCTGCTGGAACAGCTGGAGCTTGGCGACTTCAGCCGTGTTGCGGGCGCGAAGGGCCGCGACTTCCTGCTGGCCAAGTCCCACCTCGGCGCGCTTCACGTCGAGCGAGGTGAGCGTGCCCACCCCCGCCCGGGCCTGGGCCAGCTCCAGCTGGAGGCGCTGCTGCGAGACCAGCGTGTCCTGCAGCGCCGCGCGGGCCTGCGTCTGCAGGGCCAGCAGGAACTGCTGCGTCACCTGCGCACGCAGGTTGAACCGGGCCGCCGTCACGTCGGCGTCCGCGGCATCGAGCGCAGAGTTGGCGCGCTTGATCTGGTTCAGCGTGTTCCACGAGAAGCGGCTGTTCGCCGACAGATTCCAGGACGACTGAACGATGTCCGAACTCGCACCGAGGGCGATACCGCCGAAGTTCTGCGGGCGGCCTTCGCGGAAGCCAAGCCCCGCCGAGGCGTCAGCGCTGGGCAGCAGGCTGCCGTACGCGGCGCGGGCCTGGGCCTGCGCACGATCTCTGCCGAGCACCGCCTGCTGATACGCCGGATTGTTCTTGGCGGCGATGTCCAGGGCCTGCTCGAGGGTGAGCGTATTGCCCGGCGCCGACTGCGCATCGGCGGCGAGGCCGACCGTAGCGACGAGCAAGAGGGACAGGAACGGACGCATCACGGGAGTCCTGAGATAGATATAGAAGGAACGGCTCTGTCACGCGTACGTGACTCAACGCACGCCGGTTTCAGATGGTGCGTCATCGCGGAGGGCCTCGAGTCCGGAGGCAGGATGCCGGGCGCGGAGCAGCCGCCCGGCGGGGTCGGTCCAGACTTCCCACACGGGCTGGTCGCCGCGCAGGGGCCTGACCTCCCAGCGACGGGCCGCGAGGGCCTGGCTGCCGATTGTCACGCTGTCGTCCACGGGGCCGACCACCTGCACGCTGTCTTGCGCTGGGTCGCTGGGGTTGAGCAGGACGACGGCCCGGCCCTGCCCGAAGCGCAGCACGAACCACAGATGATGGACCACGCCGGGCTCGGCCATCACCGCGCCCTCGGGGAGCCGGAACTCACGAGCCGACTCCCGACGCTCTGTGACTCTACGGCCGAGCCAGAGGGAGCGTTGGCGTTCGCCGATGACGTTCTCGACGAGCGTCGTGGCGTCGCGGGCCTCGAGTTGGAAGCGCGTCGGCGCGCCGAGCGAATCGGCGTTGAGGACGATCGTCCGCCGCCGCTCGCCGGCGAGCACGTTGGCCTGCGCCACATACGCCGCGCCGCCCGCGCCGCCGCGGGAGACGCGGATGCTGAAGTCCTCGCGCCCCACGCGGAGGCCGTTCACGCTGTGCGTGAAGGTCCCTTCGTCGACGACGGTGACCTGGGCGCCCAGGGCGGCCGGGGCCACGGCGCAAAGCAGGAGCAACAACGCGCGGTGCATCCCGGGAAATGTAGCCGATGGCTGACCGCGGCCCCGCCCTCGGGTATAATCCCCGCGTGTCCTCTCCGACGCCGACTTCCGCGTTGCCGCCGCAGGCGCGTCCCCGCGCCCTCGGTGAGCCTTGGCTCTGGGGCGCCGCCGTCTTCACGGTGGGTGCCACCTGGTGGCTGCGCGATCCGGCCCTGCCGCTCGTCGTGGCGCTCGCGGCGACGCTGCTGCTGCTGGCGAGCCGCCTGCTGCGGCAGCGAGGCGTGGCTCCGGGCCGGCGATTGGCGTTCACGCTGGCCGGCCTCGCCTTCGTGGCCGCAGCCGGCGCCTACCACCTGCGCTCGAGCAAGCTCGAGCGCGACGGTGCGCGGCTTCGCGTAGAGACGGCCCGCGCGGCCGCCGCGGCGCTCGCGCGGACCGTAGAGGCCGAGGGACGCCAGCTCAAGCAGATTGCCGAGGCCGCGCTGTCGGCGCCGGTCGAGCGCGACGATGCGTTCTCCGCGCTGGCGGGATTGGTGCCGGAGCAGGGCGCCCGCGCCGTGGTGCTGGCGCGCAGCGGCCGACCGGAGGCCTGGAGCGGACGCCTGCTCGTCAGTCTCGACTCGCTGCCCGGACGCAGTGGCCTGGTGGCCTCGTCGTTCTATTTGGTCGCTTACGTGGTCGCGGAGCGCGGCCCGCTGGTGGCGGTGGCCACCAGCGTGATCCACGCTGAGCCGCCCGCCGATGCGCTTACGCCCTCGCTGGCCGCGACGGTCGCTGCGGAGCGCGGCGTCGAGGGCTTCTCCTACGCGGCTCCCGAGGCCGCCTCGAGCGTGGACGATGCCGCGGTGCTCGCGCTCGACGCCGAACCGCTGCTGGCCGTGCGCGCGTCGGCGCCAAGCGTCGAAGCGATGCAGGATCGCCTCTGGGAATCCACGCTGCCGTGGACGGCCGCGACGCTCGCGACGATGGTGCTCTGCCTGCTCGCCCTGGCCTGGCGCCGCGACCTGGGCCTGCGGCCGCGCTTCCTCGCGCTGGCCGCGGCGCTCGCGGTGCCCTCGCTGCTGCCGCTCAGCCTGTTGTCGAACCTCAGCAGCTGGTTCGATCCGACGTTCTACCTCGTGCGCTCCGGTGGACGCTACACGGCGAATGCCGCGGCGCTGGCCATCACCTCGGCGCTGCTCCTGCTCGCGCTGCTCACGCTGCGGCGCGCCCGCCCGCGCTTGATGACGCGCGCACAGGGCATCCTCGCGGTGATCGTGATCGCGGGTCTCGGCCCGTTCCTGCTGCGCGAACTCGCGAGTGGCGTGCAGGTCCCGTCCATCGGCGTGCCGGTGAGCCTGTGGCTCTCGTGGCAGGTGACGCTCTTCCTGGCCTCGGTCACGCTGCTGCTGCTCGGCGTGACGGCGGGCCACAGCGCGCTCGGGCGCGACCGCGGCCTGCCGCTGTGGATGGCGCCGGCACTCGCCGTGCTGGCGTCGGTGTTGGCGCCGATCCTCCTCGAGGCGCCGGGCCGCTTCCCGCAGGCCTACACGGCGCTGTGGGTGGCGGCCATCGCCGCGCTGGCGGTGACGAGGCGCGCGCGGACCATCGTGATTCCCGTGGCATTGGTGGCGGCCTGCGGCGCGACGACGCTCACGTGGTTCTCCGCCGTGCGGCAGCGCGTCTCGCTGTCGGTGCGCGACGTGCAGGGGCTGGACCGGCCGGACAGCGATCGCGCGGTGCTGCTGGATCGCTTCACCGAGGCCTTGGATCCCGCACGCGCGGCGCGCAATCGCGTGGAACTGCTGGTGCAGCTCGCGCGCAGCGACTTGGCACGGGCCGACTATCCGACGGAGCTGGCGACCTGGGATCGCAACGGCCGCCTGCTCGCCGAGTTGGCCGTGGGGCAGTCGGCGGGCGTCACGCCAGGCGTGAACCTCGTCGCCGCCGAGGCGCAGGCGCGGATGACGCCGATCCTCTCGGAGGTGCAGGGCAACCCCGGCCTGCACTTGGTGCTGGCACTGCCGCACGCCGACGGGTCGGCGACCACGGCGGTGGTCGCGCCGCGGTCGCGGCTGGTCGCGCAGGATCCCTTCGGGGTGCTGCTGGGCTTCTCGCCGCCACCGGCGCCCGAGCCGCCCTACGTGCTGCGCATCGGCGACGACGACGGCGCGAGCGACGCGGGAGGGCTGAACACCCGCGGCGTCTGGACGCGCATCGGCGACGAGTTGCACGGCGACTGGAAGCTGGCCGGCACCGGCGGCTCGACGCGACGCCTGCACGCCATCGTCGAGCTGCGCAGCGTCGGCGCGCTGGTGACGCGCGGCGTGCTGCTGGTGTTCATTGACCTCGCCGTGCTCGCCGCCGTGTGGCTGCTGATCGTCTTTGCCGAAGGCGCGCTGCCTCGCTGGTGGCGGCAGCGCCGCCGCGACATCCTCGGCAGCTATCGCCTGCGCCTGAGCGGCACGCTGTTCGCGTGCTTCCTCGCGCCGTCGCTGCTCTTCGGCACTTGGTCCTTCCGCCGCGTCAACGCCGACGACGTGCAGGCCCGCGACCTGCTCGTGCGCGAGACGCTGCGCGCGGTGGCCGTGTCCACCGACGCCGTGCGGCTGACCGAGGCCGCGACGCGCTTCGAGACCCCGCTGTTCCTGTACGCCGCGGGGATGCTGATCAACACCAGCGATCCGCTGCTCGAGGCCCTCGCACCGGTCGGGCGCCTGCTGCCGCCGTCGGTGGTGCGAGCCCTGGCCGAGCGCGACGAGATCACCACGGGTGGGGCTGCCCAGGTGGGTCCGGCCTCGGTGCGCCTTGGCTACCGCAGCGCGACGGACTCGGCGGGCGTGCAGTACGTGCTGGCCGCGCCGGCGCGCCTCGACGACCGCCTCTTGGACCGCCGGCGCAACGACCTCGCCGTCTTCTTGCTGTTCGCACTGGCTCTCGGTGCGCTCGCGGCACTCTGGGTGAGTGGCGCGGCGTCGCGCCAGCTCTCACGGCCCATCCGCGAGCTGCGCGATTCGGCGCTGGCGCTGGCCCGCGGCTCCGCCGTCCCGCCGCTGCGCGAAGATCCGCCCGTGGAGTTCGACCCGGTGTTCCGCGCCTTCCGGCGGATGACCACCGACCTGGCCGAGAGCCGCGAGGCCCTGGAGACCGCCGAGCGCCGCCTCGCCGCGACGCTGCGCAGCGTGGCCTCGGGCGTACTCGCCGTGGACGAGGGCGATCGCCTGACCTTCGTGAATCCGACGGCAGAGGCGATTCTCGGCGTGCCGCTGCCCGTGGGCGGCGCGCTCCCGGAGCCGGTGCGAGAGTTGATCGGCGCGCGTCTCGACGAGTTCCGTGCCGACAGCGGCGACGACGGCGTGTTCGAGGCCGAGCATCGCGGGCGCCGGCTGAGCGTGCGGCTGACGCGCATCGCCCCGGTGTCGCGCCGCGTCGTCGTGACGCTCGAGGACGTGACCGACGTGGCGCGCGCCGAGCGCGTGCTCGCCTGGGGCGAGATGGCGCGGCAGGTGGCGCACGAGATCAAGAACCCGCTCACGCCGATGCGCCTCGGGATGCAGCACCTGCGGCGTGCGCGCAAGGATCCGCGCGTGGACTTCGACCGCGTGCTCGACGAGAACACCTCGCGCATCCTGGCGGAGATCGACCGCCTGGATGAGATCGCCCGCGCGTTCAGCCGCTACGGCACGGCGCCGGAGCGCGACCTGCCGCCCGAGGCCGTGGACGTCGCCGCGGTGGCGCGCGACGTGCTCGAGCTCGAGCGGATGGGCCAGGCCGATGTGGAGTGGGTGGCCGACATTCCCGACGGCGCCGTGATTGCGGCGGCGCGCGGCCGCGAGCTGCGTGAGGTACTGCTCAACCTGCTCGAGAACGCCCGCCTCGCCGGCGCCACGCGCGTCACGCTGCGGCTGCGGACAGGCCTGGCGGCCGGCGTGGCAGCTGGCGACGGCGCGCAGGCTGCGGCGGCACAGCTCGAGGTGCGCGACAACGGCGGGGGCATCCCGGCCAACCTGCTGGAGCGGATCTTCGACCCGCATTTCTCGACCCGCACCAGCGGCAGCGGCCTAGGGTTGGCCATCAGCCGGCGCTTGATCGACCGCTGGGGCGGCAGCATCAGCGCCGACAACGCCCCGGAGGGCGGTGCCGTGCTGACCGTACGATTGGCTCCGCCGCCATCTGCCTGAGTATCTTGCGGGCGCGATGCCGACCGCCGAAACCGCGCTCCCGTACCGCCACGCCTCGGGCATTCCTCCGCATCTCGCGGACTGGCAGCTTCCGCCCGACTGGCGCTGGGGCAGTGGCGGCGTGTACACGCCGCATCGCTATGCGCACGAGGTGATCGACGCGCTGGGGCGCTCGCTGGCCTTGGTGACGGCGCCCGACCCGGCGCATCACGCCTGGCTGTTCCAGGAGGCGCGCCAGCTCGCGCTGCGCAGCCATCCCAGCATCCCGACGACCTACCACTTCTGGCAGCAGCATCCGGGCAGCCGGCGCGGGCCGGGCTATCTGCGGCGCTGGATCACCGGCGAGACCATCCATCAGCGCCTGCGGCGCACGGGTGAGCACGAGACGATCCCCTTCGCGCTGCGAATGCTGCGGACCATCGGGTCGACGCTCGCCTATCTGCACGATTCGGGCGGCCAGCACGGTGCGATCGCCCCGGGCTCGGTGTACTTCACGCCCACCGGTCGCGTATGGCTGCTCGGCTGGCAGTGGGCCGTGCCTGCGGAGGATCGCCCCGCCGGGTTGGTCCCCGACCCGGCGTGGTGCCCCAGCGCGCCGGAGTGGCGCGGCGAGTGGCGGCCCAGCCCGGCGTCGGACCAATGGCAGCTCGGCGCGCTGGCCTTCGCGCTGCTCACCGGCGAGTTGCCCGTGGCCGGCGCGACGCCGCCGATCCGCTTCGCGCGCCCCGACACGCCGGCCACCGTCGCGGACCTCGTCGACCAGCTGCTGGCGGACAATCCCGCCGATCGCTTTTCGTCGATCGCCGGGATGCTGCGCCGCATCGAGCGCATCTCGGGCACCTCGTCGCTGGCCTTCCCGGGCACCGAGCAGGCCAGCGGCGAGCACACGGCCGTGAGCGAGGAAGACCGCCTGCGCTGGGCCACCGGCGACGACTACGAAGTGCTCTCGCCGCTGGGGCAGGGGATGTACGGCTCGGTGTGGCGCGTGCGCGACCTCTCGCTGGAGCGTGAAGTCGCGCTCAAGATGTTGCACCCCACCGTGGCGCGGAACGCGCAGGCGGTGGCGCGCTTCCGCCGCGAGGCGCAGCTCGCCGCGCAGCTGCAGCATCCGGCCATCGTGCCGATCTTCGCCTGGGACAACAAGGGCGACGTGAACTGGTACATAATGGAGCTGGAGGAAGAAGGCTCCGTGGCGGACTTGGTCGCGCGCAGCGGCCCGCGGCCTTTCGCGGAGATCGCGCCGCAGGTGGATGCGGTGCTCGACGGCCTCGCCGTCGCGCATCAGGCGGGCATCATCCACCGCGACCTGAAGCCCGAGAACATCCTCATCGACCGCTATCGCCGCTGGCGCATCGCCGACTTCGGCATCGCCAACGCGCTGGGCGCGCAGCCCGCCGGCGCCTCCGGCACGCCGAACTTCGCGGCGCCCGAGCAGCTGCTCGGCGAGGAGCAGGGCGTGGCCACCGACCTCTTCGCGGTGGCCGGCATCGTGATCTTCGCGCTCACGGGCAAGGTGCCCTTCGAGGGTGGCGACGGTCGCGCGATCCTCGCCGCGCAGCTGGCGGGCCGTGTGGACCTCTCGGACTTGCCGGATGACCTGACGGACTGGCTGCTGCGTGCGCTGAATCCGGAACCGGCCAAGCGATTCCCCGACGCCGAGTCGATGCGCGCCGCCTGGCGCGATGTGGTGCGCCGCGTCTCGCGCGAGGAGCGCCGCGCCAAGTCGGGCTTGGGCAAGTTGCTGCGGCAGCTCGCCGCGGCCTTCCGCGACCGTCCGCGCCGCGCCCGCTAAACCTGCGGGGCGCGCGGCGCCTGGCGCGCCGCGCTCAGCCGACGAACTCGCTCAGCCGGCGTCGAGCGCCGTCCGCAGCGCCAGCAGCACTTCGCGCGCCGTGAACGGCTTCTGCAGGAAGGCGTAGCGCGCGGCGCCGAGATCGGCGCGCAGCGCGGCGTCGTCGGTGTAGCCGGACATCAGCACCACGCGCGTATCCGGCCGCAGCACGGCGAGGCGCTGCACGAGCTCCTTGCCGCCGATGCCCGGCATCATCACGTCCGAGAGCAGCAGGTGGATCGGGCGCGAATCGGCCTCGGCGAGGCGCAGCGCCTCGCCGCCGTTGGAGGCCTCGAGCACGTCGTAGCCCGCGGCGCGCAGGATGCGCGAGAGCGCCGAGCGGATCGCCGGCTCGTCCTCGGCGAGGAGGATGCGCTCATTGCCGCCGGCGACGTCGATGCCGCGCACCGGCGTGGAACGCCGCTGCTTCTCCTGCGCATCGACCGACGACTGCGGGAGCGTGACGCGGAAGCTCGACCCGCGGCCGAGCGCGCTGGTGACCTCGATGCTGCCACCGGCCTCGTGCACGATCGCGTAGGACGTCGCGAGGCCAAGGCCCGTGCCGCGGCCGGCGGGCTTCGTGGTGAAGAAGGGCTCGAACAGCCGCTCCTGCACCTCTTCGCTCATTCCGCTGCCGGTGTCGATGACGTCGAGCAGGACCGTCGCGCGTCCGTCCCCGGTGCTGGGGCCCGAGCGACTGCGGATCACGAGGCTGCCGCCGTCGGGCATCGCGTCCACGGCGTTGATGGCGAGGTTCATCACCACCTGCTCGAGCTGACCGGCGTCCACGCGCACGATCAGCGGCGTTTCCTCGAGGTCCAGCGAAAGGTCGACGGTCGCGGGCACGAGCCGGCGCAGGATCAACTGCATCCCGAGGATGACGTCGCGCACGTTGACGTCGCGCGGGATGATGACGTCGCGGCGCGCGAAGGCGAGGAGCTGGCGGGCGAGGCTGGCGGCGCGGTCGGCGGCGGCGCGAATCGCGTCCACTTCCTCGCGCCCCTCGCCACGCTCCTCGAGCTCGAAGCTCAGCACCTCGGCGTAGCTCTGGATCACCGTCAGCACGTTGTTGAAATCGTGCGCGATGCCGCCGGCGAGGCGACCCACGGCCTCGAGCTTCTGCGCCTGGCGCAGCTGCTGCTCGGTGCGATGCTGCTCGGTGACGTCCTGCACGATGCAGCCGACGCCGCCGATGGTGCGCTGCGCGCCCGGGATCGGATAGTAGGTGACGATCCAGCGCTTGGCCGCGGTGGGATTCGCCGGCGTGAAGCCCTCGATGATGATGTTCGGCTCGGCGCGACCGGTCTCGAGCACGCGCTCGAGGATGGGGCGGACGGTCGGCGCCAGCGCGGGAATCATCTGCTCGATGTTCTTGCCCAGATGCGCCTCGGCGGGCGCGCCGTTGATCTCGGCCAGCGCCCGGTTGATGCGCTGGAAGCGCAGGCGCTTGTCGTAGAACGCGATGCCGTAGGGCGAGCTGTCGATGGCGGAGTCGAGGAAGCGCGAGGTCTCCTCGAGCAGCGCCAGCGTGGAGTCGCGTTCGGCGACCTTCTCCTCGAGCGCGGCGGTCTGTTCCTCGAGCTGGCCCGCTTGTTCCTCGAGTGCCTGCGTCTGCAGTTCCAGCTCGGCCGCCTGCTCTTCGATGGTATGCTGCCGCGCGGCGGCGACCTGTGCCTTGGTGCGCAGTCCGACCGTGATGCGCTGGACGGCCAAGTACGCGATGAGCAGCGCCGCGAGGCAGATGATGACGCCGCTCCAGAGCACGATGGCCTGGGTGCGGAAGCGCGCGAGGCGCACCCGGCCTTCCTCCGCGATGAGGTCTTCGAAGGGGTGGACCGTGCGATCGAAGGCCTGAGTACCCTCGAAGGCCAGCGCGCGGGTGATCTGCACGCCTTCGCGGGCGGGGCGGGCGAAGGTGGCTTCCCAGGTGTCGAGGCCGGCGAGGATGCTGTCCACCCGCGCGACCTGCTGCGCTTCGCCGGCGAGCGAGTCGCGCAGCGCGCGGAGCAGCGCTCGCGCGGAATCGGTGGATTCGGCGCGGCGCAGGGCCCGCGCGCTGTCCACGGCGGGATTCAAATAGATGGCGCGCACCGCCGCCTCGGCGCCCCAGATCTCCTCCTGGGCTCGTGACGCCAGCGAGAGCACGTTCCCCGAGCGCAGCACCTGCCGCGTGGTGCTGCGCTCCAGCGCGAATGCCGCGATGAGGATCGTCGCGATGATCAGGACCGCCGCGGTCGCCATCCGCCGCCAACGATCGAGCTCCTGCACGACCTGGTCGTTCGAGATGTCGTTGGGCGAGTGGGGCATTCGCGGGCACGCGAAACGAGGTTCGGGCATTGTGATGGCTGGAGCGGCGTTCGTCAACCGCTCCCCCCAAACCTCCGGTCCCGATTAGTCTCCCGTTATGCGTCCAACTGCCCTAGTCTTTCCGCTGATTGCCCTCCTCGCCGTGCCGCTGGGCGCGCAGCAAGGAGTCCCCGCCGACAGCGCTACGCGCGACTCCACCAAGGCCCAGACGCTGGCGGCCCAGCGCGTCACGGTGACGCGTGGCGACGCCGCGCTGGACCGCGTGCCGTGGGCCGTGGGGACGCAGCGCGTGGAGCAGATCCGCCGCGGTCAGGCCACGGTGGGCATCGACGAGGCCTTGGCGAACATCCCCGGCGTCGTCGTGGCCAATCGCTACAACTACGCGCTGGACCAGCGCGTCTCGATCCGCGGCGCGGGCAGTCGGGCGAACTTCGGGCTGCGAGGCGTGAAGGTGCTGCTCGACGGCATTCCGCAGTCGTTGCCGGACGGCCAGAGCCAGCTCACCAACGTGGATCTCGCGGCCATCGGCAGCGTGGAAGTGCTGCGCGGCTCGGCCTCGTCGCTCTACGGCAACGGCTCGGGCGGCGTGATCGCCTTCACCACGGACCTGAGCTCCCCCACGCCGCTGGGGCTTACGCTGCGGCACACGAGCGGGTCCTTCGGGCTCGAGAAGTCGCAGCTGCGGCTCGCGGGCCGCGCGGGCAGCACGCTGGGGATGCTCAGCGTCTCGCGCACGCGCACCGACGGCTTCCGGCAGTACTCGGCGGCCGAGACCTCGCAGCTGCTGGCGGCGGTGGACCACGCGTTCGGTGCGAACCTCACGCTGCAGCTCCGCGCCGGCACCGCCGATGTGCCCAAGGCCTTCAACCCCGGCGCGCTCACGCAGGCCGAGTACGACGCCAATCCCGATAGCGCGGCCTTGGCCAACGTGAACCGCGGGGCCAGCCGCGAGGTTTCGCAGCGCTTCGTGTCGGCGCGGCTGCGTGGCGCAATGGGCCGCGGCGAGTGGAGCGCGGCGCTGTATGGCCAGCGGCGCTTCGTGGACAACGCGCTGGCCGTGCCGCCGCCGGGCGCGCCCACGGCGCCGACCTCGCCGCGCGGCACCTTCAGCACGCTGGACCGCCGCGTCACCGGCGCGCGCGTGGACCTGCGCCGCGACTTCACCGACGCGCTGCGGCTCACGACGGGCTTCGACCTGCAGCGCAGCTTTGACGTGCGGCGCAATCAAGCCGCGACGGGCGGCCGGCCCACGGCCCCGGAAGACACGCTCCTGCTGGACCAGAACGAGATCGTGACGAGCGTGGGGCCGTTCGCGCAGCTGCAGTGGGATCCCCGCACGAACGTGACGGTGAGCGCGGGCGCGCGCTGGGACCGGCTGCGCTTCGCCGTCAACGACAACTTCCTCGGCGACGGCGCGGACAACACCGGGCGGCGCCTGCTCACGGCGACCACCGGCCACCTCGGCGCGGTGTGGCGCCTGCGGGAGTGGTTGGCGCCGTACGCGAACATCGCGACGGCCTTCGAGACGCCGACCACCACGGAGCTGCAGGTGCGGCCGGATGGGCAGGGCGGGTTCAATCCTGAACTCGGGCCGCAGCGGCTGCGCACGGTGGAGATGGGTGCGCGCGGCCGCTGGGGCGCGCGCCTGAGTTACGAGCTGGCGCTGTTTCAGGTGGATGCCGACGACGCGATCGTGCAGTACCTCGAGACCAGCGGTCGGGCGTTCTTCCGCAACGCCGGCCAGACGCGCAGTCGCGGCGCCGAGCTCGGCCTCGGCCTGCGCGCGGCGCGCTGGTTGGAGCTGCAGGCGGCGTACACCTTGGCCGACTATCGCTTCGACGAGTACATCCTCCCGCTGACGAGCACCACCGCCGACACGCTGGATGGCAATCGCCTCGCCGGCGTGCCGGAGCGCGCGCTGCGCCTCGGCGCGCGGGCGCGTTGGGGCGCGACGAGCTTCGATGTGGATCACAGCACGCAGTCGGCGCTGTTCGGCGACGATCGCAACCTCGTGGCGGTGCGAGGCTGGGGTCGCGGGCAGCTCAACCTGCGCCTGGCGCATAGCGCGCTGTGGAACGGCTGGCGCGCCGAGCCCTTCGTGAGCGTGCAGAACCTGCTCGACGACCGCTACGTGGGTGCCGTGACGCTGAACGGCTCGTTCGGCCGCGTGCTGGAAAGCGCGCCGGGGCGCAATTGGTACGTGGGCCTCGAGCTGGCGGCGCCGTTGCTGCGATGATGGTGCCGTTGCACCCGTGATTAGTTTGCGCGAATGCAAAAGCAGCAGCCACTAGCCTTCGAAGTCCGCGACTCCGGCATTGCCGGCAAGGGCGCGTTCGCCATCCGGCCCATCACCAAGGGCGAGCAGCTCATCGAGTACGTCGGTGAGCGCATCACGCACGCCCAGGCCGACCTGCGCTACGACGACGAGTCGATGGACGAGCACCACACCTTCCTGTTCACGATCTCGTCGCGGATGGTGATTGACGCGACGTATGACGGTAACGAGTCGCGGTACATCAATCACTCCTGCGACCCGAACTGCGAGGCCGAGATCGAGAACGGCCGCGTGTTCATCTCGGCCATCCGCGACATCCCGGTGGGCGAGGAGCTGCACTACGACTACGGCTACGAGCGCAGCGGCGACGAGACGGAGGAGGACGAGCGTCGCTACAAGTGCCTCTGCGGCACGGCGAAGTGCCGCGGCTCGATTATGGAGCCGGTAAGCGTCTTCAAGGCGCGTAAGCGCAAGGAAGCGGCGCAGCGGGCGGCGCGGAAGCGCGCGGCGGCCAAGAAGGCGAAGCAGGTCAAGCCTGCGGCGAAGAAGCCCGCGAAGAAGCCCGCAAAGAAGCCCGCGAAGTCACCGGCGAAGAAGCCGGCCAGAAAGCCCGCGAAGAAGAAGTAAGAAATTGGCGGCAGGCGAATCTCGCCTGCCGCCAATCGCGTGTGAGAACGCGCCCAGACCTTCGGTCAGACCTTCGCGCCGGCCTCGCGCCAGGCGCGCGAGGCGTCCACGTCCTCGCGCGTGAGCTGATGCCCCACGGGCGCCCAGCGCAGCTCCACGTCCGCACCGGCCTCGCGCAGCATCGCGGCGAGCCGCTCGCTGTTGCTCGGCGGGATGATCGGATCGTGCTGCCCCGCCGCGATGAACACGCGCGTGCCCGAGAGGTCGGGCAGCGGCGCGACATCCAGCGGCACCATCGCGCGGTAGAGAATCGCTTCCTTCACGAGCTTGGGCCGGAGCAGCAGCAGCGCGGCCGCGATGTTCGCGCCGTTGCTGAAGCCCACGGCCGTGACGCCGTCGGTGGGGAAGCCATAGCGCGCACTCGCGGCGACGACGAAGTCGCCGAGCTGCTCGGTGCGGGCCTTGAGGTCGGGAATGTCGAAGACGCCTTCGGCCAAGCGGCGGAAGAAGCGCGGCATCCCGTTCTCGAGCACCTGGCCGCGCGGCGAGAGCAGGTTGGCCTCGCGGTCGATCAGGTCGCCGAGCGGAATCAGGTCATTCTCGTCGCCACCCGTGCCGTGCAGCAACAGGAGCGTGCGGGAGACGCCCTCGCGGGGCTCCCAGCGGTGCGTGAAGGCGAGGTCGGACATCGGCGGCTCTACGGATGACGGCGCCGCCGATGCGACTCAGCGTGCCGGGGTGGTCGGGTTCGCCGTCGGCGGGAACCAGGCCCGCACGACGCGTGCCTGAGTAATCCGGTCCAAGAGCGGAAAGTTCGCCGCGAGATAGGCCTCGCCCTCGCGCGTGATGCGATCCTGTTGCGGCGCGTTGGCGCCGTCGCCGTAGCCCGTGTAGAAGGCGTCCACGGCATCGATGCCGCTGATGATCTCGCCGATGGGCGGGAAGCCCATCGCGTCGAGCCGCGCGTTGTCGCGCAGGTTCACGAACATCTGCGTCGTACGCGTGTTCGGGCCGCCGCTGGCGAACACCAGGGTGCCGCGGCGGTTGCTCTGCTTCACCACGTCGTCGGGAATCGTGCGCCGGCGCCAGCGCGCCGTCATCGCCGCGTCGGCGGCGATGCCGAACTGCGTGACGAAGCCGCGGATGGTGCGGAAGAAGCGCGCGCCGTCGTAGTAGCCGGTGGCCACGGCCTCGTAGAACTGCGCCGCGCCGTTCGGGGCCCAGTCGCGATGCACCATTGCGTGCACCTCGCCCTGCGTGGTCTCGAGGCGCACCACGAACGAGTCGGGAATCACGCCCGGCGTGAACGGCGGCACGGCGGGCTCGGGCGCGGCCGCAGGAGTGCGGGGGGCGCAGGCCGCGCTGGTCAGTGCGAGCAGGAGGGCGACGCGAACGGGAGTGCGAAGCATCGGAGTCAGAAGATGTTGTCGTCGCGGCGCATCACGAGGCGACGGTCGCGCTCGCGTGTGCCGTTGCGGTACTGGAAGGGCACGGTGATCTCCCGGGCGCTCACGACGGTGCCGGCGAGCATCCGCAGGCCGCGGGTTTCCTCGGTCTGGTCCGGCGTGAAGCGCACCTCCGTGCCGACGACTTCGTACTTGCCGGTGACGGCCATCGTCTGCAGGGGAATGCTGCGATCGCGCCCGCGCGGATCGGAGGAGTACAACGTGCGCCGATAGCGCACTGACGCACGGAAGCTGCCGTCACCGCGCAGGGAGAGCACGAGGCGGTCGAAGACGATCAAGTAGGTGGTTCCATCTTCATCGACGACACGGTCCGTCTGCGGCAACGAGTCGCGATCGATGCGC
>VFQM010001145.1_pt1 | contig 24365 bp, 37 predicted proteins | sample 3512391 | NCBI WGS metagenome assembly VFQM01 (sample SAMN10412369, study PRJNA504923) | tailings metagenome | isolation source: Replicate 1 from Balatoc abandoned mine | place: Philippines | reverse complement strand
AGGATGCGTTCATCGACCTCGCGTTCGAACAGGGCCCCGTCCCCGGCATGACGCCCAAGGAGATCAAGCGCTACATCCGCTACATCGCCGACTGGCGCCTGGGACAGCTCGGCTTCGCGCCGATCTACATGATCGAGGAACACCCGCTCCCCTGGCTCGCCCCGCTGCTCAACGGCGTCGAGCATGCGAATTTCTTCGAAACCCGCGCCACCGAATACAGCAAGGGCGCGACCCGCGGCGAATGGAACAATGTCTGGTCCAGCTTCGACAACCGCAAAAAGGCGAAAGCCAACGACGACGCCACCCCCGCGATCGAAAGCGACGGCGAAGACATGTTCGCCAAGGCGGGCATCGCCGCGGAGTAAAAACGAAAGCCCCTCCCCAAAAGGGGAGGGGTTGGGGTGGGGGCCATCCGCTATGCCCAAAGTCTTCGACTGGAACGGCTATCGCTTCCATTTCTATTCGGACGAAGGCGATCCGCGCGAACCCGTGCATGTCCACGTCACCCATGGCCGCGACACCGCGAAATTCTGGCTATGGCCCGACGTCAATGTCGCCTATAATCGCGGCTTCTCGCCTCATACGCTTCGCCTTTTGAGTAAAGTCATACTTGAGCGGCGCGGCGATATCGAAAGCGCATGGAATGAGCATTTCGCCTGAACCGATTGCGGTTCGCTTCGACGAAGACAGTTTCTGGGTCGATCTAGAGGACGGTCGCACACTCGGCATCCCGCTCGCGTGGTTCCCGCGCCTCCTCAACGCAACGCCGGCCCAGCGCGCAGCCGTCTCGCTCAGCCGCGCGGGTTTGCACTGGGAAGAAATCGACGAGGATATCTCAATTGCCGGCCTGCTGGCAGGTCGCGGCGATCAAACACGCCATCGCAAAGCAGCGGCGTGACGGCATCGCAGCGCTCGAAAGCTGAACTGGCGCCCGACTGGAAGGGGCCGCGGATCGACTTCGCCCGCTTTTCAGCGGAACTCGCGGAGCGCCGCGCCGCGCTCGGCAACCCCGAACTACCCCGCAATGCGGGCAACCACCGCAGCGCCAGCAAGGCGGCGCTGCTCAAGGCCGTAACCGCCGCCGGCGGAAAATGGTGAAGCGACACGCAACGACAGGACGACAACCAACCCCATGACCGACAAAAAACCCAAGCTCAAACTGCTGGTCCTCAGCCAGCCCCAGCGCGCGTGCCTCGAAGGCATCTCGAACCGCCGCCCCCAGCTCCCCACCGACGCCGTCCGCGACGAACTCGTCGCGCTGGGCCTCGTCGTGCAGCAGGGCGCGAAATGGGCACTGACCCCGACGGGCAAGAAGGTGCTCGCGGCGGGATCGAATAAGCGGAATTCGGGCGGGTTTTCGGTTTGAAGATGTGTCTCTCTGATCCCAAGCCTTAAGATATTAAAATTTAGGACTTATATACTTAGCCAGCCGCGAAATGGCGTGAACATCATTTGGCCATCTGTGTGCAGGTTATTTTCCCCATCGATATGCCTTGCGCCTCATACTCGCGGACGCATGTCTGATATGGCGAGCAATAGGTTAATAGGCCCACGACAGCGACGATTGTCGCCCCGGCGATTGCTGCAATCTTGACCTTGTCGTTCACGCCAGCCCCTTCCTAGATGTTTGGCCAGACCGCGGCGATCATTGCGCACGCAGCTTCGATGTTCGCAATTCGCCGGGCGGAGTTAACGGGGCCGCGAACAACGCTTTGCCGGGGCACATCCACGACAATGGACGTCGGAGGATGCGGCGTACCAAGATCGGCAAGATATTGTTGCGTATGCATATGCGCGATAGTCGCGAGATGACCATTGGCTTCCGCCCGTCGATTTTCGGCTGCGTCTCCCGCCATTCCGATTGTGCAACGGATAAACGCCTGTCCAACCCTAGGGCCGTTGCGGGATGCAGCAGTCACTATCAAGTCCGGCGCGACCGAGATTTCGACGCCGGAGATGTTTAGAGAGGTCGACGGCAGACGCGGTTCCGAATATTGAGCGTTCCATAGGTCCAAGGCGTTCGCCCCTTGCTGGAATTGGTTGATCACGTCGATGCATCGCTGCGCATCGTCGCGCACAAGCGGACCATTTGCCCCATCGTCACGCCGCCTTTCAAGGTCGGCGACCGACTGCGCGACAATGCGATGAATTGCGCCGCGATCTCTTAGGCATTCAGCAAGGGTTCTACGTGCATGTGCATACTGGATGATAATGGGGCGGTTCGGCCCCGGATTTTTCGCTTGCCGAAGGATTCCCAACTGCCCTACGGGCGTCGGGGATACAAGGTAATCAGCGAGTTGCGTCGCCGAAAGTCTCGGTCTTGCGCGGATTGCTGGAGGACGGGCCATGGATGATCTACTCCTAGTCGGAACAACTGATAAGGGGACCCGCCTCTACGTTTCTGAATTATCTGGCCGCACACTAGCAGAAAACGGCATCGATACTCAATCGATCGGTGTATATCTGTATGAGACCGACGACGATCCCAAGGGTAATGGAATTCGAGTGCTTGCGTCGGTACCGAATATGGATTCGGCATATCGAATGATCGACCTGTTTTCAGCAAAACTTCTAGCGGCTGCCGCCTAAGATAAATCCTCGATCGCCTTAGCCGTCTTTAGTCGGGCATTCTCGGTGCGGTAAGAAATCATTCTGGCATGCGAAGCGCCGCGTCTACATGTAAAAACAACTCTGCCCCTCAATTCACCGTAACCCCGCCCGGCACCCCGCGCATTCCCGCCGCCGCGAACAGCACTCCGCCGCGCACCGCCTCGGGCGTTCCGTCGAGCAGCGCCAGCCGCACCAGTTCGCGCGTCACTTCGCTGTCGTCGTCGACCACCAGCCGCAGCGTCTCGGCGCCGACCGCGTCGGTCACCCGCACCACGTCGCGCACCAGCGCCAGCGGCCAGCGCGCGCTGCCGCCACGGTACAAAGTCACGCCGTCGTGGCGCACATAGGCGTCACGCCAACGCCACAGCCGCCGGAAATAAACGAACCCGATCACCGCCGCCGCCATCAGTGCGGTCATCACGACATCGCCAAAGACGATGCTGCGCACCACCTCGCCCGCCGTGTCGCCGCGCGCCTGCATCGCCATCAGCGCGGCGAGCGCCAGCAGGCACAGCAATTGCCCCGCCGCCAGCGGCTTCGGCTTCAGCCGTGCGATCACGATCGTACTGCGGTCCCCGTTTTTCATCACGCGCCTAGATAGGGACGCGCGCGCCGCGATGCCAGCCATCCGCGCACCCGCGCGCGGTCGTGCCGTTCCCCGGCGTTCGCCGGGAACGCCATGCGTGCGACCCCGTCCATCGCCCCGCTTGCATCGCCGCGCCCAAACTGTATTATAAAAATAACACAGTAGGACAATCGCCATGCCCCTTTCGCTCCTCCTCGCCGCCGCGCTCGCGGCGCCCGCCCCCGCGCCGATGCCGACCGGCGACGCGCTCGACCGCGCGATCGCCGACGTCGACGGGCGCCTGTTCTGGGCGGTGTTCGAAGGGTGCGACGCCGCCGCGCTGCCCGACCTGCTCGCCGGCGATTTCCGCATGGTCCACGACAAGGGCGGGCTTGCCGAGCCCAGCCGCGACGCGATGGTCGCCGATGTCGCCAAAAGCTGCGCCGACCGCCGCCCCGGCGGCGCGCAGGCGGGCTATCGCAACCGCCGCCAGCTCGTCCCCGGCTCGCACCATGTCCGCGCAATGGGCGACTGGGGCGCGCTCGAGGAGGGCGCGCATGTCTTTTTCGAATGGAATGCGCGCGATAACCGCTGGGACATGGTCGGCGGCGCCCATTATATGCATCTGTGGCAATGGATGCCCGCCGAGGGCCGCTTCCGCCTGTCGCAAAGCTACAGCTACGACCACGCCGGCGCGGCGCCCTATCCGCCCGCCGGTGCCGCGTCCGTGTCTAGCGCGCCATGAACGGGATCATGAAAGCGTCGGCGAGCACCCACAGCCCCCAGAGCAGCAGCCCGATATAAAGGATCGGCGACAGGAAAGCCGCGATACCGAACACCAGCGTCCCCGCGAGCAACAGCACCATCGCGATGCCGCTGTTGTTATAGCCGAGGTAGAAACGGTGCGCCGCGATGCCGCCGAGGAAGAACCATAGCAGGTACGCGACGACGATCGATTTCTGGTCGGGCCGCTCGAACCGCACGTTCGAAAAGGCGTAAAGATCGCCATTATATTCCGCCATCGCCGTTTCCCCTTTTTGCCGGCGGCATCGCCGCTCCATTCCCCGCGCCCCGCATCGCATAGATTGCTGATTTATCGGTAAACGCCGCAGTCCTGACCGCGGGACCGTCCCGGGCGCACCCGCGCTTGACCCGGGAGCCACGCGGGCGCACCCCGGGGCGGGCGGCCGCGCCGCTCGCCGGGGAGGACCTGACCATGACCATGCACCGCGTCGCCGCCCTGCTTCTCGCGCTCACCCTGCTCGCCCCGCCGCCCGCCGCCGCGACCTCGATCGTCGCGGTCCCGCCGCACCGGACCGACCGCGCCTGCCCGCTCGCCGCCGATATCTTCGCCGGGCTCGTCGCCAATGCGAGCCCGCGCCCCAGCGCGCTGCTCGCCGTCATCGTCACCACCGACGCGCTCGGCACCGCGACATGGGAGGACAAGGACGCGCTCGCCGCCGAACTCGGCAGCCACAATGGCAAGCCCGACCGCGTCCCTCCGCGCCTGCTCTCGCTGCGCCGCATCGACGACGGCGGCGACAAGACGCAGGCGATCTATGTCGCGACGCTCGAACGCGACCGCTGGGAGCTTGAACGCTATATGGGCGGCGACGGCCTGCTCATGCCCATCTTCGAGCCCGATCCGCATTATGAGGTGAGCACCGGCACCTGGCTCGTCACCTTCCGCGGCAACCAGCTCTCGACCTTGCGCGCGGCGGACGAACTCTGGCCGCTCGCGCTCGAACCCGGCCGCCTCGACTGCCGCGGCGCGATCGACCCCGCGATGCCGATCCCGGTGACCGTGCCGGGTGCGGAGTAAGCGCGGACCAAGGTTGAGCGAAGCGCGTTACCCGCAAAGGGCGAGCTTTGCGCGGTGGCGGGCTTACGCAGACTGTTCCCCGGCGAATACCGGGGAACAAAAAAGGCGGGGCGGCGGCCTCGACCGCGCACCCCGCCCTCTTGTTTCAAGGCGATGCCGGCCGGGCCGGCACCATCGCCCTGCTTATTCTTCGAGGCCCGCGAGCTTCGGGCCGATCGTCTTCGCGACGTCGACGCGCACCGAGGCATTATGTTCGGCGACGGTCATCACGACCTTGCCGTCCTTGTCGAGCAGCACGGCTTCCTCGTTCGACCCTTCGGGCGCGAGCTTGACGATCAGCGGGCGCGGATAGAGGCGGTTGCTCGCCCCGTTCGAGCCATCGACGACGCCGCCGACGATGCCGCCGAGCAGGATGTTGCCGAACGCCGAGCCGCCCAGCTTCGACTGGATCAGCACATAGGTCGGCTTGTAACCGGCCAGCGTGATGTCGGCGCGCTGGTCGTTCTTGCGCTTGAACTCCAGCTTGCACGGCGTGGTGCAGCTGTCCCCGCTGGTGAACTTGACCGTCGCCCCGCCCGGCGTCGTTTCGGTCGAATAATCGGTCTTGGTACCATTCACGACCGTGGCGCAACCCCCGAGTCCAAAGGACAGGGCTGCTGCGACCGCCACAGATATTTTCGCTTTCACTGGTTTTCCCCCTTGTTGAAACCGGGGCCGTGATGGATGCAAAAAATGCAGCGGTAAAGCGTTTTCTGACTGCGACGAACGGAGCCAAAATGGTTCTAAAAAAGTGGCGGAAAAGCGTTTGCTTTTCGGCGCGTTAACCGCCGCCGCATGCCCCCTTCGGGCCTTTTTCACGATCGCCCGGCGCCGCTTCGTCGCGCACCGATGGCGGCCCGTCCGATTCTCGCCGCGATGATCGCAACGCGGCGGCCGCGCGGATCGTTTCGGAGGCTGAAACAGCCTTTCAGGAGAGACATCATGCACAAGACCCTGCTCATATTGTCCGCGGCGCCCGCGCTGCTCGCCGCCCCCGCGCTCGCGCAGGTGGTCGGCGTCGGCGGCCAGGTCGGCGGGCAGGTCGGCGTCGATGCCGGCGCCCCGCTCAGCACCGTGGGCGACCGGCTGTCGGGCACCGTCGACCGCGTCGACAATACGCTGAACCGCACCGTCGACAGCACCAACCTCCGCGTCGCGACGCGCGAACAGGTGCGCGCGGGCGCCGAGATTCGCGACGGCAGCGGCGCGAGCGTCGGCACCGTGCAGAGCGTCGAGGGCGACACCGCCGTCGTCGTCAGCGGCGGGAAGCTCTACAATATCCCGCTGTCCGACATTTACCGCGACGCGACCGGCAAGACGACCGGGCTCGTCACCAGGCTGTCGCGCAGCAGCATCAAGGCGCGCGCGGCGGCGGGCGCCGAGGTCCGCAGCAACTGATCCGCAGCAACCGAACAGCGAGCGCGACCCCCGACGAACGGGGATGTTGCCACGCATGGGGGAGCCGGGCGCCCGGTTCCCCTTTTCGCTTATCGCGCTGCGGTACCCGGAAAATCGGGTCCCGCGCTGACGCCGATCTCGTCGTCGCCCCGCACCGGGACGACGTTGCGCCCGAACCAGACATAGCGCGCGGTCGGCGCGTCGAGGTCATGGTCATAGCGCGCCGCGACGTCGGCGCGGTCATAGCCCATCCATCCCAGCGTCGCGGGGAAGATCTGGCTCGCCGAGCGGCCGCCGGGCGCGCCCCTGGCATAACGCGCGGCCTCGGCGGCGGGCAGGAAGGCGACCAGCGGCACGCGAAACTCGTCGGCGACCGGCGCCTGGCTGCAATGCGGCAGCGCGCCGGGGGTCAGGTTCTGGCCATGGTCGGAGGTATAGACGATCGCCACCGCCTCGCGGTCGACCCCCGCGAGCAGCGCCTCGAAGAATCCGCGCTTCGACCAGTGGAGCGCGGTGTCATATTGCGTCGCGACCGGCGCATCGCGCGGCAGCAGCCCCGGCGGATAATGGTCGCGATACTGGAAGTGGACGCCGCGCAGCACGACGAGCGTGAAGCTCTTGCCCGGGGATTTCATCTGCTTGTTCAACGCCTTGGCGATGGTGCGGTCGGTGTCGATGCCGCCGACCATCGGGCGGAAATCGTCGATCAGGGCCATTTCGGGCGGCAGCAGCAGGTTCTGCGGCGCGCCTTCGGTCTGTCCCTCGATCAACAGCGTGCGATAGCCCGCGCGCCTGGCATAGCCCCAGATCGACGGCGTCGCGCGTAAATCCGTTTCTTTTCCGACCTTTAGGACATCGACCCCCGACCGCAACGCGACCTGCGCCGGCGCGCTGCAATGCCCCAGCGCCGCCGCCACCCCGAAATCGCTCCGCGGCACCTTCGCCAACATCGGGCCTGCAATTCGCGCAAAAGGTTCATAAGCGACGCTCTCGTCGATCAGCCACACGATGTGCCGCGGCGCGCCCGCCGGATCGGGCACCAGCGTCACCGCGTCGCGCGGCGGCGGCGGCGCGGCGGTCAGCAGGTCCCAGCCGAAACCATAGAGGCTGCGCTCGGCGGCCTCGGGCCGCAGCTCGACATGCCGGCAAAGCAGGCTCGGCGCGACGAGCAGCACGACGAGCAGCGCCGCGATCCACCCGTTCCACGGCACCGTCACCGCGCTCCGGATCGTCCACCGCGCCGCCGCGAACAGCGCCAGCGCCGCGCCCGCCTGCACCCCGATCCACAGGAAGTCAGCGCCGAACTCGCCCGCCGCCGCGCCCGCCTGCCGCGCCTCCGCGATCATCCACGCCAGCGACCCGCCGGTCAGCAGCTCTGGGATGATCTGGCTGTAACCGATGTTGACCAGCACCGATGCCCCCGCCAGCGCAAGCAGCACCCCGCCCCGGCGCGGCGGCAGGACGACGAGCGCCGCAAGCAGGACCAACGCCTGCGCCGACAGAAACAGGAAGGCCGCGACGGCATTGTCGATGTCGCCCGCCGCGAGGCGATAGGCAACGCCATGCGTCAACTGGAACCGGTTCGCGACGGCATAGCCCGCCGCGAACAGCAGCAGCCCGGCGATCAGTCGCCAGGCCAGCCGGCCGACCATATGCCGCCGCTCAAGGTTCCCCCCATTCCGCATGCGCGGCGTAATCTAGGGTAAACTCATTGAAAAATCGCAAAAACATCCACGGCCGCCATGGCTGGCCCGCGCCGCGCCGATGCGATAGGATGTCACGACCTGAAGCGGAGGCGACGCGATGGACGGTGCAACCCAAAGCGAAGAGGCGGGCAGGCGGCTCTACGACGCCGCGGTCGCCCATGCGCAATCGCGCGGCTTCCGCCTCGGCGACGGCGCCGACGATTATTTCCGCGGCGTGTCCGACGAGACCGATCGGCAGCTCGCCAACGCCGACGACGACAGCGCGATCGATACCGCGACCGCCAACGCGCGCGCGCTGGTCGATGCGATGATCGAAGCCCGCGCGGCGGCTTATGCGCACGATCCCGATCGGCTTGCCTCCGACATCATCGGCGAAGTCACCCTCGGCCAGGCCCTCGCCCGGCTCTGCCCGATCTGGCCTTTCTGCTGATGGCGTTCGACGATCGCATCGGTGCCGCCTTCAGCGCGGCAAGCGACACGGTGAAGCAATTGCTCGCGCTCGCGACCGCGTCGATCGGCGCCGCGATCGCGCTGTTCGACGATGCCAATGTCGCGGGGATCGACTTCGGTCCGTCGGACCTGTGGGTCCGCATCGGACTGCTGCTGCTCGCCTTCAGCGTGCTGTCCGGGCTGATGGCGCTCGGCGCGATCGCGGGACAACTCGGCAGCGACAAGGTCGAAACGCCGAGCAGCTATGCCCCGGCGCTACGCCTCTTCTATGGGCTGCAACTTCTCGGCTACGGCCTTGGCGTGGTCGCGCTCGTCATCCACGCGATTGGCTAGTCCCGACGAAAACGGCCCACCCCGCGCGAAGCGGGATGGGCCGTTTTCGTCGCCTCGACGCCCGATCGCGCCAAGGCCTCTCCTATGTCCTATTCGGCTTCCTCGAACAGGTCGACGGCATTGGCCGCGGTCGCCGACAGGCGCACCGTATCGCCATCAACCGACGCGACCAGCCCGGCGGGCAAATAATGATGTTTCGCGCCCTGGCCGTCTTCGGCCTGCGGGCTGTCGGCCTTGGTCAGCTTGATGCGTTCGCCATCGATATGGTCGACCGTGCCGACATGGACGCCGTCGGCGCCGACGACGGTCATATTTTCCTTGATCGCGCTATGGTCATGCTCTGCCATGGGGGTCTCCTTGACGCTCGCCCGAAGGGGGGCCGGGCGAGTCCCGGCGATGATACGCCCGATCGCCGCTTTCGATCCATCGGCGTCGACGATCCGCCCCAGGCCCGCGTTCGTCTTTCATTCAGGCGCCTATGGGTTAATCACGGCTTATGCGTATCCTGCTCCCCTTCGCCGCGCTCGCGCTCCTTGCCGCATCGCCCGCCGCCGCCTGTTCGCCCGCCCCCGGCGCCCGCGTCCCGACCAATATGGAACTCGTCGAGCGCGCCGACCTGATCCTCGTCGGCACGGTGACGGGTGGCACGTTCAATCCGGATGCGGACAACTGGACTATCGCGGTCGCCCCGGTCGCCGCGATCAAGGGCGACATGCCGCCCGGTCCGCTGACGCTCGACGCAATGGTCGCCCCCGATGCCGAAAGCGCGCTGCTCAGCAACCCTTATGACCTTGCCATGGCGCATCCGCAGGCGGAGGCGGGCGCGTGCAACCGCTACGCCTTTCCGCTCGGGACGCGCGTGCTCTTCTTCCTGCAAAGCCGTGGCGACGGCTGGGCGCCTGCCGAGGGCCTGTTCTCGCGCTGGGCCGAGGATGTGCTGACCGACGACGCGCCCTGGCTTGCGGCGACGAAATTCTATGTCGAGGTCGCGGCCCTGCCCGAAGGCGAGCGCGGCGCTGCGCTGGCCGCGCGCCGCGACGAACTGCGCGCCGATACAGCGAACCCGGTCGCGCAGCTGCTCGCCGACGACATCGACCGCCAACTCGCGGGGCCGAACCCTCCGCTGCGCGATCAACTGCCGCCGGCGCCCGAAGAGGATGGGATCAATTCCGCGGTACCCGACATGCGGCGACCTACTGCAGCAGAAGCAGAAGGCGCAATGGCCGCAGCCCGTTGTGGTCCGGTAACGACGACCGATAGCCAGATGACGACATGCCACGATTAGGGCCTCAGCACCAGGGCCGCCGCCGTCCTTCCCACGGCCGCGCCAGCCCCTCGTCGATCAGCACCGCGCCGACGCTCGCCCCGCCGCGCGTCACGATGCGCAGCTTGCGGCCATAACGGTCGGTATCGCGTCCGGCGCTTTCGAGGCTGAACGCGCCCGCGTTCATCCAGTCCTGCAACCGCTGCGTCGCGGCCCTGCCGAGCGCGGCTTCCTCGGCGCAGCGTGCCGGGTGGGTCTCGGGCGTGTCGATGTCGGCGATGCGGTATTTTTCGCCGTCGAACCAGAAAGTGTCGCCATCGACGACGCAATTGGTGCCGCCGCCGCTGTGGCAGAAGCCGAACCGCGCCGTCAGCCGGTCATCGGGTGCAGATGCTTCGACGGTCTCGGCCCCGCCGATAATCCCCGACAGCGCGCGTGCCGACACGCCGTCGAAGCTCCGCGGCGGTAGCTGCAGCGCGGCCAGGGTGCCCAGAAACCCGAACGCCATGATCGGTGTCACAAACCGGATCGCACCGACGCCGCGCGAACGGGCGGCATTGCGATAGCGCCGCTGGCGGCGATGGGTCGAAAGAAAGTCGGGACCGGCCATGCGCCGACCCTGCCATCACAGGCTTAGCAAAATCCCAACGCACCCGCTCCGCTATGGCGGCAACCGGCGCCCGACTGAACCGCGACGGCGCCGTTTTGACATTGGTCAAGGCGCGGGGGCGGCATCCGCGCGATGCAGCGGCATCACCAGCTGCAAAGGAACAATGCCATGGCCCACCCGCTCTTCCAGACGCCCGTCCTGATCTTCGTCGGCATGATGGCCGCCTTCCTGCTGACGCTCGGTCCGATCGCGCTCGCCGATCTGATCCGGTCGCGCGGCCGTTAGGGGGCGCCGCGCGGCTCGTCGTCCTCGATGCCGTCCTCGCCCAGTTCGCCATCCTCGTCGTCGTCGCTGCGCTCGCCGCGATAGGCATCCATGTCGATCCGGCCCGAGCGTTCCATCTGGTTCATATGGTCGACCAGATCCTGCACGTCGTCGCTGTCGCCGGGTCCCCTGGCCTTGCGGCTCTCGCCGAGCGGCCGTTCGCGCCGCGCCGCCTCGGCGACCGTCTGCGCCTGCGCCTCCTCATCCTCCTGCTCGCGGTTCACCGCTTCGGGGGCTTCGTCGTCACCGTGGCTGGAAGGCAGGTCGTCGATCATGGCGGGTTCCTTTCGTCGCTGCGCGATCAACGCGCCGCGTCGCCCCGCCGTTCCTCAGGCCGCGTCGGCGAGTATCTTGCGCTCGATCACCCGGATGAACACCTCGGCGTCCTGCGCGCCGGGGACGAGCATTCGCCCGCCGAGGATGAAGGCCGGCACCCCGGTGATATTCTGGTCGGCCCAATAGGCCTCTTCGGTGCGCACCATCTCGCCGAACTCGTCGCCCGCGAGGATCGCCGCGGCGCGCGCCCGGTCGAGTCCGACCGACGCCGCGACATCGGCGAGCACTTGCGTATCGCTGACGTCGCGATTGTCGGTGAAATGCGCCTCGAACAGCGCGAGCTTGAGCGCGGTCTGCACCCCGGTCGCCGCCACCTGTTCGGGGTCCTCGATCGCGCCCGCCCAGCTCAGCAGCCGGTGCGCATCGAAACTGTTGCGCATCCGAAAATCCGGCCCGCGATTGAAGGTAAAGCCGAGGTCGGCGGCAACCCCCGCCATCTTGCCGCTGTTGGCGCGGCTCTGTTCGGCGCTGATGCCATATTTGCGCATCACATGCGCGGCGGCGTCCTCGCCCTCGGGCGGCATGTCGGGGTTGAGTTCGAAGGGGTGCCATTGCACCCGGAAATCGAGCCGTCCGGCGAAATGCACCATGACCTGCTCGAACTTCTTCCAGCCGATGATGCACCAGGGGCACATGACGTCGGACACGATGTCGACGCTCAGGCGGGGAAGCGGGGCTTGGGTCATGACGGAAACCTTTCCGCCGCCCAGCCTAATCGGCGAAGGGGTGCTGCGCCACCCCCGATAGCCGCGTCCTTAAAAAACGATCCGGCGATCGCTGCCCGAGCGGCGATCCTGCCCCGAACGACGCTCGGGCCCGCTGTAATCGGGGTCCTGCGCCTTGCGGCGATCCTCGGCACGGCGCCCCGGGCCGCTCCGCTCATTCTGCTGCACTTTCATCTGGTCCCTCCAATGCCGTTGACGAAACGCGCGTGGAACATCCCAGAAAAGCCGTGAAAAAAGATTAACGCCACCTCAACCGGCAGGATCTGTCGCCGCCGATGCCGCCGCCGGCCGCGACAATACCCACCAGCTCCCGACCAGCAACAGCACCGACAGCGCCTCGACGATCATCCCCTGGAAGATCCCGAAATTGGTCGGATCGCCCATCGCGACCCCGATCAACCGCCCCGTCAGCGCGGTGCCGTAGAGGGCGGCGGGGACGAGCAGCGCACGCACCCATGTCGGCACCAGCGCGCCGAGCGCCGCCGCGCCCGCCGACACAAGGAAGAAGGAGGAAAGGTCGGCGCGCAGCGTGTTGATCGCGACGCCGCTGATCGTGAAGCCGAAGGTGTCGGTATAGGAAGCGGGGTCGATCACCCCGCGCGCGCCGATCATGAAGAAGAAGACCGCCCACAGCAGGACGGCGCCGCGCAAGACCCAGTTGACCATCATCATCTCCCTGTTTGCGCGCCAAGCTGCGGCATCGGGGACGAATGTGCAATCTATTCCGCCGCGAACGTTTCTTCGATCCAGCCGCCGCCGAGCACGCGGCTTTCATCGGCGGCGTCATAGAGCACCGCCGCCTGCCCCGGCGCGACGCCATATTCGGGCGCCGCGAAAACCAGCCGCGCGCCCGTCACCCGCGCCGCCACCGGCTTCGCCATGCTGCGCACCTTGGCAAGCACATCGCGCCCCTCGACATCGGCGAGCCAGTTCGCTTCGCCCAGCCGCGCGCCCGACACCGCGAGTGCGCGCCGCGGCCCGACGACGACTTGCTTCGTCGCCGCATCGAGCCGCACGACATAGAGCGGCTCGGCCTGTCCGCCGATCTCGATCCCGCGCCGCTGCCCGACCGTATAATGGATCAGCCCCTTGTGCGCCCCCAGCACCGTGCCGTCGACATGGACGATCGCGCCCTGGTCGTCGGCCTCAGGGCGCAGCTTCTTCACCAGCGTCGCATAATCGCCGTCGGGGACGAAGCAGATGTCCTGGCTGTCGGGCTTGCCCGCGACGCCGAGGCCGAGGTCGCGCGCGATCTCCCGCACCACGCTCTTCTCGAGCCCGCCGAGCGGGAAGCGCAGGAAATCGAGCTGCTCCTGCGTCGTCGCGAACAGGAAATAGCTCTGATCGCGCGCCGGATCGACCGCGCGGTGCAGTTCGGCGCCCGCCGGTCCCGTCACGCGGCGAACATAATGGCCGGTCGCGAGGCAGTCGGCGCCCAATTCCCTGGCCAGCTGGAACAGGTCGGTGAACTTCACCCCCATATTACAGCGCACACAGGGGATCGGCGTCCGCCCGGCGAGATATTCGTCGGCGAACTGGTCGATCACCGTGTCGCGAAAGCGGCTTTCATGATCATAGACATGATGCGCGAAACCCAGCCGGTCGGCGACCGCGCGCGCGTCGCGAATATCCTGCCCCGCGCAGCACGCCCCGACGCGCTTCGCCTTGGCGCCATGATCGTAAAGCTGGAGCGTCACTCCGATGACTTCGGCCCCCGACCGCGCGGCGAGCGCGGCGACGACGCTCGAATCGACTCCGCCCGACATCGCAACGACGATTCGGCGGTCCTTCAGCGGCTGCGCGAGCTGAAAGTCGGCCTGGGCAAGCCCGGCAGAAGAGGAAATCAGGGTGGCCATGGTCGCCGCCATCTAGGGATGATGACGGGAAAATGCCAGCTTTTCCGCGCTCCCTGTCAAGATATTGACGGGGGTTAAGCTTCGCTAACGAGCCATGAAATGGGCATTTACGGGACCTTAGTCGGTCGCGGGTAGACGAGTCGCATGAACCTGACACCGTCCGATCTTCCGCGCCTTGCCGGTGCGACCAGCCTGTCGAAGCCCGGCTTCGACGTGATCCTGGCCGTCTCTGCGACGCGGCAGGCGATGCTGCCGACCGCCGGTCTGCTGCAGGAACGGGCGCAGCGCGACACCCATGCCGACCTGTCGTCGGCACGCCGCGCGATGCTCTGCGGAACGATGGCGGGTGCATGGGCGTTCGGGCCGCGGCCGGTACGCTTTTTCGACCTGTCGGAAGAAGTGACCGTTCTGCCGGAAACTATGAACAGCCTGTTTACCAGAGGATTTCAGCCGATGTTGAACTCCTCCACGGTAGACATTCTCGCGTCGGATGCCCCCCTGTCCGACGGCGAAAAAGTGGAATGAACATGATCGAAAATCAGAAAATCCGGCCGGCTCAAGTCATTGGCCCTCTCGGGGAGCCTCTGACGCTCGACTCGCTGCCGCCGCCGAACACGACTCGCTGGGTCGTGCGACGCAAGGCCGAAGTGGTCGCAGCCGTTAACGGCGGTCTTCTGACCGTCGACGAGGTCTGCGAACGATACAGCCTGACGCTCGAGGAATTCGCGAGCTGGCAGCGTTCGATCGATCGCAGCGGCATGCCGGGCCTGCGCGTCACGCGCATCCAGCATTACCGCGATCTTTACGAGCGCCAGCAGCGCTTCTGATCGCGGGATCGAAAAAAGGGAAAAGGGGCGCCTGTGAGGCGCCCTTTTTTTGCTCTCAAGCCGGCCGCACCATCGCGTCGATCTGGTCGTTCAGGATCGCGACGACGGCATCGAGCTGGTCGGGATCGCCGATCGCGCGCGCGACGATGTCGCGGCCTTCGACCAGCCCGGTCAGGCTGGAGATCATCATCACCGCACGCAGTCGCGCCTCGTCCTCGCCGCATCCGCCGCCGCGCACCCGCCCGATCAGCTCGGCGGCCATCGCGATCCCCGGGCGCCACAATTCGGCATAGAGGATTTCGAACGCCGGCCCGGGGCTCGCAATCTCGCGCTGCACGAACAAGGTACGGTGCGACGCCTCGCCCGCCGACAACAGGAAGTGCGCCAGCGCCGCCATCAGCTGCCGGAGCAGCGCCGAAGCCTCTGCCGGCGTCATGTCCGCCTGGCCCAGCGCGCGCGTCACCTCGAGCGCCACATGGCCCACCCCGTCGCGATATCCCGCGACGATCGTCTGCGCGCACGCGAGGTACAGCCCTTCCTTGCCCCCGAAATAATAGGTCAGTGCGGGCAAGTTGACCTCGGCGCGGTCGGCGATCTGCCGCGTCGTCGCGGCAGCATAGCCGCCGAGCCCGAACTCGACCAACGCCGCGTCGAGGATGCGCGCCCGCGTTTCCTCGCCCTTGCGATAGCCGCTGGGCGCGCGGGCGGTGGAGGGCAGGTCACGAGGCATCGGCATTTCCGTCTTGAAAATATATCATATGATAGATATTTATCGTTTGATAGATTTTGGGGCGAGTGATCGGGAAAGGCAAGAGCATGGCGACGATGGTTTCGATCGACGATCTGCGGGCGCGCGTCCGCGCGCAAAAGGAACTTATCCCGGCGATCTACGGCAATGTCGATTTTTCGGCGGTGCCCGAACGCTTCGCCGACGCTCCCGACGATGCGACCAGCCTGTCGGGCCGCTATGTCGCCGAGCGCCCGCGGCTGCTCGCCGACGCCGACCGCCTCGACCATATGCGCGCCTATACGATGATGGGCGACAATGTCGCCGACGCCTATGCCGCGTTGATGCGCGAACATGGCTTTCGCCGCCTCGTCGACATGCTCGTCGAAGCCTGCGACCATGGGGTAGAAAATGTGGCCGGGGCACCGCCCGAGCTCGTCGCCTTCATCGCCGACATGGAACGCATTCCCGACTGGCTCGACATGGCCCTCGTCGAGGAAGGCGCGCGGCTCGACCGCAATTCGGCCGCGCACCTCGGCCCCTTCATCATCCGTGGCGCCTTCATCGCGACCTTCATGAACAAATATGCCGCGCTGCCGATGGCGGTCACCAACACGCTGTCGAGCGACACCGCCGCGCGCCGCGTCAAGGAAACCGCGACCTTCTTCACCACGTCGATCCTGCCCGGCGCGCTCGAACGCTTCGGCCCGGGCTTCAGGTCGGCGGCGATGGTGCGGCTGATGCATTCGATGGTGCGCGCCAATGTCATGCGCCGGCCCAAGGACTGGGACGTGTCGGTCTTTGGCATCCCGATCCCCCAGGTCGACCAGATGCCCGCCGGGCTGATCGCGATCTTCCTGATGTCGTTCGAGATCGTCGCGAAGGGCCGCAATCATTTCACCCCGTCGGAGCGCGCGCGCGTCGAACTCGCCCGCTATCGCTGCTTCCTGCTCGGCCTGCCCGAAGACCTGCTCGCCGACACGCCGCAGGGGATCGTCGACCTGATGACCGCACGCGGCGGCACGCTCCGGGCAGGCTATGACGACAGCACCTGCGGCGAATTGCTCCGCGCCACCATGGCCGCCGACCTGCGCCCCGACGCCTCGCTCGCCTCGCGTGTCTACGAGCGGTTCGAACGGAGTTTTTCCAAGCTCTTCTTCGTCCAGAATTTCATGGCGGGCGACCGCGCCAAGGCGGCGGCGATCGGCGTGCCGCTGACGCGCCTCGACGTCGTCCAGGCCGCCGCCGCGGGCCTTTTCGTCTATGGCCGGATCAAGCTCTATGCACTCGCCAGCCATGTTCCGGGGCTCAGCCGCGCCGCCGACCGCCGTCTCGTCGCCAAGCTGAAAGCGCAGCTGGCGAGCTACGGCCACGCCGAATTCACCACCGACGCGGCGCAATATCGCACCGCGCCGACGCCGCAGCTGGCCACCGGATAGCCCAGAAATCCGCGCCTTTTCCGCTATTTGACATTTTCTTTGCAACTCCCGCGTTCACCCGGCGTTAAGCCCTCAAGTCAACCACGGGAGTCACCGACTATGCGTAAGATCCTCATCACCCTCGCCGCCACCTCGGCCCTCGCACTCGGCGCCTGCCAGAGCCCGGCGGCCGACAAGGTCGAAGACCAGGCCGAAGCCAAGGCCGACGCCGTCGACGCGCAGGCCGACGCCATGCCCGAAGGCCCGGCGAAGGAAGCGACCGAAGACAAGGCAGACGCCGTCGAGGCTGCGGGCGAGGAAAAGGCGAACGCCATGGACGACAATGGCGAGATTGCCCCGTCGGAAGTTCCGGGCGCCGAAAAGAAATAACAGGGCTGCCTCCCCTAAAGGGCAGGGTGAAGGGCGCCGGGTCGATTCCGGCGCCCTTTGTCATGCGCGAGTCCAAAGCTCCGGCAAGGAAAGGGCTGACTCGGCCTGCCGCCGGCCGAGCGATATTTTTGCGTCCTGTGATGCCTGTCACCACGCGGCATCGCGGCCTTCGCTAGACCGACGGATGTGGAGCCGGGGGCCAAGCCAACGAACCACGCACCACCCTCCCGTCGCCACCTTGCGACCCGGCGGCGGCGGGAGGGACTAGCGCTTCGCGCTCGATCGCCTCATTTCGCCGCCATCCCGAATGCCTGCAGGATCGCCGCGCGCTGCTTCGCCCAACTGACGCTGTCGGGCGCGATCAGCTCGACATGGCCCTCGTCCGGGGTCACCTCCAGCGTCACCGTCCGCCCGCGCTTCGCCATCGCGGCGCGATAGGCCTCGCCCGTCGCGGGCGGCGTCACCCGGTCGCGGTCATTGTTGAACTGCATCTCGCGCGCGTCGCCCAGCGGCATCTCGGGCGGCGAGGTCCGCGCATAGTCTCCGCCCGCCATCGCCGCCGGCGCCTCGGCCCCGCAGGCATGGCCACTGCTCGCCGCGCCTGCGCGCAAATCGGGCAGCCCACCCTGGCTGATCGCGAGGTCGATCGTCAGCGGATCGCGCCCGCGCAGCGCGTCATCCGCCGCCAGCCCCGGCCGCCGCGCCAGCCACAAGGCCAGATGCCCGCCCGCGCTGTGCCCGATCGCGATCCGCGGCGCGTCGGTCCGCAGCCCATATTTCGCCCCGTCACGCGCAAACAGGTCCGCCGCCGCACCGACATCCTGATAGGTCCCCGGATAGCCGCCGCCGCGATCGACCCCGCGATATTCGATGTTCCACACGCCCACCCCGTGGCTCCGCAAATCGTCCGCGATCCAGTTCATGATGTTGCGCTCGGCGATCGCGGTCTGCCAGCAGCCGCCATGGATCATAATCACCGCCGGAAACGGTCCCCCGTCCTCCCTCCGGCCCTTCGGCACCCAGACATCGACGACCTGCAACGCGTCCTTGCCATAGGACAGGGTCGCATCGGGCTTCGGCTGCGGGCGCCCCAGCAGATCGCCCCATCCCATGATCGGCTTTGCCTGCACCGCACCCTCCTGTGTCGCCGCCGGCGCCGAACAGCCGAGCAGCGCCGCCGCCAGCATCGCCGTCATCGTCGCCCGCATCATCGCCCTCCCTAACCCGCCAGCTGCGCAAAGACATCCTGCACCCCCGCGACGCTCGTATCGGTCCGCAGCATCGCCAGCGCCTCGGCGACGTCGAGCCGATAGTCCGCCACTCCCGCGCTCTCGCCCTGCCAGCGCGCGCCGAGCGATTTGACCAGATGCCGCGCCGCGCCATTCTCCGACAGGACATGCAGGTCGAGCGCCCCCAGCCCCTCGGCGGCGCAATCGATCAGCAGCGCCGCGGTCAGCATCCGCCCCAGCCCCTGCCCCTGGAACGCGTCGAGCACCGCAACCGAATATTCGCCCACCGGCCCGTCGTGCCGGTCGCGCACCGCATGCACCGCGCCGATCGCCGGCGTGCCCTCGCACTCGGTGCACAGCGCGCCCCAGCCGATATGGTCGTGGCCATCGACGTCGACCAGCCGCGCGATCACCCGGTCGGGCAGCACCGATGCGGGCGAAAAGAAGCGCAAATAGCGCGACTCCGCCGACAGCGCCGCAACCCCTGCGCGCAGCAGCGGCGCATCGTCGGGGGTGATCGTGCGCAGGCATACCGCGGTCCCGTCGTTCAGCCGGCTGTGCACCGCAATGTCGCTCAAAGGCCGTCGCCGCTCGTCCGCCATCGCCGCCTCCGCTGCCGTGCTTGGGATCCGAATCTATGCCGCCCGCACCGCGCTGGCAATCGCGCCCGCAACGCCGCAACGGAAAAAGTCTTTCCTATTTTATTCCTATATGGTTCGTTTATGCGACTCGACGAACCGAAAGGACAGGACATGCGACAGGAAATCCTCCCGCCCCTCCCCGCCGACGACGCAGACGTCGGCACCGACACCGCGATCGACCCCGAAGACCTCCCCGAAGAGCTCGCCTTCACTCCCGTCGAACAGCGAAGCAAACGCTGGAAGGGCATTTCGGCGCACAAGCAGCGCCTCTTCATCGCCCATCTCGTCGGCACCGGCGCGGTGTCGATGGCGGCACAGGCCGCGGGCCATTCGGCCTCGGCCTTCTACCAGCTGCGCAAGCGCGAGGGCGCCGCCAGCTTCGCCGCCGCCTGGGACCGCGCGGTCGAGATGGGGGCGCGCCGCGTCGCCGACCTGCTCATGGAATATGCGATCTACGGCGTCCCCGAAACCATCTCGAAGGACGGCCGCCTCATCCTCGAGCGCCGCCGCCCGCATATCCGCGCGATGCAGCATATCGCGGCGAGCCGCTTTCCGGTCGAATTCGGCGCCACGCTCAACCCCGTCGACGGCCCCGCCACCGCGGTCCCGCACGCCGTCCAGCGCCTGCGCGACCAATGGCGCAGCGAGTGGGAGGAAGAGCGCAAGGCCCGCATGCTCGAATATAACCAGCGCGAAAAGCGGCAGGAAACCGACCTCGACGACCGGCTGCGCGTCATCCGCACCGGTTACCAGCGCAAGATTTCGCACGATCCGGTCAAGCGCGCCGCATGGGACCTGCTCACCGGCCCCGGCACCGACTGGGACAAGCTGCGCGCCGCCGACGCCTATCTGAACCCGCAGAAGCACGAATGGCACATGTACCACCCCGACATGATCGTCCCGCTCGCCGCCGGCGCGGGCAATCACGACTGGGAGGCGGAGGAAGGCGGCGACCTGGCGCACGCCGAATGGCACCCGCCCGCGGGCGACCCCGACGGCAGCAAGGGCGAGAGCGACGAGATCTGGTTCGACTATTATGCCGACTATATCGTCGAGGGTGAATTGGGCGAAACCGTGCCGGGCAGCGGCCAGATCGCCCGCGGCGACCTGCGCTTCGCCGCCCACACCCTGCGCACCCGCGCCGAGGCCTGGCAGGCCGCCCGCCCGCCCGTCCTCGACCGCCCCTGCGGCCTGCCCCGCGACGTCCATATGTGGGGCGGCCCCACCCTCACCGAACGCGACCGCACCCGCCGCCGCGTCGAGCGCGCCATCGAACAGCTCGAACGCGAATATGCCGCCGCCTACAGCGAGGAAAGCTGGGCCGCGTGGAAAGCGGGCGGCGGCCCCGCCGGCGCAGGGCTGTCAGGCACGCCCGACACGGACCCCGGATGAGCCTCGACCGCGGGCACCGAAGTCCAGGCCCCGAGCCCGAGCCGGAACCCGAGCCCGAAATCGCCCCAGCCCGCTTCGACCGCAACGTCGCCGTGGGATGGATCCAGCCACCCGAGCCCCGCGGCGGCTGGACCGACTATGCCACCATGGAGTCCCGCCCGGCCCAGACCTGCCTCTCGGTCGGCCGCCTCGTCCACGACGACGACTGCGTGAAGATCCTCGCCGGCTCGGCCATGATCGTCGGCGACGAGGAACGCGTGATGCTGAGCCGCATCATCGAGATTCCCGCGCGGGGCGTGGTGCGGATCGTTAGGTTGGAGGAGGAGGCGGGCTGAACTGGCTGTTAGCGGCCAGTCCGGTTTTAGACGCCGACCTGCCCAATGCTGACTCTAAATCATAGTTCTCATGTAGCAGATCAGCGCAGCTCAACGGCCGCGCGCGAACCTTGGTGTGTAGCTTTCAATCAATTGGGCCTCGTCGTCCTCCACCTCGTCGGGATCATCGGGTAAATTGTCGCTGCTAAGCACAGTTAGCGTAAAGCCGTAGGAGCCCAGTCCAACAACTTGTTCGTCCAGCGCGATACGCTGATCCCCGTTGAACCAGCTATTCAGACTGGTCTCCTCACATGCCCGCATTCCCGATGCGACGTTCGTGGCCCTGGCATTGAATCGACGTGTTAGCGTGTCAGGCAGCGCATCGCCCTTGCGCAAATATGTAAGCGCTCCCAGTTGCTTAAATCCGTCCGACAAAAACGCGTAGCGCACCTCGTCACCTCGGCTCACGACAATCGCAACGGGATAGGGACTGCACTCGGCCGCACGGATAGCTGATGCAGTTAACGAGCAGTGGGATATCTCAGCCAGCGTCTCGATGCCCTCCAAGCCGATCGGCTCGTCCGCCAATTGCCGGCGCACTAGATTGGTGGGCAACAATAGGCCCGATGCAAAGTGATCCGCTTCGACCTCCATCGCCTGTCCTCCGTCGGTGAAACCCGCTCTTGAGACATGAGCAGCACCGATCTTAAGTATCGCCTCCGGGTGCCCCTTGAGGAAATAATGCCCTAGCTCATGCGCGACGGTGAACCGCTGGAAACCAAGACTCTTGATGTCGGTCGAATAAAAAATCCCGACGTCATCTCCGAAAAATATAATTCCTCCGCTCACGCCGACCTGATCCGGCTTCTTAGGAGAAAGCTCGATGCCTTCGCCCCGGGCAATTTCAAATGGATCGATCGGGAATGAGTCATAGCCCAATTCCCTTGCCTTTTGCTCGCCGCACTTGCGAGCCCAAGACGGTCTCGGCACGGTCACTCGGAGCCAGACTCGCGGCGCTGAATCATCACGTCGATCATCATCTGGATGTGCTCCCGGTCTCCATGCGAGAGATTTTCCTCGCCTCGGAATGCTGTGGTCGCACCCTCCATCGTCGCCGAGCGCCCAAGAAGGAAATCGGACGATACGTTTAACGCGCGCGCAAGTGCCCGCACATTCGCGAACGACGGCTTGCGGCGATCGCGTTCGAAATGGCCGATTGCTGCCGGCTGCAACTTAGCCAATTTCGCAACTTCGGCTTGGCTTAGTCCCCGCGTCTCACGCGCGCGGGCAAGCCGAGCGCCAAAGTCGTCGGATTCATCTTCAATCATTGACTATACGTTCCCATATCATGTATACCTACGACATCGTAGGAAGGATGGATCGTCCGGGGTCCATATATTTTTTGCCGGAACTACCTACGAAAACGTAGTCTTTTGTACGACGAATCGAGCAATTCGTCAAGTCGAGAAGGTAGAAGAGAATGGCGAAGAAGCCCGAAGTTACGAGCAAGGCGGCAGCCACGGCCGCGTCCAAGGTCCTCCGCGACCCCAAATCCAGCACGGCCGCAAAGACGGCGGCCGCATCCGCGCTGACCCAGCGCCCCAACCGCAAAAAGTAGGGAAAAAGACATGGCAAATGACAAGCCTAAGAAAACCGTCACGATCGTCATCGAGGGCACCGAGCATGAATGGCCCAAGGGCGACATTAGCTATGCTGAGGTCGTGACTCTCGAAGTGCCGGACTACGCCCAGCACCCCGAGATCACCTACTCGGTCCGCTACAAGCGCGGTCATGGGAAAAAGCCCGAAGGCACACTCGCACCGGGAGCCAGCGTCAAGGTCAAGGAAGGCATGATCTTCAATGTATCAGAAACTGGTCAGTCGTAACCCGGACTTGGCCGCGCTCGTCGAACGCGGCTTCGCTGTCGCGTTCGACAGCAACTGCCTGATCATCCGAGATATACCGTACCTAGATCCGGCGGGTGCGCTCCAGATAGGTGCGATCGTCGCGAAGCTAGTTTTCATTGATAGCGAGCGCGTGGAGCAGGACGATCATCAGATTTACTTTGCTGGCAGCCATCCGCATCAACTCGACGGTACGGCAATTTCCAACCTCGGCGGCGGGGAAACATCGATTCAGTTGAGCGCGGCTGCCGGCGATGTCGAGGTGCAGCGCTCCTTCTCCAACAAGCCGATGCCGAAGGGCAAGTTCGATGACTTTTTGGAGAAGATCGAGAGTTACGTTTCCATCATTTCGGGCCCAGCGATCGAGCGATTTGGTGCAACCCCTCACACCTTCCGGGTTGTGGAAACGATGGAGTCTGACCCCATCTTCAAGTTCCAGGACACCCTCACCTCGCGTGCGCAGATTGCCGATCTAAATGCCGGATTTGCGGACGAACGTGTCGCTGTGATTGGACTTGGAGGAACGGGGGCTTATCTGCTCGACTTGCTCGTGCGAACGCCGGTGCCTGAAGTACTGGGCTTCGACAGCGATACCTACCATGTCCACACCGCGTTTCGATCGCCGGGTCGCCTCGACCCTGCTGAACTTGGTAATAGAAAAGCCGACGTCTACGATGGCCGCTATGAAAATTTTCGCCACGGGCTTCGCATCCAAGCTGTTCATATCGACGAAAGCACGGCCCATCATTTAGACGGCGTGACATTCGCTTTCGTGTGTGTCGACAAAGGCTCTTCGCGCGCCGGAATTTTCGAGGTGCTGATCGCGCGGGGAATTCCCTTTATCGACGTCGGCATGGGTCTGAACCGCAAACATGGCTCGGTCGACGGCATGATGCGAGCAACCTACTTCAGCGTCGAAGATGCTGCCGGTATGCGCGAGCGCGGCCTCGTCGAGCTGGCCGATACCGAAGAGGGTCTCTATCGGTCGAATATTCAGATCGGCGAACTCAACGCGCTTAATGCCTGCCTGGCTTTGATCCGCTATAAACAGATACGCGGTTTCTACCACGACACGGAGGCAGCGAAACACATGCTCTTCGGCATCGGTGACATGCACATCGTCAGAGAGAATTTCGCCGATGAAAATCCGGCTTGAGCGGGTACGCACGATGCCGGCTCAATTGGAGCCGGGCGTACTTTATGTCTCGGAAGAATTTGAGACCGCCGCGCACTTCTGCGCATGCGGATGCGGTTTGAAGGTGCGCACGCCTCTTGCTGCCACTGAATGGCAATTCACGGATCATCCCGAAGGCCCGTCTCTCTATCCTTCCATCGGGAATTGGCAGCGGCCTTGCCGAGCGCACTATTGGATCGATCGTGGGGAGATAGAGTGGGCGACCCAGTGGACAGAGAAGCAGATTGCGAATGGTTGAGGATCAGCGTGCAATAGGCACCCCCTTCGTGGGGTGATCGGCGTGCAAAAAG
>VFQM010001144.1_pt1 | contig 24371 bp, 21 predicted proteins | sample 3512391 | NCBI WGS metagenome assembly VFQM01 (sample SAMN10412369, study PRJNA504923) | tailings metagenome | isolation source: Replicate 1 from Balatoc abandoned mine | place: Philippines | reverse complement strand
ATGCGAACACCTCATCAAAGATTAGTTGTGCCCTCGTTGCGATAGATAAAGGAACCACTAACGGCACTGACTTGTGGACTAACTCATTCAAAACCACCGACACCCTCGGCACCACATCTATGAATTGGTACGAGGTGATGTACAACTCGGGTACGTGGTCTATCAGCACTACAGGCAACGCAGCTACAGCTACCAAGCTCGCTACTCCGCGTGCAATCAATGGCGTTAATTTCGACGGTACCTCCAGTATTACGGTAGCCGATTCGACTAAGTTGCCTTTGACTGGTGGAACCGTTACGGGCGAGTTGATTTCTTCTTACACAAATTCTTTTCGGATAACGCAGGGCAACTACGGCGCGTTCTGGAGAAACGACGGCACCAATACCTACCTCATGGTCACCGCTTCTGGTGATCCATATGGTACATACACTGCAGCAAGGCCGCTTACGGTAGTCAATGCAACAGGTGTAGCGTCAATCAACGGCAATGCAGCTACAGCCACCGCTCTAGCTACTGCGCGTACATTGACAATTGGTGCTACTGGCAAGACATTCAACGGCTCGGCAAACGTCTCGTGGACGCTTTCTGAAATTGGTGCGCAAGCCTCAAGTACCGCTCTAACCACTATTTCCGGCCTTGCAGCTACAAACGGCAACTTCATCGTAGGTGACGGGACGACCTGGGTAGTAGAAAGTGGATCCACTGCGCGTGCTTCCCTTGGTTTGGGCAGCGCAGCTACGGTGAACACCGGCACTAGCGGAGCCACCATTCCACTGCTCAATGGTACGAACACGTGGAGTGGGTTCCAGGATATATCGAAGAACACTACGGTTGCAGTTGGCAGTAACGGTTCTGGGGATCAGTTTCGGGTAAGTAACGCCGGTACTGGCGGTGCCATCATTACTTTTCATCGAATGAGCGCTTACGGCCTCAATATGGGGTTGGATACGGATAATGTGTTTAGGATTGGTGGGTGGTCCAACGGTCTTAACACCTTCCGCATTCAGTCCGACACATCCGGTAATTTCACGGCACTGGGTAATGTGTCTGCCTATTCGGATGAGCGCCTAAAGCAAAACTGGGCAGTGCTTCCTTCCGATTTTGTAGATCGCCTTGCGGGTGTAAAAAGCGGCACATACCAGCGAAAAGATACCGGAGAACGTCAGGTCGGCGTTTCGGCGCAGGAAATGCAGAAGTTGCTGCCTGAATGCGTGGGGGAAAATGCGGACGGTATGCTGGCAGTATCTTACGGTAACGCAGCTCTTGTATCTGCCATTAAGTTGGCAGAGCGCATTAAGGTTCTTGAGAGCCGATTGGCTGCGTTGGAGGCTAAACAATGACTCTTCAATCTTCTGGTGCTATTACTACGGCTCAGATCAACACTGAACTGGGCCGCACCTCCACAGCAGCGATCAATCTAAATGAGGCAACCGTGCGCCACCTTGCGGCCAAGCCAACCGCTGGGGCTGTCATTTCCATGAGCGACTTTTACGGCAAAACCGGCCAGGTATCTGTCGAATATCTAGTCGTAGCGGGCGGAGGTGGTGGAGGCGGCGGTGTTGGGGGTGGTGGAGGCGGCGGCGGCATGTTGACTGGCACGCAATCTGTCACTGTTGGCTCGTACACCGTAACGGTCGGAGGCGGTGGCTCTGGTGGCGCCGCGAGTAATTATGGGTCAAATGGTAGCCCAAGCAGCTTCGGATCAGTATCCACTACTACTGGTGGCGGGCGTGGCGGTGTATTCACCAGCGTTCCGTCATCTGGTGGCTCTGGAGGTGGTGCTGGCGGAGGTGGGGTATCTGGCACAGCCGGTGGTGCTGGGACTTCCGGGCAAGGCTCCACTGGTGGTAGCGGGATTGGGTCAGGTGCAAACACGGCGAATGGCGCTGGCGGTGGTGGAGGCGGTGCTGGCGCCGCTGGCGGAAACTACACCTATTTTTCCAATAATGGATATGTGTACTTTTACAAGGCAGGTGTCGGCGGTAATGGAGCTTCAAGCTCCATCAACGGGACTGCCACCACTTACGCAGGCGGAGGTGGTGGAGGCAATGCATCAACTTCAGACCCTGGTTGGTATGATGCGTACAACTACACGCCCGCAGGAGGTAGCGGTGGTGGCGGTGCAGGTGGCAATGCTCGTCAGAATACTGCAGGCACTGCAGGCACCACCAACACAGGCGGCGGTGGTGGTGGTGGGGTGCAAACCATAAATGACACATCTCGTTCTGCTGGTGGAAACGGAGGCTCTGGCATTGTGATCGTACGCTATCTTACGGCATCAGGTATTAGTGCGACTGGCGGAACCAAGACCACATCAGGGTCGTATACGGTTCACACATTTAATTCCAGCGGCACCCTGCAAATTCTAGGGGTTTAATATGGCGCATTTTGCACAACTCGATGAAAATAATGTCGTCCTCCAAGTTCTAGTAATCGCTAACGAAGACACGATGAATGAGAACAATCAAGAGGACGAGGCTATAGGTGTGGCGTTTTGTCAATCCTTGCTAGGTGCTGGAACTCGCTGGGCGCAGACTAGTTACAATGGCAACAGCCGTTTACGCTACGCCGCTGTTGGTGGGACGTATGACTCAGAGCGCGATGCCTTCATTGATCCTCAACCTTACCCATCGTGGACTCTTGACAACGAGACGCTAGCGTGGGTTCCTCCAGTTCCAATGCAGCCTGGGCAGACCTATTGGGATGAAGATTTACAACAGTGGAAATAGAAAGGACGTTATATGAATAAAGACAAAAATAAGGTAGTGCGTGATCCAGACAACACCGGATGGAATCCTATCGCCATTGCCGCTTTACTCTTGGCTCTTGCTACGCCAGTGCAGGCACAAGATTTCTACGGCACGGTCAACACGGGATTCAGAGCAAAGTCACAAGGCGCGACAGTTGGATGGACGCCCCTGCGTCTTGGCACTGCACGCCTTGGCGTTGAAGCCAATTTCTATCAGTTCGGAGTGCAGCCCAAGCCTCATCGGAATCTGAATAGGGCTGCGGGACTGTCGCTTGTGGCCGTAGTCCCTGCAAATGACAAATGGGCGTTCTACGGCCATGTGGGCAAGCAGAGCACGCACTATAGCTACAACGGCAACAACGACTACAAGCGCACGAATGACAACACCTGGGGCGCTGTCGCAGGGTTCGGAGCGCAGTACAGCATCACTCCGAACGTGTATGTCCAGCTGGGTATCTCTACATTTGAATACCAGGAAATTGATATAGATCGCCGTGGCGGATACGGACACGGCCATGTGTCGCTTGGTGTGCGGTTTTGAGTATTGTAAATGTGATTTGCAACCCTCATCGCCGTACCTGAGCCCTAGCCTCTTATGCAACTTGCTCTGTACAAAGCTCCCGGTACGTTTCATGACAAGCTCATTCGTATTGTTACTTTTAGCAAGTATAGCCACTGTGAGCTTGTCATCAACGGTATTTGTTACTCTAGTTCTCCTCGTGATAACGGTGTAAGGTCGAGAGTAATAGATCTTTCGTCTGGGTCATGGGATCTTATTGAAGTTTCCGGCGACCCTGATTTCGCCTTAAAATGGTTTAAAGAGCATGAAGGTCTCCCATATGACCTGTGGGGCGCTGTTAAAACAGTGATTCCCTTTTCTCTCAATTCAGAGGATAAGTGGTTTTGTTCAGAAGCTTGCGCCGCGATGCTACACCTATCGAGGCCTAGAATTTGGACACCCGCTGCTTTAGGAAGGCATTTTACTGAAAGGTAGTATGTTTCAATATCTCTTTGAAGCACTTCCTGTTCTTTTGGCCATTCTTGCCGCTGTATTTTGCTCGAGAAAATACACACAAGAGCGACGCTCTCAGGACAGGTTTGGGCTGATCGGTGCTGTGATTGCATCGATTCTTTTAACAATTGCACAAACGTCGTGGTGGGTCGCTTCTTTAGTAGAGAAGCGTCTGGAGGACACCATATTTGCTAACTACGTGTGGACTGTGTTCAACACGATTGTGATGCTCGTATTCATCAATATGGGTGTCTCAAGGAAGCCTAAATGACCCTCGCCAACATTCCACAAGATACACGTCTTGTGGAGTTTCTCTCCGCAGCCGCGTTTCTGATCGGTGCCATAGCTCTACTCGCTTATCCTGAAAAGTATTTCGCTGACGTTAATATGGCCTACATTAAAGGCTTGTTCGCAGCGATCGGCATTCTTCAAATGATTCCCATCTTCTTGGGAAGAGACGGCATGCTGCTCAAGACAGCAATGTGTCTTACAGCGGGAAGTGTCTGGCTATGGGTATCTTTTGCGTCCTTACCTAAGGTAGGGGCGTATCCTATGTTTACAATCGGCATCGTCTGTTTGTATGCATTCGTCATCAACTCTATTTTAATGAAGAAGGCTTGGCAATGATTAGCGAGCTCTTAGGTCTGATAAAAGGGTCGCCAGCCGAGTCTTCTTTGATTCTTGTAGCTTTTAGTGTTTTTATTGCTATTCTCCTGCATAACCGAAAGGTTAATCTGGAAGGTATTGCTTCTGTAGGTAAATTGCAAAATGAAAATATGGAAGCTATTTTGAAACAGAATAGAGACTTGGCAGAAGATCTAGCTGCAATTCGAAGACAGTTTGCAGAGTCGTATGAACACATTGATCAGTTACACGGTCAGATCAGTGACATGCGGCAACATATCGTGAGATTGGAAACATTGATAATTCACTATCAATCATCTTGTAAGGAGTGCGTTACACCTCCGCATGATGTAACAGTTGTCCAATCTATCCCTTATCGTTACAAGAGTCAAAAGGACTAACAATGACGTCTCCCGTTTCTCCATCCGCGCCATCCATCGTGATTGCCCCGGCAGGTACCCAGGTTGCCCCACCTGCAGCCCCAGAGGTGCAGGCCACCTCGACGCCTACCGACCCTGCCGCCGCAGCCCCTGCAGCCCCAGGAAATGTCGATAACGTTAACCCTAAGTTTGCCTTCCCAGGTACATCAGACATGCGTACTGTGGAACAAGCTGATCAAGAGGCCGTAAATGCTGGCTCAACCAAGCCCTTCTCTGTAGATGAACGAGTGCCTGCCAACTGGTCTATTCTTCCTAAAGAAGACGGTATTCGAGCATTTAATAATGTGACCCGACGGGTGTTCATCGGCTCTACTCAAGAGTTCAACGCACGTCTCAAGGAGTAATTTGTGACAATTGCAAACGCTGCCCAAATCCAAAAGACAGTCGCTGATCCACTAGCTCAATATGAAACATTGGCACCACTCTGGCAAAAGAGTCGAGCTGTCTGCAGTGGGGAGCGCTTTGTAAAGTCGCTGGACTCTCTTTTGGATACTAACAGATTCACAAATCTGTTGTTGCCATTTTCGCCCACGATGACTCAACGGCAGTACGACTTTTACAAGTCTGAAGCTGAATTGCCGGGCATCACTGCAGAATTTTCTAAAATGCTCGTTGGAGGTTTGCTACGAAAGCAACCTGTACTTTCGTTCAAAAAAGATGTTCCAAAAGATGCTGTAAACTGGATTCTTAACAATTTCGGTCAAGACGATAAGCCAATGTCGGCTTTTCTCGATGACAGCGTTTGGGAAGAAATTCAGACAAGTCGTGCTTGGGTGTTTGTTGATTACCCTCGTGTTAACTCCGAGGAGTTGATGCCAGAAGAGTTGGCTAAAGTAAAACCATATCCTGTTTTGTGGAAAGCTGAGTCGGTTATTAACTGGCGAACCACCACAAACGCGTTTGGTACAAGCACGCTTGAGCGCGTCATTGTGAGAGGCTTGGAAGAAAGCTACGACGAGAAAAATGAATTTCATGCCGTTCTGACTGACACTGTAAGAGTTCATGAGATCGTCAATGGCTACTATCAAGTTCGTGTATTTCAGGCGACTGCACCTACCACTAATGCTCCTGTGATCAGCGGTAAGTTGCAGGTAAACAATGTCAGGAACGCCTCTGCGTTTGAGCTCAAAGAAACGATTGACAACATTCTAATGAATGGTGAACGGTTGACTTACATCCCTGCATGGCCTCTTAATGGCGGTGTAGAGCCCTGTGAGCCAATGTTGATGAGCATTATCGATAAAGAAATCGCTCTCTACAACAAAATCAGTCGTAGAAATCACTTGCTATATGGTGCTGCTACTTACACTCCGGTCATCTCTTCCGATATGACTGATGAGGAGTTTGAGAAGACCGTTAGCGGTGGGTTGGGCACATGGATTCGCCTGCGACAAGACGACACAGCAAGTGTTTTGAAGACACCTACAGAAGCTCTTCAAGACATGGACAGAGCAATCGCTGCTGGCATCGAAGAAATGGCCAAACTTGGCATTCGTATGCTTTCTCCTGAAACAGCGCAATCAGGTATTGCTTTGGAAATCAGGAACGCTGCACAAACAGCAAGACTTGGTTCGTTGAACACTAAGATAAGTAACACTTTCAAACAAGTGATCGCTTTGATGGTGAATTGGCGATATGATCTTGACTTGACTTCTGCAGATGTGGAGTTCAGGCTGTCTGACGACTTCAATCCGACACCATTAGGTGCAGATTGGTTGCGTTTGGCAACTGAATGGTATCAAGCCGGGCTTATTCCTCGTTCAGTGTGGGTAAATCTTCTCAAGCAAAATGAGTTGTTGGAACCTGACTATGATGACGAAACGGGTAAGCAGGAAATAACCCAAGACCAGACATTTTTGACTGCTAATACTCCAAATCAAAAATTTGGAGAAGACACGTTGAAGAATCTGGCATGAAAGGTGAAATATGTCCGTTAATGCTAACACTCAAATTTATGACAAGGTAATTGATCGGGCGGCTATGATCCGTCTGTATGAACGTCGCGTGAATGGTAAAGTAGAGTTGGTGCTTGATGGACATACTGTTAAGATCGACAAGCTTATCCGAGAGGCCGAGACATCCCCAAAGGGGTTCGAGCGTCTAAGAGAAGCTGTCGATCAGCAGCTCAGCGCAACCTATAGAGAAACATTCAGTCTTACTAGGCACTCTCTGTTTGACTTAGTCTCAGATCAAGTGTCGTATGCTTATCAAAACCTAGAGACAGCCGTTGGCAGGATCTGGAAAACAGAAAGACCGCCAAAGAGAGTCGCTGAAGAAATAGTGTTGGATACGCCTTTATATGGCGATACTCGACTGGAAGCTGGTTGGTCTAATATTGCAATTGGTGAGAGAAAACGACTAGAGGCTGTAATTCGGAAAGGGATTGCAGAAGGAAAGACAGTCGATCGAATTGCCTTAGAAGTAAGACGTGGGAATGTACATAACATTTCTAGAAACCAGGCAAAAGGCCTGGTGGTAACCGCTATTACAGCAACTACTACTCAAGCTGATCACGCTGTGTACAAGGCTAACGAGAAAGCGTTGCAAGGCTGGCAATATGTTGCTGTGCTTGATGCGAGAACAACCCCAATATGTGCTCACCGAGATGGCGAAATTTACCCTATCGGTGATAAGACGCATCTTCCCCCAGCACACTTTCATTGCCGTTCTACCACTGTTCCTGTGTTCAAGTCCTGGCAGCAGATGGCAGAATTAGAGGGCGTTGCGCAAGTAAGGAAAGAAAACATTGCAGCTCTTTCAAAGAAGCAGATTGCTTTTTACGATGGACAAACTCCTTTGAGAGAAACCTACTCTGATTGGTTGGCTCGTCAGCCGAAGAATGTTCAGTTCAGACACCTAGGCGACTACAAGAAGGTAGAGATGTTCAACAGTGGGCAACTCGAGCTTTCTCAGTTCACCAATCCTGAAGGTAACTCCGTTGGAATCAAAGAATTACGTCGTATGACAGATTCGGGTTATACGCTGTCAGGTGATACCTATAAATTTGCAGCTGCTAAACGCAAGTTGGACGCAATGCAACTTTGGGCAAGAACACCGGAAGACTTCTATGGAGATGGTAATCTACAGAAGACTCTGAGAGATTATTATATTCTGCAAACCCGTGACCTCGAAGGTACGCTATCACTTACCAACTATCGAGGTTCTTTGATTCACAACAAGAAAGCGACAAAACAACGTGTACTCACAAGTCCGCCAAAAGAAGAGCAACTTAAATTCAACCCAATCACCGGACGTTACGAGGATACTCGATTATATCAACCAAACCCAGCTGTGTTGGCTAATAACCTGCGATTGCTGGATGAGAGCGATAAGCTACTGGACCGTGACAAACAATTCATTAGAAAGTTTGTGGAAGATCTCGAAGACACGATGAGTGTTAACGAGCGTGCAGTAGTTGCTGACAATCTTCGTATTGTGTTCACCCGATTTAGAGATAACGGAGAGCAGTGGGGCAACTTTAAAGCTGTAGTCCAAAGTCAGATAAAATTCGACGTTATGAACGTTTCGGACGCTATTGAAACTCAGTTGCGTAGGGATGTTGATGTGCTTAAAAAGCTTAATCAATCGAATTACATTGACTCTGTCCTTGGGCCAACTCAGTTGCAAGAGCTTCACGATAACTTTCTTGACAATATTGAACGCAAGAATACGTGGGAAGACAGGACCGCTCCTAAGATCGCAAAAGAGCTTAGAGAAGTGTTTGATGTACATATCCCTGTTCATCTCCGTTATACGCCATCAGGCGACATTCGCCTGTCTGAGCGAGACCTGCATCAATTCTATTTGAGATTTGCGCATCGACTTAGTTTAGCAGACAGCCCAGACCGTGATCAATTCGCTGTGGCACTTGGCAGAGATCTTTATAATCTTGCCAACATGAACGGAGATCGCAAGAAGTGGTACGACACCGGCATGAAGCTGCTGGAAGCAAAGAACGTCAAAAAGTTCTTCGAAATTGAGACATTTGGTGTACAGAAGCGAAGAATGAAGAGCAGGCTTAGTGGTTCGTATTTTGGACCTTACTATGACACCCTTGCTTATAACATTCGAGTGGTTGATCCGCGTATTCAAGAGTACGCTAAGCTGTCCAGAAAAGTGGAACTTGGTCTTCGTGTCGCTGTAACTTCAGACAAAAACAGATTACTGTTTAGAGAAGGTTTCAAAACCTACTTTATTGACAAAGGGCCACTTGGCTTGGTTGATACTCGTATCCCAATCACTTCTACTTCAAGTTTTAGCGATTTCCCGGAAGAATTTGTTGACAAAGACATGGTCAACGCCCTTAATTGGGCCGCAAGGACTGAATACAAGATTGACGAAGACTACTACGACTTTATTCGTAAGCTACTTTACTTTGAGGATGACAAAGGCAAGGCTAAGGTTTACAACGAGTTGAACGAGTATCGTAAGTACATCACTTCAAGAGGAGACGCTTATGAGCGCTTTAAAGCAATGGAGTGGCTGCGAAACAGTGGCAAAAGCTTCAGTAATCACCCTTTCATCGATCATCGCGCCCGTATTTACGATCGCGGTCTTATTAGTCCTCAATCCGGAGAAACTTTCCGTCCTTTTCTGAACACAAAGGAAGCCAAGGCATTTAGTAAGGAAGAGTTCCTTGACTTCCAAGATCAGATCGGCTCCTTTGTAGGCGGTCTTAGCGACAGATTGGAAGGAAATTTTAACTCACTAACAATTACTGGGCGACAAAAGATTGCTGCTAAATGGCGAGACGAGATGGTGAAAATTGGCAAACACATGTTGCGGGCAAAACCTGCTGACATTCGGGCCATTTTGGAATCTGATCTTGTGTCCCAGATAGATGGAGAAGAGGTTGGAAAATTCTATCGATTTGCTTTAGAGAGCGCAAAGATCGATAGTTATCTTGAAGCGCAAGCTATTAAGACTGGCCTGCCGAAGTATTCTGAGAAAAACTTAGAGTCTTTGTCGGGATACAAAACAGCCTTAGCTCTTGAGCAAGATGCGTCTTCTTCTGGAGCGCAGATTATTGCCTTGACAACGCGTAACAAACAGCTTGCTGAGCTTAGCAATGTGGTGCCTACCACACAAAAGCGAAGGCTGTATGACGAGATCGCTGCGGCTACTTACAATGATCCTAGATTCAGAAAGATCAACGAGAAGCTTGGACTTACTGAGAAAGATTTACGTAAAGCTGCGAAAGCGCAAAACATGGTCACATTCTATGGTGCTGGTGAAAGAACAGGCATCATGAATGTTGAAGGTAAGCTTGGAAAAGTCTTAGGAAAAGACGGTGGAACGCTGGTTGTGAAGGCGTCCGATCGTGATACTGTCTTGAATGAGATATCTGCAAGGATTGCTAAATATGAGAAACTTGACCCAACAGTTGCAGAAGAACTACGTCAACTGCGTTCAGATGTTAAAGACGTTTTCAACAAAGGCATTGACCCTGGTCTCGACATTCTGGAACAGCTTTATTTCCTTGAGCCAAAAACATTTGAGCTCGTGGAAAAGATGTCTCGGTCTTATGATCGTGTTGTTACTCCTGATGATTTTAAGTCAATTGCTAACATCATGAGTGACCACCTGCGAGAACAAGTACCTATTCTGAAGGATTTTACGAGGTTCTTCGGGAGACTCGCAGAAGACTATTTGGCAAATGCAAAACCGTCTAATAGCGCATTTGACTGGAAAACTATTGGAAAGACTACATTGCTTGGTTCGAAAAAGAAAGGTTATACTCTGCCAGAGTGGATGAGTAATCTTTTAGGAATCAAAGCGAACGAACCTGTCAGCGAAAAGTTTATTAAACGTTTTGCATTTTGGAAACCTGATTCAGCGCTAAGTGACATCATTTACGGTGTCGCCTCTCCTGATAACCGGCGTACTGGTGCAAAGTATCTTAAACTTGAGATTGCACAAGTAAAGAAATTGTTTGAAATCGAAGTCTTTTACGCCAATAAATTACCTAAACGATGGACCAACGTCCCTTGGGTTAACTTTGACGGGAAGACTATTGAGCAAAACTTTACTCAGTCCTTTGAGGAGCGCCTGTCTTACAAAGACAAGGACGGTAATTGGGTGAATAATATTCTCCAAATACCTCAAAAGACAGAGGCAACTTGGTGGGAACAGGTGATAAACGCTAGTGGTAAAATTAATGACATAGCGGATGCTACGAAAGCGAGAACTGCCTTTGCAGTCAACGGGAATCACTCTAATGATGCAGTCATTGTTAAAAGATTTCATTTGTGGGGCAGAGAAAATGGCGTTGGCACTTCTACCATTCATGACGCGTTCTTTGCAAATGCAGCAGACATGTTGAAGGCAAGAGCCGCGCTTAGAGAAATCTATGCAAAAACACTTGACCAGAATGTAATTATCAATACTCTCAATGAAATGAGAGCCAGAGGGTTCCCGAAAGAACTTTATGATAAATACATGGAAGAGGCTATCGAGCTTGGTCTGATCCCGATTGCTGGGAAATCGAAAATTGGTGGGAGAACCGTCACTCCTAAAGACATCTTGACCCGAGAAGACATTCTTCAAAGAGTGCCTTCTGGTTTCCGAACGGATTACGGATGGTACGGAGTGGGTTAAAATTTCCCGTTACATTAACCCAGGTACGCAGAATTAAAAGCTATACCTGATCTCTCTTGTCAATTGTATTGACAGAATAATCTGAGTTGTACTCAAAGGAACAATCATGGCAGACCCTACTGATCAGAACAATGATCAACAAAACAAGAATTCTAATTCTGACGCTGATAAGAATCAGAATTCGACACCTGACATTGACGCACTGGTAGCCCAACGTGTCGAAGAAGCCCTGAAACCAATCAAGGAAAATCTCGACAAGGCTTACGGTGCGCGTGATGAAGCACAGAAGAAGGTGAAAGAGTTTGAACGGCTTCAGCGAGAAGCTGAACTCAAACGCCTGCAGGACGAAGGCAAGCACAAAGAAGCCTACGAAATGCAACTCAAAGAACGTGAATCGGAAATCGAAACTTTGAAGCGTCGCAACGTGGAGCTCACGCGCGACATTGAAGTTCGTAACGCACTTGGAGCCTATCCATTCCGTAATGATAATGCCACTGAGATGGCGTATCGGGAAGTTGTGGGTAATCTGATTCAGGACGAGAAAGGCAATTGGGTTCACAAGAGTGGTGTTTCCATTCGTGACTACGTAAAGTCCTTCGCTGAACATGAAGACAACGCTTTCATGCTGAAACCGAAAGCTAATTCAGGTTCTGGTAGTACTCCTGCCTCCGCCCCTGCTTCTACATCTGGCAACAAGTCTTTGTTCCAAATGTCGCAAGCAGATGTTTTGAAAATGGCGAAAGAAGGTAAGCTTCAACGCCGATAATTGGAAAAAGAAATGAGCGCTACTACTACTCTGGACGGTGCAGACAACTTTGTTCTGCAATCCGCCATTTCCGCCTATGCTGACGAAGCTTACACCAACGCACGTAAGCTCTCCGGCACTGGTATTGTTGGTTCGAACCCCAACATTGACACTTCGACTGAGACCTTTGTAGGTCAAGTCCGTTGGTTCAAGCCAATGAATTCTGTCGTTAACGTGGCCTCTCTTACTAACCCTGCACCGGGTACGAAGAGCAACTACGCTTCCGACTTCCTGAACTACGTTAAGACCGTTCGTACGCATGGCGCCGAGAAGGTGAACATGCAGTCTGTGGTTACGCAGCAAGACGGTCTGGCCAAAATCGGTCGTGACTTCGCTGAGACTCGCGGCCAAGATGAGCATGACGCTATTCTGGCTGTTCTGAAGGGCGTTGCCATTTCGGAAGCCCTGTATGGCGCTGGTGCAGGTTCTGGTTCGGCTGGTCTTGGTGGTCAAACTTTCGAGAACGATCCTACTGACAAGCGTTACGGTTTCTACGTGGATCTGGGCGCTGCTAAGCCCGTTGCTGCGGCTTCTGCCGCTGTTCAGGGTGCAGCTCGTGCTGAGTCGTTCCTGAACGCTTTTGGCATGGCCTACAAGGACTATGAGCCTGAGTACGCCTATCTGGTGACTTCGCCCGAAGTGATGGCTTCTCTGCGTTCCGCTAACCTGGTTGATGAAGACAAGGTTACTGACGGTACTGTCGAATTCAGCACTATCTTTAACGGCAAGTTCCGTCTGATCCAGACGCGTGCAACCCAAGGCTTCTCTCCGGCCCAGCTGACCAAGTTGAACACTGGTGCTGGTGTTGACATTGTTGGTACGAAGACTTCCTTCATTGTGCTGCCTGGTGCTTTGGCCATGGAAGGTCTGGCGGTGCCTGACCAAGTCGAAATCACTCGCGATGGCAATGCCTACAACGGTGGTGGCATGACCTCTATCTGGTACCGTTGGGGCTACGTGCTGGCTCCCGCTGGTTATAACTGGAATGGCTCTCAAGAGAAGTTCCCGACCAACGCTGAGTATATGAGTGTCGTTGAAGGTGGTGCTGCCAAGGCACTTACCGACGTGGCCTCTGGCACTCTGGCCGACACCACTGGCACCTGGACGCGTAAGAGCGCATCTGCTCTGAGCCTGGGCATCCTGCCTGTGTTCCACAGCTAATTGGAGAACAGCTTATGGCACTCACTAAGGGTGTAAACTCTTACGCGACTGTTGCTGAAGCTGACGTTTACTTCGCAGATCGTTTGGATGTAGCAGCTTGGACAGCGGCAGATGAGACGCAAAAAGCTCAAGCCCTGGTCACTGCTACAACCATGCTTGATTCTAAAGAGTGGACGGGAGTTGCCATAAGTGAATCGCAAGAGCTGGCCTTCCCTCGCGAGGGTGCGTTCTTTGATCCTCGTGTAGGTTCTACTGTTGGTATGCCAACTGACGGAGCACCTGCACGAGTTGTGAAAGCTACTTTTGAGCTTGCACATCACTTGTTGAACAACGACGGCCTATTGGACGATACAGGTCAAGTAGACAGCTTGAAGATCGGTAACATCCATCTTGAGAATGTTCGAAATCCTGAGAAGTTTCCAAGCAACGTTCGTGCATTAATTCAACCGCTCTTACAGAGCAGAGCTGGACTGATGTGGTGGAGGGCCAATTAAAATGGCCTATCAATCGCTAATTGACAGCAGCTTAGCGAAAGCCTATCGCCTTGTAAAAGACCTGGCAGACGATGTGATATTCACAAAAAAGTCAGGAGAATTTGATTTCAGTACTATGGAAGCTGTTTCTACCGATGTATCTGTTGTTGTCAAGACAATAGTCACAGACGGTAAACAAGCCAAGGAAGATAGAAATGTCAAGATGAAACAGCTAATGTTTCGCTCAAAAGATTTGAGCAACATTTCCTTGTTTGACATTGTAGTCATCGAAGGCGAAACATGGAAACTTGGAAACGTCATTAAGGACAGCGGTTATATAATCGTTGTCGAGGCATACAAGGAGTGATTATGGGAAAATACCGTGATACACTCTCTGCAATGTTTTCTATATTTGAGACCCCTGGGTGGAAATTTGAGAACATAAAGACGTTCCCTTCTAATTTCAATCTGAAAGATGCTGGCGACAAGTTTATTCGCATTGATGTCATTCCCTCTGGGCGTGGCCTCAACCTGAGATCGGTCTCAGGGATTCTGGCAGTAGATATATTTACAGCTGCAGGAAGTGGTCCAAAAGACGCGCTTTTGATTGCAGATGCACTGGATAAGTTTTTGGTTGGGAAAACGATTGACACAACTCAAGGCTCTGTACAGCTGTTCAGTAGCAGCTACGCATCTCGCGGTCTTGACGTGGCAAACCCTACCTTGTCAAAATCTGTCTACTCAATCCCTTTTAACTTTTACGGAGTTTTCTGATGGCTCACATCAATTCTATCGGCGCTGGCATGTACTCTGACCTTTCGGTCGCTACTCCTGCCTCTGCGCTGACCCCTGCAGCTCTTGCTGCTCTCGATACCGCTACTGAGTTTCAAGCCCTGTTTGCCAACGAAATTGATAGCGTCGGTGGTACTAAGGCCGCAAACACCTTTGTGCGTATTAAGAACGTTCGTGAGTTCCCTGCTATGGGTACTCCTCCGAACGTTGTTAACGTTCCTGTGTATGGCTCTGCAACCTCGCAGCAGATTCAAGGTCAGGCTGATGCTCCTTCGATGGAAATCACCTTGAACTATGTAGCTGCTGACTGGGCAAAGGAGGCTAGCAACATCCTGGGCTCGATGGTTGGTGATGGTAATCAGTATGTGTTCCGCTTCAGTCTGCTGAACGCTGAACCTACTGGTGCTGGTGCTACCAAGTTCGCTTCTACTGCTGCTGGTCTGGGTACTGTTCAAAACAGTCAGTACTACTGGATTGGTAAGCTGGAAGCCCTGCAAGTGACTCCTCAGCTGACTGATGCAAACACTGCAACTATCACGCTGACGATTCAGTCGGACTTCTTCGGTGCTTACACTGTCTAATTGACAGCTATTGGGGTGTATTTGTTGCTCACTTACTTAAATACACGGCTGCAACAGTGTGGCCCCAATTTATTCAGAGATAATCATGTCACAAGATCAAGCCAATGCTCAGAAACCATTCAGTATGAGCTACGTGCTTCGCACCACTGCAAAGCACATGCGGAGAGACATCGATGTGAGCATTCGCAAAACGTTCGATCGTGTTGCTGAGTTCGCGGATGATCCTGCCAAATCTAAGGAAGTGTTTGAAACCTTGTCAGCACTTCATGCCATGCGTAAACAGCTTGATGATTTTCAAGCAGCTAACGCGAATATCTTTCGGGGTTAATCATGCAAGTCCCCTCTGTTAAAAAGGAAACCAAAATGTCTGAAGGTATCAAAGCTCTCGTCGGTCGTAAGATGACCAAGTCTATCCCTTTTATGGGTGAAAAGGTTGAAATCAGCAAGCTGAGTGTTCAACAAGTTCTTGGCATTCAAGAGAGCGCAAAGGGCGTGAAGGAAGACGATGCTTCTGGCTTTGAAGTCATGAAGCAAGTGATTCGCTCTTCTGTTGCCGGTGGTGCTGACCTTACTGATGAAGACTTTTCTTCGTTCCCTCTTGACGAGCTGTCCAAGCTGCAAGGAGAGATCATGAAGTTCTCTGGCATTGGTGCCGAGGGAAAATAAAGCTTAGCGACGAGGACTTACAATTGTATGAACTGGCATATAATCTGCATATGCCAGTTTATAAAGTTGTTCAGATGCCTTATGACGAATTTCTGGGTTGGATTTCCTTCTTCGAGCACCGTCCGATTGGATGGAGAGATGATCTTCGAACAATGAAGATATTACAATCAAATGGCGTGAAGGCAAAACCTGAAGCTCTGTTTGAGAGTATTGCGCGAATTAAGCAAGCAGAAGATGCGCGAACTAATCAGTTTACTGAGAAAGGTCAAGTGTCTTCTAACAACCTCATGCGTTCTGCGTTGTTCAGTAGAATGCTGGCAGCAAAGGGCGGAGATAAGTTGGAGGTGTTTGATGATAAGAGTAAAGGTTGATATTGCAGGCATAAACCGAAAGATTCGTGCCGAAGCAAAAAAGCGTCAACAAGAAACTCTAGACAAGGTGCTTGTCGCTTTGAAAGAGGCGACTCCTGTAGACACAGGGGTTGCCAGAGACGGTTGGGTTGTTGAGGATGGTGTGATCCTAAATAAGGTAGAGTACATCGACGTCCTAAATGGAGGTCATTCTTCTCAGGCTCCCAGCCATTTCGTAGAAAAGGCAGTTTTATCTGTCCCTGGGGTGGTTCCTAACGGAATCATCGTAGAAACAACCCGCTAGAAATAGCGGGTTTTTAATTGAAAGGTTAGACATGAGTGGGATCTCTATTCCTGTTGATACCGAGTCGACTGCCGCTAGAAAAGACTTAGATCGACTGAACGTTAGCTTGAAGCAACTTGCTGCTCAATCGAAACAAACAGGCGAATCTACTGCAAATTCCTTTTCTAAAGTAAGTTTTCATAAACCCATACAAGAAGCCGATTCGCTTAAAAGCTCTATCAAATCGATAGATGCCACGAGTCAGCAAGCCCTTGCGCAGATTAAACGTGGTGGAGAGACTGCTGCTGTAGCTATTAACAAAATGGCTATTGCAGCTAAGACTGCCGCCACTGCCTTTCTTGTAATTAAGGGTGTGGGTGTTTTCAACGAACTGTCTGATTCGTTGATTCGATATGAAAACCAACTGCGTCGTGTGTCTGAAAATACAGACGACATGATTCAGCGCCAGAAAGACTTGTTCAACATTTCTCGCCAAACTTCCTCAGAGTATGGAGCATCCATTTCGATTTATACAAAGTTTGCAAAAGCACTTGACAAAACTGGCACCTCAATTGACGAATTAAATACGCTCACTTCTACTGTTCAAAAGACAGTTGCATTGTCAGGTGGCATGACCGACTCTACACGCGCTGCTCTCATGCAGTTCGGTCAAGCGCTCTCATCGGAGATTTTGCGTGGTGAAGAATTCAACTCTATTGCAGAACAGTTGCCGTCTCTTATGGACGCCATTGCAAAGGGTATGGGGAAGTCTACAGGTGAGTTGCGTGCATTGGCAGCTGATGGCGCTCTTGACGTAAACACTATCAAGAACGCAATTATCAAAGCCAGTAAAGAGGTTGATGCTGAGTTTAGCAAGTCGCAGAAGACAGCTGCTCAGGGCTTGTCCCTCCTCAAAGACTCAATCGCAATCTCTATCGGTCAGATCGCTCAATTCACAGGCTCCTCTCAAAGATTCTACGATGCTACGTCTGCAATTGCAGATGGCATAATGGAAATGTCGTCCAAGGCAGTTCCGTTTCTAATGAATACGTCGAATGCGTTTTCTAACTTTGTGTATGAATTAGAAAATTACAGCGCACGTTACATGGCGTATGAGCGCTTCTTCACTGGCGATATTGAATTCGGCCAGATTAAGATGAAGAAGACCGAATTCGAGGCTTTTCAATATTTGTTGAAGAGCTATGACAAAATCATCGGATACTCTGATCGTGTCAGAGCATCTATTACGGCAGCTTTCAGTGGAAATGGCCCTGACGCATTCTTGAGCAAGATCGAGAATGTGTACTACACCGCCTCCTCTATTGCATACGCTTTTACAGGATTATTTGACAAGTTCGGGAAACTAGTTCCGATTATCAAACTGCCAGTACTGACCTTCGAATCTGACGTCAGTCGTTTCTTATCTCTTGGCTACAACCTGCTGAAGGCATACGCAGGCAAAATGCGTGCTGAGTGGAAGTATGCCGGCGAAGGCTTCAGTGAATATGTCACTTTGTTTTTGACTGGTGATCACGAATTAGAGCGCGCCTGGGTTCGAGTCTTTAAGTCGGATAGTGTAAAAGACTTGGCAGACAACTTCAGGTCACTTGGTGATTCTCTGCGAAACACTCGATTCAACGATTGGTCTATTATCTTCAACGATGCGATATTTTCTGCTAAGAAGATGTACTACTCGTTTGAAGATGTGCTGATTGCGCTTGAACTTATTGAGAACCGTGCACTGGTTATTGACGGTATTCGGTTTGATCGTGTAATTGGTGGTCTCAAGACGTTTCAGTCCATTGCTAGTCGCGTGTTCGAGTCTGTGATCGCACCTCAGCTGAAGGTGAGCTTTGCATATGTGAAGTTTGCAGCTGATGGTGTTTTACAGGGGATTGTCGATTTCTTTGAAGATCAGTATGGCGATCAGATTGCCGCAGGACTCGGAAAGTCTTTTGGCAATGGGCTCCGTAAAGTAATCATTTACTCTAAAGATAAGATAAAAGAACTTTTTCAATTGTTCTCCAAAACAGGAGCAAAGGTAGATTTTGCCGAGATATTCACAATCAGTATTGAAAAGCTAAAGGCAATAGTTAGACCTGTCGTAGATTTCTTTAAAGGGTTCTTCTCCACGCTGTTTGCGGGTACGGGTGATGTATCTGTAAAATTCTTTAAGGACATGGTTGGAGGCATCTCCAGACAAGCGGACAGACTTCTTACAGAAGTTGGTGCGAAAGTTGAGAAATTCACTGACCGTGTAAAAGACGCTTTCTTTGACGCATACGATGCTGTAGTAGGTCATTCTTACTGGCCGGACCTGGTAGATGAGGTTAACGCTTACACAAGCAACTTGTCTGAGTCTGACACTCTCATTGGTGAGTTCACTAATAGTGTAACTACTCAATTTAAGAAAGCTTTTGAGGGTGTTAAGGCGTTCTTTGGCGGGAAGCCTCTTCAAATCGGACAAGTCACGATCTCAACCAGCGGTATCGACTTTGGGGACATCCCTGATCAGATCCGCCGCATGTTTGCGTCTGTTGTCGTGGCAGGTCTGCTGTTTGCATTTGGTGGACCTACTGCGAAACTGTTTATTACTGACTATCTTGTCAGCAGCATCACGAATATTCTTTCTGACAGTGTCGGACTTGCCTCTTCAGGATTCTTCAAGAGCCTTGTTAGCCTCGTAGGTGAGGGTGTCGGTACTCTCGCCGTAGGTATCGCAAGCGGTATTGGTCATATGACTGATACAATTGTGATGGCAGCACCCGCATTCTTGAACTCCTTTGTAGCAGCTTTTGGCGGAATTGGCGAGTATATCGCAGGCATCTTTGATTCCCTACCTAGCAGCGGTCTGATTGCTGCGGCCCTTGTCGGTTCTGCAGGTGTTCTTGTTTTGCCTGGCAATGAAGGTCTGAAATCGCAGATTGGGAGTTTTTGGGAAGGGGTAATGTCTTTTGTTAATTCTCTTGCAAAAGGGAATAACACAGTGGGCAGTGCAATCGTAGGAAACAAGGCAGCCTTAGTAGCTTCGCTTGCTGTGTTCGCCTCTGCAACTCTCAACTCTGTTTCTGCGTTGGAAGCTGCACTAATTGGAACACCAATTCTTTTGAGCGCTTTCCTAGGGGCAGACGGTACAGGCCGTCTCATCCGAGACGCGATTACTAGCTTTGTGCCTAAGGCAGGAGGAGTCATCCTTGACGGTGTTGCTCGTATTAATAATAATCTAAGGGGCAAATACGCTTGGTACGAACAGCTTGTTCCTGATTTTACGAGTTTCAATAATAGCATTAAATCAGGATTCGCGTCTAGTTCCACAGCTATTGCTGTGAGTGGTAAAAGAAGTCTCAGAGAAGCCTTCATGGATGTTGTCAATGTCATTCCAAAGATGCTTGACAATATGGTAGCAAACAAGAAATTGTATGCAGAAGGTAAAATAAGTTTTGCTGATCTCTTCCTTGACTCCAAGAATGTTAAGGACGCGAAGGACGCTATTAAGTCTGCTGATAAAGCGAATCAAGTCGCTAAGGACGCTGCAAGAGAGGCTGCGAGGACTGCTAAAGAGGCTGTAACGGCTAACTTGGCTGCACTCAAGGCTCAGGAAATCGCTTCCAAGTTTAATACACCCTTCGCTATTGCAGATCGTGACGCTAAAGTGGCGGCTGCTCAAGCTGCGGCACAGAAGGCGGCGATTAGCAAACAAGCAGCAGATATCGCAGAGACGGCAGCTACGGCTGCAAGAGACGCAGCTGCTAAAGCTTCTTCAAGGATCGATGCTAAGTCAATCTTCGGCAACTTTGCAAGTGAGATTGTTTCGTACCTCCAGAACAGCCCTGTTGTGCAATCTGTAGCAGGCTTCTTTTCTAATGTATGGAAGAGCATCGTAACTTCTTATGATTCTGGCGCAATTCGATCTATCATTACGAATACGCTGACGCTGTTTAACGGACTCTCCGCTGGCATCTCTGATGTCCTCAAGTCAATTCCACAAAATGCTCGTGGGATTTGGACAGAAGTCTCCTCTGTGTTTACGACACTAGGTGGCGCATTTGGTGCGGTGGTTGAGAAATTCCGCGCATGGCGTGTCGCGCTGCTTGCAGAGTCTGCCGCTGGCGGTGCGCAGGGAATCCTCTCACGGATTCTCTACGGCGCGACCGGGCGTGCGGGGTTTCTCGCTCTTCTTGCAGGAACTCTTTCACTCTTCTCGTTTAAGGCTTTTGCGGGTGAAACCAACTCAGCCACTGGTGTGGTTATGGGATTGGGTGCAGCGGCGCTCACAGCTGCGGCTTCTCTGTATACGGCTGCGCTTGCAATGCGGGCATTTAAAGCCTACACTACAGGCGGGCTGGCAGGTCTTCTTGAGTTTAAGAACGCTGTTGTAACCAACTGGGCAGGCAGCTTCATTACTGCGTTTGATGTAGTTAAGAAAGCCCTCATCAATCTGTATCGCGTATTTACCGACAGAGCTGTATTGGAGGGATTCGCTAATAGCGTTGCATTGCTATTGGCAAATTTCAAACACATGATCACCGGACTCTCTATTGCAATGAATGCATTTATGATGCAAGTTGCAAGTATCCGTTTGATGTTGAGTGCGGGTTGGGCCGCTGGCGGTATTCGCGGAGTTGGCATTGCAATCGGAGAAACAGTAGGAATGCTTGCTGCAAGCAAAGGCGTGATTGGCAGCATCTTTGGAGCAGTGTCTCGCTTCGTAGGCGCGCTCAATCCAATTGCAGGCGCTCTGCTGGCGGTAGCAACTGGAGTTGTCAGTATCTTCTTGTTTGGGCCGGAAGGCACTCTCATGAAGAAACTTAATTATTACTACGATGTGATTCGTAGTTACTTCTCAGATGTGGAAGCTCTCTACCCACGTCAGAAGGACTTGCTACTTGCGATTCCTGATCGCGAAGTGGCAGGCCGTGAAGTAAACTTCTCTGCAAAGATCAATAAAATCGACACTGAAGCAATGTCTGCAAAAGACTTTGCAGGGCTTCTCAACACTGTTAAAATAACAAACGAAACACTTGACCGTTACGCTGACATTACGAAGAAGCAGGGTAGTTTGAATGCAGAGCAATCGAAGTCACTACAGAAGGTAATTGATCAACAAGATCAAGTATTTTCCAAAGCACCTCGAATCAAGTCCATTGATGATCTATCAAAGGGCTCTGAAGCACTGCAGGCTGAGATTCTTAGCTACTCAACTACTTTCACAGCTGCTTTTGACCGTTTGAATAACGCAGCAGCCGAAAGCTTGAACGATGCTTACAATACAAAGGGTTATCAAACTGCTACTCAGAACATCCTGAATGCATATGGTCTGTTGGTTGTTGGTTACAGAAGCATTGGTGAGTCCGTATCTACTGCAGCCACTTATGTGTCTAATGCAGCGCGGTCAGGGCTGGGTGCGTTTATTGCATGGTGGAATGATAGCAGCATCTTCGATCCGATCACAAGGGCTATGAGTGGTGTAATGACCACTGTCAAGTCTGCGCTTGGGCCGATGTTGGACAGCGTTGGGACGGTCTTTACTTATGTGTTTGACAAGCTGTTTAACTGGGATAAGGTTGCTGCAGACTTCAGAGAAATCTTTGATCCTGCAAGCATCAAAGAAGCTCGAAAATTAGCAGCAGAAGATGTCCAAGTTCGTGTTCAGAAAATCAGTGATAATAAAGGTTTGTTTACCAAACCTGAAATGAAACAGTACACTGACTCGATCAATGCATATCGTGAAGCTCAGAAACAAGTTGATTCCGCAATTGCAAACAATGTGCCACAAGCTTCTGAAGAGTTTAAGAAACTCTCAGGTACTCTCGATTTAGCTCGTGCTAACTTTGAGCGTCTCTCCGACTCGATGGCTAAGTCTGCCGATATTCGTCAGCAGGCTAAAGTTTATAAGAGCAATTGGGAGCAGATGTGGCAATCTGTAAAAGAAACGTTTGGCTCTGACATTGGTAAAGAGCTGGGAATGGATCTGCTGTTTGACACGGATACCTTCAAAGACGGCATCATTGACGCGTATGGTCTTGCAGTTCAGAAAGGTAAAGAAGCAACTGACATCCTAAAAGGTAAAGTCTTTGGTGATAATAACGCAATCATTGACACAACTGTCGCACTGAAATATAAACTTGATCGCGCCTCTGCTCAAAAGGCAATGGCTGAAATGGAAGAGACTGCTAAGCAATTGGCATTCTTTGATACACAGATTGAGTTCGCAATTAAGGTAACGGGTGCTGATGTTGCAAAGGAAGACGTACAAGAGCTCTTCCGTACTAACCAAGAAGGCTTCTTTGATTGGATGGAGAAAGCAAAAGAGCTCCAGAAATGGGAATCTCAGCTTTCGCAATTGTCGCTTGCCAATCCAAAAGACGCTGATACATTTGAAGCTAACAAGAAAAAGATTGTAGAGATTCTGGAGATTCTGCCACGACTTCGTAAAGCTGCCCAGGACGCTGCGCCAAAGAAGGGTCTGTTTGAAGATTTCAACAACAAACTCACAAAGATTGGTGTTGAAAACGTAGAACTGAAACCTTTCTCCGCAATGTCTAAGGACTTGTACGACAAGGTCATTCCTGCCCTGAATCGTGCAGAAGAGGCTAAGAGAAAGTTGGATGAAGCTAAGAACAAGCCGTTCGAGGAGTACATTGCGGCTCTTAAAGAGATGCTTGGTCAGGCTGATGCTGTACGTAAGGTTATCAAAGACCTGAAACCACCAGAAGTTCAAGCTGCAGAAGCCCTGGGAACAAACACTGCAGAAGTCTATGCTTTGAGTGGAAAGCGTAAACAGCGAGCACTTGATCTTGGTGCGCAGCTCGCAGAAGATCGTAAAAATCTTGAAGACTCTAATTTTACTGGCGACAAGCAAGCAATTGCAAAACGCATTCTAAGTGGCGAACGCTCAGCATCTAAGATGTTCGAGAAAGCTGCAGATGACATTTTTAGCCGCTTTTCTGATGCAATGCAGAAGAAAGGTGTTCAGATCGACCTAGCAGAGTATGTAAGGTTTGAGTCGAAAGACAGATTTGAAGTTAAAGGTATTATCGAGCAGATGGGTGCTATTAAAGCTAAGCTTAATAGCGCTGGTGGGATCTATCCAAGTAACGAAGAATGGTTCCATAAGCAACAACTTGCGTTTGACAAGCTTCAAAAGAAACTTGATGAAATCAAAGAACGCGCTCAAAGTTGATAGTGTGTTTGGCATCTCTGATGAAACTATTAATAATCTCTTTGAAATTGCAAAGCAAATTGATAAGATTATCAAGAGTCTAAATGATCCTTCTTTTAAGGGCAACCCTCGTCAATTGATCGAGAATCTTGCTAGTTTGCGTAAACGACAGAAGGATGTAAAGCTTGCAAACTCTAATTTCGGAGATCAATTCTCTGTAATCAAAGAGCAGCTTAGTGGGTTGGATATTAATGAGGAAGACTTTATTGCGCTTCCTAAGAACATCCAACAAGCAATCTACAGTGACGCAATGCGTCTTGCCGCTGCAACCGAAGTTGCTGCTAAAGTTGTAGGAGAAGCTGCTGTAGAAGCTCAAGCTAAGCTTTTGAAGGACAGGAAAGACGCTAGTAAAACGGCTTCCACTGCCGTTGCAGAAGCGTTGCCGGGTCGATACGCAACACAAGCAAGTGCAATTAATACATTTGCAGGTGACTTCAAGCTTAGTGACACTGATTTTGCTAAGCTGTCTGCTGCGCAAAGAGACGAGCTGTTTAAGTTCGCAAACACCCTCAAGAACGGTGCGAAAGAGCTTGAGACTGCAACAGGCGAAGCTGCAACAGCTGCAGCTCGAGGCTTTGAAGAGGCGAAGAAGAGATTTGAAGCCTCTGTTCAAGGC
>VFQM010001143.1_pt1 | contig 24385 bp, 18 predicted proteins | sample 3512391 | NCBI WGS metagenome assembly VFQM01 (sample SAMN10412369, study PRJNA504923) | tailings metagenome | isolation source: Replicate 1 from Balatoc abandoned mine | place: Philippines | reverse complement strand
ACGGCCAGCACGCCCAACGTGCCTGCCGACCCGAACTGGAACCTCGAGATCGAGGCTCAGCTTTACAACGCAGATGGCACACCCGGCACCTTGCTGGTGGCACAACCACAGGCACAGCTGAAAACCCAGATCGCCAACGCCAGCGGCCGCCGCCTGGCCGGCGCCGTGGCGAGCGAGTACACCGTCGTTACCAACTTCAAAGACAAGAACACCGGCACCGAGCACCCGCACCTGACGGCGCGCCTGCACACCCGCCTGGTGGACGCCGGCGCCCGCATCCGCACCGATGTGGTGATGGAAAACACCCGCACCTGGACCGCCAACCCCGGCAACATCACCTACTCGATGGCGGTCAAGCGCAACGGCACCACCATCCACACCCAACCCAAATTCACGCACTACCACCACGCACGCTGGCACAAGGTGGTGTGGACAGGCACAAGCGCAGAGCCGCAAGCGCGGGTGCGGCATCACATGCCGTATTTCATGGCGAGCAAGGTCATCTGGAACTACAACTTGAACCTTGTCATCCCCGAAAGCGTGCTCGCCAACCAGTATTCGGAGTTGTTGAAGTTGCGCACCGATCAAGCGGCACTGGGGCCAATGGGTAGTGTGATGCTCACCCCGTACATGCCGCAAACCGGTGGACGGGCAGAAATTGGACCCATCCCCAACTGGATGGCTACCTACTTGATAAGCCAGGACGACCGGGCCCGCCAGGTGATGCTGGCGAATGCCGATGCAGTTGCTTCAGCGCCTATTCACCATCGCGATGAAAACACTGGACTCCCAATCGACCTTGATCGTTGGCCTAATGTATCCCTGAAGTACGGCACCTCGAACCCGGCCCTGCCCACAGTCGTCAATGGCTCAACGATCTGGACGCCCGACACGGCGCATCAAGGATCCCTGTCCTTTGTTCCTTACCTGATTACTGGCGATGCGTTCTACCTAGAAGAAATGTTGTTCTGGGCCGCATGGAATCTGGTGACGCCGGATCCCCTCTATCGGTCCTATGGCCAAGGACTCGTTCATCCCGAACAGTTGCGTGGACAGGCGTGGGCACTGCGATCTATTCATGAGGCTACCAAGGCTCTGCCCGATGGTCACCCGCACAAAGCGTATTACGCCAAACGTCTGTCGAACAACCTCGATTGGTACGTGGCCAGATACCCGAACAATCCCAACCCCGCTAGCAACTCTCCCTTGTTTGCCATTCAAAAGCCCGACGAACCGCATCTGACTGGCCCCTGGCAGAACGACTTCTTCGCCATCGTTTTCGCCCAACTGGCCGAGAATGGGGAAGACAGGGCCTATCGTGTACTTGAATGGATTTCCCGATTCAATCTTGGGCGGTTCCAAAACGAACCAAATGGATTCTGCATCAACTACGCGCCTGGCTACTATTGGAAAATCAAAGACGCCTCCGGAAATTTCGTTGCAAGTTGGAAGGCCCTTGCAGAGCTCAACTTCCCGGGTGTAGTGTGCAGTTCGTCACTGCCGGTAGAGGGATACCCAGATTGGGCAGCCGGCTATGCAGCCACTGCTAGAGCAATGATGGCTGCATCGCACGCAGCAGGTATTGCGACTGCCAAGGAGACTTATGAGATGTGGAAAGCGCGCACATCGAAGATGGATGCCAACTTCAACATTGAGCCAACTTGGGCCATCGTCCCGCGATGAGCTCCCCAGAAGCCCCCTCGATTTCCTGAGCCAGTCAGAAGTAGAGGTTGGGGAACAGTTTGACACGGTACTCGACCGGGGGGATTCGGCCGAGGGCTTCATGGGGTCGGTGGTGGTTGTAGCGGTGCAGCCAATCGGCCGTCATGTCACGAACTTCCTGCAGGTTGTCGAACACGTAGCAGTCGAGCACCTCGGTGCGGTAGGTTTTGTTGAATCGTTCGACATAGGCGTTTTGCGTGGGCTTTCCAGGTTGAATGTGCTGCAGGGCGATGCCCTTGTTCTGAGCCCACTGGGCCAGGGCGTTGGCGATGAACTCCGGGCCGTTGTCCAGGCGAATCGACAGCGGCGCACCGCGCACCTCCACCAGTTCATTCAAGGCCCGGATGACGCGCGCAGCCGGCAGGCTGGTGTCGACCTCGATGCGCAGGCCTTCACGGTTGAACTCGTCGATGACGTTGAAGGTCCTGAAGCGCCGCCCTGACCACAGCGCGTCTGCCATGAAGTCGCAGCTCCAGCCCTGGTTGGGCTGGCCGGCGGCGTGCAGGGGCTGTTTGATGCGCGCAGGCAACCGCTTCTTGCCACGCCGGTGCAGGTTCAGCCGCAGCTCGCAGTACACGCGCCAGAGCACCGTCTTGCCCCAGGGCTTGCCCTGATGGCGGGCGCTGTCGTACAGCAGCCCGAAGCCGTGGCGCGGGTTCAATGCCATGTAGGCCTGGATGAAGGTGATGACCCCGGAGTCGTCGCGTGCAACGGGCCGGTAGCGCAGCGTGGAGCGGGCGATGCCGCTGGCCTGGCAGGCACGTCGCTCGCTCATGCCGTGCTCGGCCACAAGGGCCTGCACGACCAGCTCACGACGCTCCGGGGTCAGAGCTTTCGGTCGACGACGTCCTTGAGCGCGTGGTGCATGAGCGCCAGGTCGGCGTACATGCGCTTGAGCTTGGCGTTCTCGTCCTGCAACTGGCGCAGCTGCGACAGGTGCGAAACGGTCATGCCCGAGAACTGGCTCTTCCACTTGTAGTACGTCGGCTCGCTCACGCCGTGCTTCCTGCACGTCTCGCCGACCTTCGCACCCATCTCGACTTCCTTGAGGATGCCGACTATCTGCGCTTCACTGAATCTGGATTTCTTCATGTAGAGACTCCGTCTGGGGGAATTCTCTACCTCCGAGTGGTTCAGGTTTTCGAGGGGGCTTCAAGAGAACTTGCGCGCCCACTTTGGGCAGGTTAGGGCGCCCACTTTTGCACGCATCTCGAATTCCAGGAAGATGCTGAATATCTGGACGTCACTACATCTGGACCTTATCGTATAGAAACTCCGATTGAGTGAGGGGAGAGTTTTTTAACTCTGCTGGATCCGATTATTCAAAGGAGTTTCGTTTCGACTTCAATACCGACTCAAAAAGTGTAAAGCGGCAGCCTTATATATTTGCGGATCAATATTCAAGTTGGATTGAAGAAGCATGAACAAAGCATCAGGCTTTTCATCATGACAATTAAATAAACTCATCGGTGAAGTAGTTCTTAGTTGCTCGGGGTGACGCAGTTCAGCAGTAAGGTTTCGAGGGTCAAATGACGCCTTGCAATAACCATCATATGCCTCATGAACAGTTGCGACATAACCAAGCATATTGTATTCAGAAGGCAACGGCTGACGAAGAAAAGCCTGCTCAAACTTACCGCCGTTCTTCAAATTACCCACGTCGAGCAATGATTTCGCAGTTCTCTTCTTGAAAGTCGCACCAACATGGACGAAATTTCGCATTTGCCGCACTTGATGTAACGGATGACGCATCACTGCGTAGGTTGCTATATCCAGTCCGAAGTCCTCCCCATTTTCCGCACTTGACTCAAGAAGCAACGTATTTCCATTTTGCACGAATTGAGAATCAGTGACCGCACGACAAACCAAAACATCAGAGTCAAGAAATATCCCGTTCTCAGATGATATTTCGGACAGGGCGTGAATTTTCGCTATCTGCTGAATCTTCCATCCGCGAATCGCATCGGAATCCAGCCATAAATTCCAAGCAACACGCTCAACCCCCCTCCATAACCAGCTATTACGAAGCTGAACCTGCCTAAAGAGATCGCCAGGAAGCACCTCCCTTGTAGAAACCAAGGTCAGGTTTTTTTCACGCCCAAATCGGTCTCCAAATTCACTAATGTGGCGATAGTCAACTATAGCCAATTGGTGAATGTCTGGACAATTTCGCTTTATTGACTCCCTCAATATCTCGAATCGATGAATGTCGGGCAAATAAGTAGGAGTTATTATCGTCAGCATATTCGACGCGCCAATTCAAATATGTAAATCACCCAATCAAACCAAGAACATGGTCATCGAATGAGTGAGTACTGTATTTTTCAATAAAAAGGGCAAATGCTCGACGCCTCATGATCGCAAGCCTGGGTTCATCCTCAACCAAACAAACAATCGAAGCAATGAAATCAAGGGAAGTGTTGGCGAGAACTATATGATCGCCATCGATAGCATCAATACCCTCTGCACCCAGCGTTGTGCTTACAACTGCACGTGAATGTGCGAATGCTTCGAGAATCTTAATCCTTGTACCTCCGCCCTGGAATATTGGACAAATAACTATAGTGGCAGCCTCATAGAACGGCGTCACGGATTCAACGTTGCCGTATACAGCGATTGATTTTGACGGTTCGAGGTTAGCGAGCCACGGGGTTGGGTTTTTTCCTACTATTGAAAGAGTTGGCTCAAAACCTTTTTCTCTAAGCACATTACAAACGCGATCCCAAACCTCATTTACAAACCACTTAATTCCCTGGATGTTGGGGGAGTAATTAAGTGTGCCCACAAACAATATGTTAGGATTTCTGGGGTTCGATGGCAAATCAGAAAACTCGACCTCCTCAACACAGTTCGGAATGGACGCTCCCTTGGATGTAAGCCATATTCTCGCAAGCTTTCGTGTGTCAGTATTTGAGCACACCACCACTCGGTCAAACAACCTAATCGCTCTAAGTTCAGCGATATAGAGTTTGGCAGCCTCTCTAACTCCCCATATTAGCTGACGCCAACTGAGCCCCTCACGCTCACTAATCAATCTCCTCAAAGCTGCCAGTGATTCAATATCATCGAAGTCAATTATCGCTCTTTTGGTCGACACCAAAAGGCGATCTTTTAATAAACTCCAAACTGGTGCCAGTCGCAGCCTAGAAACTACGACAGTGTCAAAATGTTGCGAGTGAAAACAGTCAAGATTTAGAAGCAGTTTATTCGCATCCCATCGCCTATGCATTTCCGGGAGAACTGATACCTTGACTCTTTCCGAGTCATTATTATGCCGTTGATTATCGTGAACTATTAGTCGAGCGTTAATGCCATCCACCCCCCCGACTGCAGCTTGAGCGTCCTGCGACACAAGCAAAATAGTTAATTCATTATGCTTGGATAGCGCCCGCGCCCAATTATAAAGCCGCATGGCTACACCTGATCCGGACTTAGCGGGGAGCACCTGACAGATTAACAGAATATTTTTACGATCAGAGATCATCAAGTCAAACCTGAAGTTTAATTAAAGCGCGCTCTTAACTTTCTAGCTTGATTAAGCACTACCACCTCTATGCCGTCAGGTTTCCCGAGAGCACGCCAAGACAAGTAAATCGCAAGCGAATATAAAACGCCCCCTGCGGCCGCACTGCCAGCAATAGTCAGAATCGGGTGTTTAATGTTGATAATGCCCAAGCAAACGACTATAGCCATTGCGGAAGCAAATATAATGGGTCGAAGCATCGATTTGAACACATTTATCTCGTTTAGCCTACACAAATTGGTGGCAGCCCGTATTACGTCAAACATATTCGCAACAGATGCTACTGCTCTTGCTATAACCAGACCATACAAACCTATGTGAGGTGTGAGAACTAGAGAAGTCACTACGAAAACTGCGAACTCGCGCCACACTTGCATGCTTTGAACCCGCGTATGTCCGCGAAGCGTTAGCAGTGTCTTTATTGGTGCTGTTGACGTTTGCAGTGCAGATATAATTGCAAACGCGTAGACATATACCGCCGCATCATGCCATTTAGAACCCAGGATAACCTCGGTGACTTGGCTTGATATTGCCGCAAATCCGAACGCTATTGGCCAAATAATTATATTAACTGCGGCCGTTGTTTTTTCAACAGCGCTGTTTATATATTGATCAGAACTTTCCATTGAAGATAAAACCGGTAGCAAGGCCCTTATCATCGCAGGACCAATTTCCTGCACCGGCAACTGCCCCAGGTCTGATCCAACATTGTAAAGGCCATACTCATGGGAAGAGCCTATTTTCGCCGCTATTAACTCATCCCCTTTTCTCAGCACAAAGCTTCCAATACTTGCCAACAGAAGCCACTTGGTGAGTTTCCATATTTCGGGTATTTTGGAGGTATTCCATTTGGGGCGATAAGCATGCCAAATGTAACTCAGAAGAAGGGGCGACAAATAGCCGACCATAATCCCAACCACAAGTGCCCAATGATTTTTTAAGACAACACCTGATAATAGCGTAGCACTGACACTAGCTATTTTCGACACCACATCTACTCTAGCCCCGACTTTGAAATCGAACTCTTTGATCGCCAAGGTCAATCCAATGTTGCTAAGACTTGCAAAAACGATTGCCACAGAAAGTGCCCATAATATATTTGTTAGGCCCGGCTTTTGCAGAACTTCACCAGCCATGTCAGCTAGAGCAAACAGGGTGATTCCAGCAACTATCCCCTGAATTACCTTTAGCGTCCATGTTGAGTCAATATCGTCCCTTGTCGGATTGGTCATCCTCAACAGTGCGGTAGTTGCCCCGAAGTCTAAAAAGGTTTGAATCAGTCCAACCACAAGCATCGCCGCAGCGACTAGGCCATAGTCCTCTGGCATAAGGAGTCGGGCCATTATAATTGTATTAAGAAATCCTATGAATTTTATGATCCATCTTGTTCCAATAGCCCAAAAGGCCCCTCTTATCAAGTTAATTTTTGGACTCTTCGACTGATCGGGCTGCATGTCTAATTACAGAGTTTGTTTTCAGTGCGATCGAGTTGTCGCCCATCCATTGCGAGGGAATCGAGTTGACGGCGCCAACTCGTCATTTATCGGTGAATTCTAATAATTATATTCAGACCGAACACCATAATGTGCTCACGAAGATTCATGGCACTTCTTAGTTATGGCGGTTGCAGTTGGTATGCTGTTGACTGGGGTAGCTTCTGGAGTCAAGCGCTGTGTTTAGTTGTAGGAACACAAGCTTCAACTGCAAGCAGCTTGACGAAGCAATCCGCAATTCAAGACTGCATTATTCACCCCTAGAGACCCATCATACAGATAGTTGAGGCATTCAGAATTTCGCGATTGCGCCGAGGTATACCTAAGCTGGAAGATGACCTGGTAGCTGGATCTTCTTGGTCGCGTTGGAAGCGCTTCGTTATCCCGTCGGAACTAATACTCGCGCCGTATCCCACTCATGATGACACTTTTGCGAGCTTCCAAGTCACTGTGGGCACCACTGAGCCACGTGTTGCTAGCTTACGGCACGTGGCTGGCTCAACGTGTGGTCGGTGCAAGATTTACTTAGTGTATGAGATGCTCACATAGATGCTTTTGCGGCGTGAGTATCGCCCGTTCAAGCTCTTGGAGTAAAAGTCTGTCCAACCCCTTCCGTAAGACTCCATCTTCATAGCGAAAAGGGCCTCGTCTCTGCCCTGAGTAGGTCACAATGCCAGAATCGCTCCAGCAAACCGTCAAGCAGCTGTCCCGCGATCGACGAGCGCTTCTATTCTAGGCTTCAACCTCCAGCCCGTACGTTCCTTGAGAAAAAAGATCGCCCAACATGTGGGTGTCAGCAATCTGAGTCTGGCTATCCATTTCGTTCTGACCATCGTGCTGTCGAGGCTACTGACGCCTGATGACATCGGGGTTTTTTCTATGAGTGCGATTCTCATAGCCATCGCTCATGTGTTTCGCGACTTTGGAGTGACAACCTTCATCAAGCGCGTCGAAACATTGGATGGAACCACCGTGCGCACCGCGCGCACGCTTCTTGTGCTTAGCTCAACGGCGATGGCGGGCTTGATGTACTTGAACGCTGGTGAGTTCGCTATATTTTTTGGCGAACCGCGAGTCGAGGAAGTGGTGGAGGTACTGGCGCTCGGCTTCTTATTCATACCTTTTGGCGCTATCGCATCGGCAATACTTACTCGTGAAACGCAAGTCACAAAGACAAATATTGCCGTCCTGGTGTCAGCCGTTGTGTACTTTGTATCGTCCGTGGTGATGGCGCTTCATGGGTTTGATCATATGACCATGGCATGGGCTAACTTCATCAGCATCCTGTGTCACGGAACGTTAGTGAATTTATTGTTGGGCAATCGATTCCCCTGGTCGCCTAGTCTCCGTGGGTGGAGAGATATGTCGAATTTCGGCGTTGGCACGATTGTCTCGAACTTAGCCAAGATATTGAACACAGCCATTCCGGATATTGCATTGGGGCGATTGAGCAATCCGACGGCAGTGGGTCTCTTCAGTCGAGCCAATGGCACGGTCACAATCATGGAGAAACTGCTGCAGCCGCCAATCAACTACTTCACACTGCCTCACATCGCCAAGGTTCATCACGCGGCGGGAGATGTTGAGGCCGTATACCTACGCGTCGCGTCAATTGTCCAATGCCTCATGTTCCCGGCACTTGCTTGGATTGGCATCATGGCACCGGATCTAATTCTGCTGCTCTACGGACCGCAATGGGTCCCCGCTTCAACCGCTGTTCCTTGGCTTTGTTTAGCAATCGGTATTTCATCAAGTTTCGTACTGGCGACACCCACGTTGATGGGTGTAGGACGACCATATGCACCAGTTTGGCCACTCTTGGTCATGGTCATATCCAAACTCATAATGATCATTCTGACCTTTGATGGCACGTTGAGTCGCTTTGCTATGTCATTGGCCTTTGGAGAGTTGCTAGGCGTACCGGCCTACTTGTGGGTACTGCATCGCTACATACATCTTGAGTGGCGAAAGTGGCTGTCACTCAATGTTCGAATGCTAGTATACCTACTTCCCGTGAGTTTTATAGTGTGGGCCTCAAGCATTGTTCTGGCAGACTATCCTGGATGGCTGCGCCTTCTCTCAACAGCCGTCTTCAGTGGACTGATGCACGGGGCGCTATTCTTGATTGTCAATCTACCTATTAGGGAAGAGTTGCGAATTCTTAAGAAACACGCCATACGCTGACTTACGATTAACTTTACGTTGGTGATAGATCCGCTCGTTACAGCGCCCCCGATTTACTGCAGCACAAATGTAGAGGCATGCATTGATTGCGATCAATTATTGATTTCAGTCGCCATAATTAGGAAGTCCATTCAAATTACTCCAATACCGATGCGCACGTTTTGAATGCTCGCTTCTGTCTGAGATGACGTCGGGCCAAATGAAGAGAAGGTAAAGGTGATGCAAAGGCCCCACCGCAATGCATCTCCATTAATCAGAATGGAATTCCCCTCCACGAGTACAAAAAGTGCACTCTGTACCCACCATCTATCGCCGCTCGCCTCATGATCCGAATAGATAATTTACGCAAGCCACGAGTAACAGTTATCATTCCTGTTCGAAATTGCATTAATTACATTCAAGAAGCGCTCGACAGTGTCTTGAGTCAAACATTTTCTGATCTGGAGTTGCTGCTGATCGACGACGGATCTACTGATGCCGACTACCAGCAGTTCGAATCGATCGATGTTCGTGTGCACGTGACTCGCCTTGAGGGCGTAGGTGTTTCTCGTGCGCGCAACACTGGTATGGCGCAAGCGCGCGGAGAATTTTTAGCATTCTTGGATGCAGACGATGTCTGGTTTCCTGGGAAATTAGAGGCTCAAGTTCGCTACCTTGACTTGCATCGAGAGGTTGGCGTGGTGTTCGGCGGATTCACGCGCTGGCAGGCTGACACTCAAGGCCGATTTGCACCAGCACATGAATTGGTGCAGAACTGCTCCAATGTCATAGATTGCGAGAGCGACCGATCTGGATGGCTGTACACCCGCTTACTACTAGGCTTACTGGTGGGCATGAACACAGCCATGATACGTCGTGAAATTCTTGATGCAATTGGCGGGTTTAATGAATCAATGCGGCAAGGAGAAGACTATGATTTTTGGCTCAAAGCATCAAGAGTTTCCGAAATGCATTCGCTCAATGCAAAGGTGGCGCTTTATCGCATACACCCTGCCAGCGCCATGCATAGACTGTCTCCAGAAAATAGCCTGGCTTTTCTGCTTAAGGCTGCGGCTATGCGTTGGGGACTAACAGGCCCGGGCAATGATTCAATTGATGAAGCCGCTTTCGCCAACCGGTTGAGTCAAGTGGACTTTAATCATGCCTACACTCACTTCTGGAAAGGCGATCGCAAAGTGGCTCGCCAATCATTCTGGAATGCAATGCGCAGGGGATATATGCCGGTTCGATGTGCAGCCTACCTAATGCTTACTTTGCTCCCTTTAGTCGGGCAACGCTCTACAAGTTGAGCACGTTGGAAGCCGTAGTGCAAACGACTGCTACTTCACCAATGTGGTAAGGCCAGAGTAATCAACTGTCTTGCTTGTCGAAACTCGCAGGCAGCGCTAATTACTTTGAACTATTGATTTCGCCTGTCCAACGTGACGGAAAGGGACTGCTCGTCACCGTTGAAGGTGCCAGACCAAGCGCTGAGTTGTTGAAAGTACATGTCCCCACTCCCCATGCCTCAATAGCCCCTTAAAGTACACATGTGACTCCGTCGCGAACTCGCGCTTGGCCGCCGTATCACCCTCCCCTCTATCGATGACGCGAATGCCAGCTTCACTTGCTGCGTGGAGCACGTGTTTCATCAGCAACCGGCCTGGTGAATAAGCCGCAAAGGCCTCGTCGTACACCGGAAACCAGTAATGCAAGGTTTCGCCGCACTGCAGGCCAAAGTGCCCTGCCACCAATCGGTCACCAACTTTGAGCGTGCTCAGCCGGGGTTGGGCATGCGGGTCGTCGGCCCGCAGCAGTGCTTCCAGAAGCCTAACGTTCGCTGCGTCCAGCAAGGCGCCGCCCTCCTTGCCAGTGCGCAGGTATTGCGCGTTCTTCAACTGAACCAACTCGCGAAGGTCGGCCAGCGGCTGGTCCGACATCAAGCGGAACACCGGCTCGCCGTGGTCCTGGATGAGTTTGCGTTCACGGCGTTCCGTGTCGCTCACGAGCTTCTTGTCGCGTTGGCGCAAGGCCTGCCAGTGGGCTGCGCCGCCGTCCGCATGGACAACCGTACGTAGCCCGATGCGAGGGGCATCGCCCTGCAGGCCATGTGCTCGCTGGCTTTCGTCAAGGTGTGTGAAGTACAGGCAGTGCACCCCAGCGCCCGAAAGCAGGCTCGCCCAGTCGGTTACCACATCGGGTGCGGCCACCAACCCGAAGTAGTCGCTCATCGCCCCACCCAGGGGTTCAAACAGGCCTAACCGACCCAACCAGCCTTGCGTGCGTTGTAGCCCCATCACCCCCACCAACGCGCCAGCCCGGCGCAACAGCACGATGCGCGTTTCTGCCCTGCCCGTTTCATGCACGGCGCGTGCGTAGGCTGGGGAGAAGAAGGCGCCACCCGTGGCCGCCTGTGCAAGCAAGTGCCGCCACGCCAAGAGGTCTTCCTCGCTCAAACGCGAGAACGGGCGATGCTCGATCTGCAGCGCTTGCGGCCGGTTCATGCCGCGGTACTGGCGGTGCGCCGCGGGCGAGGGAACAGGTAGACCGCCAATCGCTCGGCCGCGATCTGCCCACGCTCGCAAGTCCATTCGTTCTCCGGCACATGGACACGACCGAGGGTTGGCAGCCCATCCTCCGTGGGGGGCCAGGCTTGCAATGCAGGGTCGCTGGTAAAGAGGCAGCGGTAGCCCGCTTCGCGCGCTTGGCGCAACAGATCGGTGTTGCAAGCGCCGTGCGGGAACGACATGTTGGCGGGCATGCCCTTGGCCCGGGCGCGCAGCCGTTGAAGGCTTTGGCTCAGTTCATCGGCCGGCTGCGCGCTGTGGGTAAGTGGCGCGTGAGATAAGCCGTGTGAGCCCAGCTCCATGCCGGCCTGTAGCCAGGCGCCCAACTCCTCGTCGTTGAGCATCTGGCGCTCGGCGACGGCGTTCCACACGCCGGGCGCGGCGCGTTCCAGTAACGTTTGGCGCTGCGCGTGGGGTTGCTCTGCCATCCAGGCAGACAGGCGACGGTGCACGTCTGGCCCCCTGGCAGCTTGGACGCCCCATCCCGCCTGCTCGCACAGGGCGGCGCAGGACGAAGGCCGCGCCATGGCGGAAACCAGCGCGTCTTGCCACCAGCGCTCGGGGTGCTCATCCACGGCGCCCCAGGCCACGAACAACAAGGCGCTCATCCCCCGGGCCTGCAGTTCGGGCAGTGCGTAGGCAACGGTATCGCGCCAGCCGTCGTCGAATGTGATCAGCACCGGGTTGGGGGGCAAGGCTTTGCCCTGCTCTCTTGCTGCCAACACCTTGCGCAGGCTCACCACGTGGTAGTGGCGCTGCACAAAATCGAGCGTTCTTCGAAATCCGTCCAGCGTGAAGGTGAACTCGTGCTCGGCAAGGGGTAGTGCCGGGTGGTCGGCGGGCAGCACGCGGTGGAACATCAGCACCGTGAGTGCGCGCCGATTGCGAACGCGGTGATACAAGCTCCAGGCACCGGAACGGTACAAGGCGCGGCGTGCCAGCCGTTTGACCACGCGCGCAACGCTCACGTGGCCACCTCGGGCACCTGCAGGGGCTTGGTCATCAAGTTGCGCCCCATCTGGAACAGGGCGTGCCACTCGCGTTTGGCCCACGGCGTAAAACGCGGAATCTGGAAAGGTGATGTCTGCGGGTTGGCCACGCCCCAGTGGGTGGTGACGGCGTAGCGGTAGCCCGCGCGGCGCACGGCTTGCACATGCAGGCGGGAAAAGTCGGCGTAAGGCCGGCCGTTGGGGTAGGCAAAGCCATTCACCTCGCCACCCACCATGGCGCGCAGTACTTCGCGCACACCGCCAATCTCGGCCTCGGCCTCCTGGGCATTGCAGTAGTCCAGGATGGGGTGGTTGGCTGTGTGTGCGCCAATGCCGAAGCCCTGGTTGTACAAGTCTCGCAAGGCATCGGGCGTCATCACCGGCACCGCATCCGGGGGCACACCTGCCCGCGCCTCCAGCTGCTGCAACACGGCCTCGCGCCGGTGCAAAGTAAGGTACTTGAGCTCGTTCTCCAGCTTCATCACCAAGCGCTGGCGGTCTTCCAACGTAGCCATCGGCTGTGGCGGCAGTGAGGGAATGCCGAGGTCAAGCACCTGACCCGCCATGTGGCGCACGGCGGCCTGAATGCGCTCATGCCACAGCGGTTGGCCACTGAACTGCCCGGTGGTGATGAAGAAGGTTGCATGCAGATTGCGGCGCCGCAATGCCGGCGCCACACCATGTGCCCAATCGGCATAGCCGTCATCAAAGGTGATGCTGGCCGCCCGCCGCGGCAGGCGGCCACCGGGCAGGCGTTCAATCGCATCCTCCAGTGGCAACACCTTGAACTGCGAGACGATCTGGTCGAGCAGCCGCTCGAAGGACGCCAGGTCGATATCGTTGGGAACCAACGGGTCCGGCCTGCTTGGCACCTTATGGAACAGAAACACCGACAGTTTGTCTTTCGACAGTGCTTGCAGCACAGTCCAGGCAATCATGGTGCGGCTCCTTTCGGGGTGGTCATGGCCCCTGCGGCGCGCTTCACGTGCAGGCGCAGCATCTCCATGAGTATGACCACCATGTAGATCACCTCGAAGTATCCAAGACTTACAGCCGCACCGCCAGCCATGTAGGCAATAATGCCCAGCATGATCATATCGGCCATGTCTCGCGCCCAAAGCCAGCTTGCACCCAGGTCACGGACCTGGCGCTTTATGACGAATCGGCAGTAGATACCGTAAAGCAATATCGACATGAAGATGATCAGACCGGCAAAGCCAAGATCACCCATGATCTCAAAGTAGATGCTGTGGGCGGCCTTGGCGCTGAACTCAGGCGTGGGGAGGTTGAGGAAGTCGAGCAAGCTGGGGGCATGCTTGAACTGGTCCCAGGTGGCCTGAACTTGTACGGCGTGAAATCCGCCACCGAACAACGGGTTGGCCAACGCGATGGCAGAGCTGATCTTCCAGGCGATTACGCGCCCGAGAAAGGATTCGTCGTCTCCGGCGGATTCAATGGTCTCCAGGCGTGCGAACCACTCACCTGGCGCAAACGTGAAGAACAGGAAGGCCAGCAGACCCACAGTGAAAAGCGTTGACAGCCGGTGCCGGCTCGTGAGTACCAACCAGGCTGATACGACACTGAGTGCAATGAAGCCCCCACGGGAGCCACTACCTGCCACGGCCAAGGCCACCAATACAAAACCACCGAGAAACGACCAGCGCAGCAGCGGGTGGCCGCTGTGGCGGAAGAGGTAGTACAGCAGTGGCAGTGTCAACACCAGCGCCGTGGACAGGTGATTGCGGTCGGCGATCATCGTGCCGGCGGGGCCCATCACGTTGTGCGCGCCAGCCGAGGCCAACACCTTCAACCCGTTGAGTACCCCATGCAAACCAAGGCCGAGCACGATGACGATGATTACGGCGTGCAGGTGCACGCGCTCCCGGATGAACCAGGGCATGACAAGGCAAAACAACAAACCCTTGACGAAGAACTCGTAGTACTCGGCGTTGTACGGGTTGTTGGGGTAGGCGAGCAAGAACGAAAGGGTGGCGTGCACCACAAACAAGAGATAAAGCCAGGTAACGCGGTTGTTCTGATAGTCCTTCAATGGCACACGGCCAATGGCAATCAAAAGCAATGTCAGGATTGCAAAGAAGAAATTCAACCGCGCGTCCGCCATGAAGCCGTAGAAGTAGCTCGTCGGCACCACCACCGCCGTCCACCCCCACAGCAAATATGCGTTCAGCGGCCGGGCAATCGCCAGCGGGATGGCGACGACCATCATGAGCGCGAACATCAGGTCACGCATCGCGGTCCTTACGCCAGGCGAACCAGCCAAGGCCCTTGCCGTCGCCGGCGGGCCGGTCTGCCTTGAAGAGGCGCCAGCACAGATAGACCATGCAGGCGACATCGAGGGTGAGGATGAGCGCTTCCATGCGGGGCTTGGGGGTGGCTACTGCAGCGTGATGCTGCGGTTGATGATCTTGAGCTCGATGTTGAGCTTTTCGGGCTTCGGCGCCACCGGGCCGAGGTTGCGGTAGATGACCAACTCTCTCTCGTGCGCACGGTGGTTGGCCGGCGTCGGGATGCGCGCCACCTGCTCGAACTGCGGCGTACCCAGCACACGCTCGAAGCGACGCATGGCTTCAAGGTCCGTCCAGAACCCTGGCTGCATGACAACGTAGTGCACACCGCTGGCGTTGATGACCTGGGCAATTTCTTCCTCGCTGAGGCCCTTTTCTTCCACACCCAGTTCGCGCCGCACGGCCAGGCTTAGCAGGATCTTGTCGGCACGCAGCACGCTGAGGTCACGCCGGTCTTCCCGTGCGCGCATGTTGAAGGTGAAAGACCCATCGCGATACCCCGAGAACAGCACCACGCTGTCGGGTGGCGCCATGCGGGCCACTTCATCCACCACCCGGGCGTATCCATCCACGTAGTACACCGGGCGCCACAGCAGCGTGAGGGCTGCCGTGGCCACCACCAGCGCTCCCAGCGCCCAGTTGGCCAAAGCTGGCTTGAGCAACGCCTGAAGCCCGGCCACCGCAGCGAACACCAGGGCGGGCAGGATGTAGACGCTGTGCCGTGCCTCCTTGAGGTCGATGGCCGAGAAAAACAGGTACCCCAGCACGAACCACAAGCCCCAGAACACCCAGCCATCGGCATTCTGCAGGCGCTTCGCGCGCACGATCCCCCACACAACAGCAGCGGCGGCAACGGCCGCCAGCGGCCACCCCAGTTGGGCCGGAATCTGGCGCAAGTACCAAAGCCAACCCGCCAATGAGGTACGCGAGGCCACCGCATCCGCCACCCCGCTGACGGACTGCACATTGGCCTGGCCGAATTTGAGCGTCAGCACGATCAAGGGCACCAGGCCCAGCACCGACAGCGCCAACACGGCCCATGCATGCCTCTGGCCAAGCAAACCGAAGCGGTGACGGTGCAGCAGCAATGCCAGGTAAACGACCCCCACGAAGGCCACACTGATCTTGGTGTACATCGCCAACACCAGCAGTGCCGCGGCAACGTACAGCGGTGCGGGCCGGCCACTGCGCCAATGCGCTAAGAAGGCCACCGCGCTCCACACGAGGAAAGCAAAGGCGGGCACCTCCAGCATCACCTGCCGGCCCCAAAAGGCCACCTCGGGCAGCACAAGCATCAGGGCAGCAAATGCCAGCGCGCCGGCTTGACCAAGCCAATAACGCGCGAGGCGCCAGCAGCCCAGGCCGTATGCCAGGTAGTGCAGCGCAACCACGAACAGGCCGGTTTCGTGCGACACGCCCAACAACGCATAGAACGGCGCACTGAGGGCGTAAAACAGCGGGGGATAGAAAAGAATGGTGAGCGCGGGGTATTGGGCGTAGTAGCGGTACGCGTAGCCCGACGGATCGCCCAGCGGCATGTCGCGCAACAGGTCCATCACGAACGCACCATTGAGCGCATGGCGGGGTGAATCGCTCCAGTAGAAGGCGCCGCCATGCGGCGCCTGCAGGAACAAAACCACCACGCAGACGAGCACCAAAGTGGCGGCCAGGGCCCACTGCGAGCGGTTGATGGTCGGGGTGGGTGGATCGGCCTCAGGCATGTGCATGGCGGATCCGATCAAACAACTGCAACTGGCCAACGGTGGTGGCCTGCCAAGAAAAACCTTCGGCGTGCATGCGCGTGGCAGCACGCGCGGGATAGCCTGCCCACAGGTTCTGCCAAGCCTCGACCAAAGATGCTGGATCGCGTTGGGCCATGAGGCGCCCCGCCGCTGCAGTGCTCACCACCTCGGGAGTGCCCCAGATGTTGGTGGCGATGACGGGCGTGCCGCAGGCCATGGCTTCCAGCAGCACGTTGGCCCAGCCTTCGCGGCTGCTGCACAGCGCCAGCACATCGGCCGCGCTGTACCACCATTTCAGTTCCGTCTGCGGCACCACGCCAGCCCAGCGCACGCGATCGGCCACGCCCAGGCGCGCTGCCAGGGTCTTGAGAGCGCCCTCTTCCGGCCCCGCACCCGCGATCAGCAATGTCACGCCGGGCAGGCTGGCCAATGCTTCGATGGCGATGTGGTGACCCTTGCGCTCGATGAGGTGACCCACCGACAACAGGTATTGACCTTGCGCGGGCAGTCCCAGCCGATCGCGCGCAGCGCTGCGGTCCTCGGGCACGAAGCGCTCGAGGTCCACCCCGTTGCGCAAGGTGTGGAGTTTGTCGGGCTGCGCGCCGAGTTCGCGCAGGCTGTCCATGAGGGCTTGGCAAACGCCGATGGAGGCGCTGGCGCGCTTTGCGGTTTGCAGGATCCAGCGGCGTGGCAGGGCGTATTGCGGAATGAGGTTCAGGTCTGTGCCGCGCGCGGTCACCACAAAGGGCTTGCCCAGCCAGCGCGCCAGCAAACCTGCGGCCACGCCATCGGGGTAGTAGTAATGAGCGTCGATCAGGTCGAAATCGAAGCCTTCGCGATGCAGGCGGCGAACCGTGGGCAAGGCGCCCAGAGCCATGGCCAGCGGGGCGAGCGTCATGCCGACCTTGGGCAGCAACAGATAGCGTGGGTGGTGCACGTCAATGTCGTTGCGCACCTCTTGCCTTGGCGTATCTGCGAACTGCGCGTACTCGCCAAAGCGCTTGGCGCGCAGTGGGAACCAGGGCACAGGTGCCACCACCCGGGCCTGCACCTCGCCCGTCTTCAGCAATTCGCGCAAGCGGGTTTCCACAAAGATGCCGTGGATGGGCCGCACGCTGCTCGGGTAGAGGGTGGAGAACAGCAGAACCTTCATCACGCCACCACCTCATGTTCTGGTCCGCGCTGCGCGGCCCGCACCAGTGCCACCGCACGCCGCGCGTTGCCCGCCCAGGTCAGGTCCAAGCGATCGATCGTATCGGCCGAGCCCTGGCCCAGCTGTTCACGCAGGGCGTCGTCCTGGCACAGCCTGGTAAGTGCGGCTTCGAGTGCGCCCGCGGCCTGTTCGTCAAACAGAAGCGCATTGACCTCGTGCGTGAGCACCTCAATGAGGTTGGGCGTGGCAGGCGCCACCACCGCTTTGCCCAGCGCCAGGTATTCCATCAGCTTCAGCGGCGATGCGTAGGGCGTCACGGCGGGCTGCAGGGCAATGTCGAAAGCGGCCACGTGCGCGGGAACAGCGTCGCGGTGCACCACGCCGGTAAAGGTTACACGCTCGCCCAGGCCCAATCGGTGGGCCTGAGATTCAAGCGCCGTGCGAACCGGTCCGTCTCCCACCATCAGCAGGTGGGTGTTCAGGGGGGCTTGCGGCGTGGCCATCCAGTCGATGATGCGATCGACACCGTGCCACTCGCGCACGAAGCCGGTGAAGCCGAGCACGAGCCGGCCCTGGAGCCCCAACGCCTGTTTTGCGTTGTTCAACGTGGGCGCCGCCGCAAAATGGGCGCGGTTGATGCCATTGGGGACGACGTGAATGCGCTCGACCGGCACCCCATATGCGCGCACGTGCTCGGCCAGCACGGAAGTCACGGGCAATACGGCGTCAGCCCCGCGCCAGGCAAAGCCCTCGGCCCAGCGGGCCAGGCGCTTGAGTGACAAGCCGCCACTGTGCTGCTCACGCTCGTGCACCAGGGGGGCATTCACCTCAAGCAGCAACGGCAAGCCCAGGCGCTTGCGGGCCATCACCCCCGCGATCAAGAAAAGGTTGTAGCGCTCGTAGATCGCGTCGGGTTGGAATTCGCGCGCAGCCCGCAGCAGCTTGCGGTAGGCAACCACGCTGTATGCCAGCTCCATGAGTTCGTACATCGCGCGTGGCAGGTGTGCCTTGAGGCGATGAACCCAGCCAACGCCACCGCCCATGCGGCCTTGCTCGTCATCGCCCATGGGCGCCACCACGCGCACGTCGTGGCCTTGCTCACGCAGTGCCTCGATCATTTCTTCGATGTGCACGGCCTGACCGTCCTTGCTGGCGGTGCGGTGGTGGTAGAGGATGCGCATGGCGTTGCCTTCATGCATGAGCGCTGAGCCCTTCGGACCAAATGGCATCCCATCGATTAATCATTGCCTCACGGCTGTATCCGTTTTTCACCACCGCCCAGCCCCTTACCCCCCACTCTTGCCAGCGATCACGCGCATTGACGGCAGCGGCTAGGCAAGCAGAGAACGAGCGATCGTCTGGATCACACAAATTCTCCGGGGCAACCTGGTCCAGAATAAATGGGACATCGCCTACCCGTGTCGAGATAGCGGGGACGCCGCTTCCCATGGCCTCCAGAAGTGCCATGGGAAGCTGTTCCGTGTCGGACGACAGGGCGAAAAGATCGAAGCTGGATACGCGAGAGATCGGATCGGCGAGATAACCGGTGAACTCCACATCGGAAGCGATACCCAGCCTTTCTGTAAGTAGTTCCAGTTGCGAGCGTTCTGGCCCGTCGCCCACGATCACAAGGCGCGCGGGGGTCTTTTCGCGCACGGTTGCAAATCCACGAATCAATCGTCCAATGTTCTTTTCAGGTCTAAGACCAGCCACGCTTCCAATGCACACGGAGCCGCCCGCCAAGGGCGAACCAGATCTGGCAGGTGATGCAGCGTGTGTAACCCCATTGGGCGTGAAGTGAATGCTCTCCGGAGGAAGTCCCCACTGGGTCAGCGCAATGCTCTGCAGTTTTCGAGATGCGACGACCACTGGCACTTTCGCCCAACCCAACAGCACACGACGCATCCACATGCGGCGCCTCAACTGCGCCGCTGCCTCTTCAGGCCCGAAACCGTCCTCGACATGAATCTGAGGACATAACCTTGGCCAGTTGGCAGCCGCCCACTCGATGGAACCCCAGTTGTAACTGAGTAGCAAATCAGGTGCCAGAGCGCGCAAGACATCGCGGCATCGATTCCTGTTGGCAAGTGCACTGCCCTTGACAACGTCAATTTTCAAAGGCTGCCACGTCACCTGAGGACCAATGCGGGCAGCTGCACCGAAGCGGTTGTCCATTGCCACAATGGTGTGTCGGTAGCGATCACCAAGCGCATTGGCCAACTCGACGAATCGTGCTTGCGGACCGCCCAGTTCAAACGTGGAGAAAGCGTGCAGCAAGTGCCGCTGACGCTGGAGCCGACTCACGGCGCATATCCTTCGCCGTGAACTACAACCGCTTGGCGCTGAAATTCAACAGCATCTGACACTGGACGCCAGCCCAGATCATCCTTAGCTGCATTGCAGTCGAACCTGGCTACGAGACCGCGGGAGCGAATATCGCGCAAATACGGTCGGGGAACGCTTCTACCTGTCGTTCTCTTGATCAGCCATTTACCCATTTCCGTGAGCCACAGGAGCATGGGTCTGGAAGGCACAAAACACAATGGTCTGCCCAGCGACCGACTCAAGTTAGCAATAAACTCCCTGGCACTTGGGCGCACGTCGCCCACAAGGTTGTATGTTTTACCGACCGCAGCTTCCGCAGTCAGCGCAGCTACCACGGCCTTGGCGCAGTCGCCAACCAGCACCCACGGCAGCGGATTCGAGCCTTCGTTCCAGCCTATGCAATATTGATCGTTGTTGAAGAAGCCCAAGCCGCCGTGAAATGGGGAGGTTCCCTGCCCCATCACAACACCAGGACGCAGCAACACAAAAGACAAGTCAAGACGCTCGCATGCGTCCATGACAGCAACGTCAGCGAGCGCTTTCGCTCTGGCGTAGTCATTTCGCGTGTGAGGCAATGGATCGGTCGGAGTGTCGTCCCGAATGACGGCTCTGGCGTTTCCAAGATAGAGACTGGATATAGAGCCCACATGCACCAAACGACGTATGCCCTTTGCCTTGGCGACCTCAGCCACTTGCACAGCCGAATCGACCATTGCCGAACGAATGGAATCAAAGCTTGATCCACCTCCGCCATGGGCGAGATTGATCGCGTAATCAGCGCCTTCAAGCACACGCTCTAGGTCCCGTCTTGACTTGACGTCGCCCGCCAATACTTCAACGCCAGGTCGACCGAAAACTGCCTGGAGATTGCGGGTGCCGCGAGCTATCACGCGCACTCGATACCCGGCATCCAAAAGCGCCGCAACGGTATGCGATCCGATGAAGCCAGTACCACCTAGGAGGGCAACTATCGGTCCACTCGGTGCCACACATCCATCGCTGGATTGATCTCCGACAACCAGTGGTTTGAAACCCTCTGCAATACGCTCGCAAACGCTGACTAAGCTGGCACCGAATTCGATGTCGATGCGCGGGCGACCAAACTCTTCCAGTTCACGATAGAAGGCCTGAATACTCCCCTTCATTCCAACAAAAAAGGCGTCAGAACGGGGCTTGAGCTTTGCCATCGCCAGAACGTAGTCCCTGAGTACGGCGAAACCTTGCGATGTAATCTGACGCGCTGTCGCTCGAGAGGAAAGCCAAGCGTCCATCGGCTCCATGTAAGCCGTTCTTGTAATTTCATGGAACTGGTTTGCAAATACATCGGCAACAGCCATTCCGTCGTCGCAGACCACGGAGATACGGCACACAGTGAACTGTGCGCCGACCTTGAAACGCAGATGGGCAGACATGCGCTCGCATCGCAGGCTGGCCTGAAGCGCAGTATGAAGCGGAACGCCGGGTGAGATTTCCAGGGGTGTCTCGGTGAGCGCCTGGAGCTCTTGTACCTGGCCAGCGAGATCAACCACCTGCGACAAAGGGTGAACAGCCTGTTCAAGAAGGATATTGAGAGGCTGCTGAAACATCCAGTGTGAGAACTGGCGTGCAGCAAGCTGACGCAGCGGCACTTCGTACAGATAACTCAGGAATCTGGGACGACCCAGCCTTCCGGATTCGATGGCCTGCTTCAGCCTGAGGTAAGCAGGATTGAAGCAGAAGTTTTGGTTGACACCGACGATTGCACCCGAGATTGATGCCTCGTTCGCCAAGGCGGCGCATTCCTGGGAGCTGACCCCTAGAGGCTTCTCAATCAATACCGCTTTACCAGCCTTCACAAAAGGGAGTGCGGTCAAATAGTGCAGGTTCGGAGGCGTCAGGACATGCACACTGTCGCTAGCGCTGTTTGCTGCATCGTCCAAAGTGGCAAACACCTCGGGTATCTGAAAGTCCTTGGCAAGGGACTTTGCAGCGGTCACATTTGCATCAAACACGCCATACAGGCGCACTCCCGGCGTTTCGAGCAGCGCAGCTGCGTGTGTACGGGCAATATTCCCCGCACCCACAAGCAGCACATTCTTCACTTTCACGTACATCCTCTCTGATTCATCACTATCGGTGACCTGCGCTCATGCGTGGTCCTCCCCCAGCCGCAAGAACGCCTCAAACATGATCAGCATCCACAGCGGCGTCGCGTGGTCGCTGGTGCCTGCCTGGTGTTGGTCGAGCAGCTTGCGCAATTCGTCGGGCTGGAACAGGCCGGTGTCAAGCAGACGGGGGCCAGTCACCACCTCGCGGGCGCGCGCAGCCAGCGGCCCGCGCAGCCAGCTGGCCAACGGCACCGAGAAGCCCATCTTCGGCCGGTACAGCACGTCGTTCGGCAGCAGGGGCTCCATCGCGCGTTTAAGCAAGGCCTTGCCCTCGCCACCGTCGATCTTGTGTTGGCTGGGCAGTGTGGCCAGCCATTCCACCAGTTCGTGGTCCATCAGCGGTTCGCGCACCTCCAGTGAGTGCGCCATGCTCGCGCGGTCAACCTTGGTGTTGATGTCGCCGACCAGCCAGGTCTTGTAGTCGATGTACTGGATCAGCGCGAGCGGGTCGTCGGTGCCCGCATGTCCGGCGGCGTTGCGGAACACCTCGATGGAGCTGTAGCCGCCCAGTTCACGTTTGAAGTGATCGGAATACAGGGCGTCACGCTGCGCGCTGCGCAGATGGGACATGCTGTGGTGGTAGGCCTGCACCGCGTCCATGGCCAGGGCTTGCAGCGTGGTCTTGGCGCGCAGCGGGCGTGGTGCCCAGTCGGCCTTGGGATAGAGCTCGCCCAGGGCGCCAAACAATGGGCGGCGCAGCGCCATGGGCAGGCGGCTGCGCAAGGCTTGCTCGCCCAGGTGCATGCGGTAGCGGCGGTAGCCGCCAAAGCTTTCGTCGCCACCATCGCCCGAGAGTGCCACGGTCACGTGCCGGCGCGCCATTTCGCACACGCGGTAGGTGGGCAGCGCCGAACTATCGGCAAAGGGCTCGTCGTACAGCCAGGCAAGGCGGTCGATGAGGCCGAACTGGTCGCTGCCCACGACCTCAAGGTGATGATCGGTGCGGTAGCGCTCGGCCACCTGCTGCGCGAAGGCAGATTCGTTAAAGGCGGGATCGTCCAGGCCGATGGCGCAGGTCTGCACGGGTTGTGCGGACAGGCCGGCCATGGTGGCCACCACCGCGCTTGAATCCACGCCGCCCGACAGGAACGCGCCCAGCGGCACGTCGGCGATCATGCGCAGCTCGACGGACTCGCGAAGGCGCTCGCGCAGTTCCACCTGGGCGTCGGCGTGCGACACCGGGTTGTCCTGGGTGAAGCGCACGTCCCAGTACGGCACAGGTTGGGGCCGGCCGCCGCCGCCCCGGCGCAGCGTGAGCGTGTGCGCCGAGGGCAGCTTGTGCACGCCCTGGTAGATGCAGCGCGGATCTGCCACGTAGCCGAGCGAAAAGTACTCCTCCACGGCCAGGGGGTCGATACGGCGCTCGAAGGCCGGGTGCGCGGTGATGACCTTGAGTTCCGAGCCGAAGATGAAGCTGCCGTCGCTCAGCCATGCGTAGTGCAGCGGCTTGACCCCGAGCCGATCGCGCGCGAGGAACAGGGTCTGCTGATGCCTGTCCCACAGGGCGAAGGCAAACATGCCTCGCAGGCGCAGCACGCAGGCGGCACCCCAGGCTCGCCAGGCGTGCACGATGACCTCGGTGTCGCTGCGCGTGCGGAAGTGGTAGCCCAGCGCCTGCAGCTCGGGCACCAGCTGGCGGAAGTTGTAGATCTCACCGTTGAAGACGATGGCAACGCTGCGGTCTTCGTTGAAGAGCGGCTGATCGCCGGTGGACAGGTCGATGACCGACAGCCGCCGGTGGCCCAGGGCCAGCCCGGGTTCCAGGTGCAGGCCATCGGCGTCCGGGCCGCGGTGGGATTGCACGTCGTTGATACGACGCATCAACGCAGGGTCGAAGGGGCGCAGGCCCTGCGGATCGAAAAGGCCGGAGATGCCGCACATGGTCAGCGTCCGGCGTGGCGCGCCTGCAGGGCGGCCTGCAAGGCCTGGCCGTGCTCGCGCACGAATTGGCCCAGCCGGGCGTCGGCCTGCTCGCGTGCCTGCGGCTCGGGCATGGAGGTGTCCATCGGGGTGTAAACGGCAATGATGGCGCCGTCGTCGCCCCAGAAGCGAAGACGCCCGAACGCACCCTGCAACTTGGCCACGGCGTCGCTGGCGGTGTATGCGTCGTTCACCCAGTACCAGCGCCACACGCGCAAGCGGGCCGCGCCGGCGGTGGTGAGACCGCTGCGCGCATCGCGCAACACCGCGGCGCTGACGTTGATGGTGCCCTGCCCTGCTTCGGCCTGCGCGCTGCCGCCGCTCACGCGGGCCCA
>VFQM010001142.1_pt1 | contig 24399 bp, 24 predicted proteins | sample 3512391 | NCBI WGS metagenome assembly VFQM01 (sample SAMN10412369, study PRJNA504923) | tailings metagenome | isolation source: Replicate 1 from Balatoc abandoned mine | place: Philippines | reverse complement strand
TGCTCTCCGGTGCCGAAGTCACCGCCGAGGCGCGCGCGCAGGCGGATCGGCTGCTGGAGGGGGTGTGAGCGCCGAAGTATTGGAACGCCCGGTCTGGTCGATGCTGACCGGGCCGCAGGCCGGCCTTGCCGTCGCGACCGGCGCGGCGGTGCGGATCGATCCGCGTTATGGCCCCTTCGCGGCGGCGCGCGACCAGTCGGACGAGGCGCAAGCGGCGCTGGCGGCGACGCTCTCCGGACCAGAAGATACGATCTGGCTGGTGGAGCGCGAAGAATGGCCGGCCCAGGCAGGCACGCGGGTGGTCCGGGTTGCGCCGCTGTTGCAGATGGTGGCCGACAATCCCGCACCGCTGCGGAAAGACGATGGCCCATTTGTAGCCCTTGGCGCCAGCGATGTCGCAGAGATGACCGACCTTGCCCTGGCGACCGAGCCTGGCCCCTGGGGGCCACTGACCCACCAGTACGGGCAGTTCTGGGGCCTGCGCGAGGACGGCCGGCTGCTCGCCATGGCGGGCGAACGGATGCGGCCGGCGCCGGGCCTGGCCGAAGTGAGCGGTGTCTGCACCTGGCCCGACCAGCGCGGGCGAGGGCTGGCCGGAGCGCTGATCCGCCGCGTCATGGCCGACCAGGTCGCGCGCGGTGATGTGCCCTATCTCCATTCCTATGCCGGCAATGCCAGCGCGATCCGGCTCTATGAATCGCTTGGCTTCCGTGCTGAGCGCGAGATGGTGGCGACGGTCCTCGCGCTGGCCTAGAAGGACGCCATGGGATTCGACCTCTCCGAAGCGGACGCCGCCAATGAACTGATGCGGCTGGCGAAGCAGATCGCCTATCACAACAAGCGCTATCACGCCGAAGACGCGCCGGAGATTTCAGACGCGGACTATGACGCACTGGTCCGCCGCAATGCCGAGCTGGAAGCCGCCTTTCCGCACCTGATCCGGCCCGACAGCCCGAGCCGCCAGGTCGGGCACGAGGTCGCCGCCTCGCCGCTGGCCAAGGTCACCCACGAAGTGCGGATGATGAGCCTCGACAACGCCTTTGCGGACGAGGACGTCGCCGATTTCGTCGCGCGGGTGCGGCGTTATCTCAACCTGCCCGACGATGCCGCAGTGGCGATGACCGCCGAGGACAAGATCGACGGGTTGTCCTGCTCGTTGCGCTATGAAAACGGCAAGCTCGTGCGGGCGGCGACCCGGGGCGATGGGCAGGTGGGTGAGGACGTGACGCCGAACGTCGCCACCATCGCCGACATTCCGCAAGTGCTGCAGGGCGAAGTGCCCGAGGTCTTCGAGATCCGCGGTGAGGTCTATATGGCCAAGGCCGATTTCGTCGCGCTCAACGCTGCGCAGGAAGCGCGCGGGGACAAGGTCTTTGCCAACCCGCGAAATGCTGCCGCCGGCTCGCTGCGGCAGAAGGATGCAACGGTGACGGCCGCCCGCCCGCTGCGGTTCCTGGCGCACGGATGGGGCGCGGCTTCGGCGGTCCCGGGTGCAACCCAAAGCGAAGTGATGGCCGCGATTGCGGCGTGGGGCGTTCCGGTTTCGCCGCTGCTGGTGCGGTGCGAAAGCGTCGAGGCGATGCTGAGCCACTATCGCAGTATCGAGCATCAACGTGCTGATCTGCCTTATGATATCGACGGCGTGGTCTACAAGGTTGATCGGCTCGACTGGCAGGAGCGGCTGGGCTTCGTCGCCAAGGCACCGCGCTGGGGGATCGCGCACAAGTTCCCGGCCGAACGTGCCGAGACCACGCTGGAGGCGATCGATATCCAGGTTGGCCGGACCGGCAAGCTGACGCCGGTGGGGCGGTTGACGCCGGTTACGGTCGGCGGGGTGGTGGTGGCCAACGTCACGCTCCACAACCGCGACGAGATTGCCCGGCTGGGCCTGCGCGTGGGTGACCGGGTGGTGCTGCAACGCGCCGGCGACGTGATCCCGCAGGTGGTCGAGAACCTGACCCGCGATGCGCCGCGCGCGGCCTATGCCTTCCCCGACCATTGCCCCGAATGCGCCAGCGAAGCGGTCGCCGAAGAAGGCGAGGTTGACGTGCGCTGCACCGGCGGGCTGATCTGTCCGGCGCAGCGGGTCGAACGGCTCAAGCACTTCGTAAGCCGCGCCGCGCTCGATATCGAGGGGCTGGGCGAGAAGACGATCATCGAATTCTTTGGGCTCGGCTGGTTGGAAAGCCCGGCCGATATTTTCCGGTTAAAGGCGCGCCGCAGCGAGATTGTCGGACGCGAAGGCTGGCAGGATAAGTCTGTGGACAACCTGTTGGCAGCGATCGAGGCCAAGCGCGCACCCGACGCCGCGCGGCTGCTGTTCGGCCTGGGTATCCGTCATGTCGGCGCGGTTACGGCGCGCGACCTGCTCAAGCGCTTCACCACGCTGGAAGCCTTGCGCACGGTAGCCGAGGCGGCCCACGGCGGCGATGCCGAAGCGCTGGCCGAATTGACGGGCATCGACGGGATCGGCCCCGCCGTGGCCGAGGCGCTGGGCGACTTCTTCCACGAGCTGCACAACGTGGCGGTGTGGGAAGACCTGCTCTCCGAAGTCAGCCCGCCGCCTTACGTTGTCGAGACAAAGGACAGCGCTGTTGCCGGCAAAACCGTGGTCTTCACCGGTGCACTCGAAACGATGAGCCGGGATGAGGCGAAAGCCCAGGCCGAACGGTTGGGGGCCAAGGCGGCGGGATCGGTTTCGGCCAAGACCGACCTGGTGGTGGCCGGGCCGGGCGCAGGTTCAAAGCTCAAGAAGGCGCAAGAACTGGGTATCGAGGTGATTGACGAGGCTGGCTGGGCGGAAATCGTCAGAGCTGCGGGTTAGGGCGAGTTCGCGGCTTCCCGCTAGCCCGGCAGCCGACCCAGCGCCAACCGGTGACGCGGGCAACGGTTGCTGCCTGCTTCAATATTCTCCGATCCCCTCGGCCCAGTCCATTGCCGGGCCGGCTTTGCAAATCCGCTCATACAGCGCGCGGTTTTCCTTGATCCACAGCATGCCCTGCATGTCTTCCAACTCAAGCGGCTGGTCGAAGCGGAGCCCGCATTCGCCCCCGCGTACCCACATCACCGTGCTGAACAGCGTGAGTTCATGGAAACTCAGCTCCAGCGACTGGCCTGGGGCCAGCGGGCGATCAATTCTGAGACGAGCCCCGGTCGAGGAGATGTCGTCGATCAGACACCCGCGATGCTCGTGGGTCAGTATCAATGCCGCCGCAACGCCCAGGCGGAGGCGGTTGAAACTGCGGTGGCCCATCGCGGGGCGGTTTGGCGGTTGAAAGCCCATGCCAACGCTATAGCCGTCAGGGGTTAAGCAAGCCCTATTGATGCTGTCCGGCCTGCGGCCCAGGCGAGCGGCTGGGCGCTGGCTCGAAGCGCGAGAAGGCGGAGGGCCTTGGTATCAGGGTGATTGACGAGGCTGCCTGGAAAGAGATTGTCCGCTCGGCCCCGTAAAAACCCGTAGCATGGCTAACTTCTCCTTAACGCGAAAAGCGTAATGCTCCCCGTCACTTGCTGGCTTTGGCCATTGAGAATGGGTTGCTTATGTCGCTTTTTCGGAAACTGCTGCGCGATGAGCGTGGTGCTGCTGCGGTCGAACTGGGCCTGATTCTGGGCCTGATGGTGATCGCGATGTTTGGCGCGCTGAGCGGGCTTGGTAACGAGGTCACCAACTCGTTCTCCACCACCGCGCAGAAGTACAGCGAAGCCGCCCGCTAAGCCAGGTAACTGCGGCAATCAGGAGTGCTCCTGAGCCTCGGCAATCGGGGCCCGGGTGCGCCTGAGCGCGACGATCAACACGCCGGTCAGCGCAATGGCTGAGCCAACGATCATTTGTGTGTCGAGCTGGTCATTGGTGATCACCACGCCCAGCGCGATTGTCGCCAGTGGGGTGATCAGCGTCAGCGGCGCGATCAGGTTGGCCTCGTAGCGGGCGATCAGCACGTAGAAGAGCGTGTGCGCGCCGACCGAGACGACCAGTGCAGAAAAGATCAGCGCTGCCACGAAGGGCCAGCCAACGCTGGCGATCTGGCTCCAGTCAGGTGTTTCGAGCACAAGGCTCATCGGGACGAGCAGCAGCGTACTCGTCATACCGACCCAGGCCTGTAGCCGCAGTGGCGCAATTTCACCCATCTGCTTCATCAGCACGGCCCCGAGCGAGCCGCTGGCCGCTCCGGCCAGGACCAGCAACAGGCCGGCCGAGATCGCGAAGCCCGGCTCCCACACCACCACCAGCACGCCGATCAGCGTCAGGGTGATCCCGAGCGCGCGGCGCCAGTGGATCCGTTCGCCCAGGATCAGGATCGAGAGCAGGGTGGTGATCGGTACCCCGGCCTGGCTGACGACCGCTGCAGCCGAAGGCGAGACGGTCTGGAGCGCCACGAACAGCAGCGCGAAGCTGCCCCCGCCCATCAGCAGCCCGACCGCGATAATCCGCCAGCCCGGCCTTGGCATGGGGCGCAGCCAGGGCAGGGTGATCGCGGCGACAATCGCGAAGCGGATCGCAGCATAGAGCAGCGGCGGCACTTGCCAGTCGCTGACCACGATCTTGCTGACCACGTTGTTGGTCGCCCAGATCAGGCAGATGCCGACCAGAATCAGGAAGTCGCGCAGGCTCACAGTGCTACCAACGCCGGGCCCAGTCGGGGAGCTGGCCGGGGCGCGCGGCGCGGACGCCGGCACCGCCGCGCTTGCGCAGCCACAGGATCGACCAGTCGCCATTGACCAGCCGCGCCGCCAGCCGCAGCCCGGCAGCGCGCGCCGCCCGGCGGACCTGGGCTTCCTGTGTCTCCAGCAATCCTGCCAGCACGAGATGCCCGCCCGGTACCATGTGGCGGGCGAAGTCCGGCGCCAGACCAATCAGCGGCCCGGCCAGGATATTGGCGATGATCAGGTCATAGGGTCCGCGTGCGTTCAGCAGCGGATGCGCCATCCCGTCGGCCACCAGCATGGTCAGCGCGCCGTGGCCCGCACCCAGCGGCACGTTGTTGGTCTGGGCATTGTCCTCGACCACGCCAACGCAGACCGCGTCGATATCGCTCGCCGTCGCCAGCGCGCGCGGCCAGAGGTGCAGCGCCGCAAAGGCCAGCAGGCCGGTGCCGGTGCCGATATCGGCCAGGTTGCGCACCATCACGCCATGCTGCTTCATGTGGGTCAGCATGGTCAGGCAGCCCGCCGTGGTGGCGTGCTGGCCGGTGCCGAAGGCCTGGCTGGCGGGAATGCAGAAATCGCGCAGGCCCTGCTGCGCCAGCGGCGGATGTTCGGGCGTGTGGACGTGAAACACGCCGGCGCGGATTGGCTCGAGCCCGCTCTGGCTGGCGGTCAGCCAGTCAACCTCTGGCAATTGCTCGATCGTCAGGCTGGGCGGGCTGTCACCGAACAGCGCGAGCACTGCGGCCTTGTCGACCTTGCCCGGTTTGCGCGGCAGCCAGGCTTCCAGCTGCCAGTCATCGGGCTTGTCTTCGGCAATCTCGCTGCCGGAGATGACGATATCCGGATCCCAGTCCCAGGCGTCCTCGTGGGCCAGTAGCGCCGCCTCGATCACGGCGCGCGGCGCAAGGGCGGTCAGCTTCCAGCTGGTCATTTCGGCGCCACCGTCTCGCGCGCCAGCCGCTCGGCAAAGCGCTGACCAGCGGCAGCGGCATAGAGCGCGCAGGCATCCGGCTTGACCAGCGGCTGGCGGCCCGAGAGGCGTGGGAAGAGGTCGCTGGCGGAAGGGTGAGGGGTAATGATGATCTCGCAAGGGAGCGAGGCGATCACCGCCAGGCCCTGGCGAACTGCCTTTAATCGCTCAGGATGGTCGACAAAGCGATAGCCGTCGGCCGAGATGGTCGAGGCGCTGTCGGCATAGGCAATCGTGCGGCACTGGGTGCCCTGGCACTGCCGCCAGGTCCAGCTGGTCGATCCGGGCGAATGCGCCGGATTGGCCCAGGCCGTGAAGTGGACACCGCCCGCCACCAGCGCCGTGCCATGCGGCTGGGTCTTCGCCACCTTGACCGGCCGCATCGGTTCCTTGCGCAGCAGCGGCGCCTGCGGATCGGTCGGATCGGGCTGGCCACTTTTAAGGACCGCCGCCTGGTTTGGCCCGGCGATCACCTTGGCGCCAGTGCGGCGCTGCAGTTCGGCCACGGCCCCGGCGTGATCGAAATGCTCGTGACTGACCAGGATCCAGCGGATCGCCTTCACCGGGAAGCCGAGCTTGCGGACATTCTCCAGCACCAGGTCGGCCGCCTGGGGGATGCCGCCATCAAGCAGCACCAGCCCGTCCGGCGTCTGGACCAGCAAGGTCGTGATCCCGCAGGTGCCGACATACCAGGTATTGCCGAAGACGTGGGCGGGTGGCGCCGGATCGCCCCAGCCATCACGTCCTTCGCAGGCCTTGGCCATGTCGCGTTCGGCCTGCGGGCGCGGGATATGCATCTGCGGGGCGGCGGGTGCAGTGAGGGTCAGGGCCGCCAGCGCGGCGAACATACGCTTAGCGAACAAAGCTGGCTCCATTGGCATCGAGGACGGCGCCGGTCATGCTTTCCGGCGCATCGAGCGCGCAGAACACGACCATGGTCGCAATCTCCTCCGGGGTGGCGACGCGGCCGAGCGGGATATCGGCCAGCAGGCCCGGCCCACCCCGGCTGGCGAGATAGTCCCCGGCCATCGCCGTATCGGTAAAGCCCGGGCAGATCGCATAGCTCATGATGCCCCTGGCGGGGTAATGGCGGGCGATGGTCTTGTGCAGGCCAATCATCCCGGCCTTGGCCGCGGCATAGTGCCAGTGATCGGGCGAATCGCCGCGATAGGCAGCGCGGCTGGCGATGTGGACAATCCGGCCCTTGCGCCCGCCATCCAGCCAGTGCCGCACGGCAAAGCGCGACAGTTCGGCCGCGGCGGTCAGGTTGATCCGCAGCGAATCTTCCCAGTTGTCGAGCCAGGCGATGTCCGAGAGGCTGAGCGGGTTGGCCTGGAACAGCCCGGCGTTGTTGACCAGCACATCGATCCGGCCATGGGCCGAACGGGCCAGGGCTTCCTCCCAGATCCGGCTCGCGGCAGTCGGGTCGGTCAGGTCTGCTCCGATCGTCTCGGCATCGTGGGCCTTGCTGGCATGGCCGATAACCGCGACTCCCCGGGCGGTGAGGGCAGACTTGATGGCGGCACCGATCCCGCGGGAGGAGCCGGTGACGAGTGCGGTAAGCTGGGTCATAGACCTCGCTCTAGGACTTTGGGGCATGTGCGCCAAGCCGCCGCTTGCACGGCCTCGCGTTTTGACTATGGGGATGGTCGCGAAGGTGGCATGCGCCACTGCATGGAAGACAAGGGGAACGCTCGCATGGCCGGAGCCAGCAACCGTCCGATTTCGCCGCACCTGCAGATCTGGAAGTGGGGGCCGGCGATGCTGGTCTCGATCCTCCACCGCATTTCGGGCGATGGGCTTTCAATTGTCGGCTCGGCGGTGTTCCTGTGGTGGCTCGGCGCGCTGGCGGGCGGCGATCAGAGCTACCTCGCCTTCACCCGCCACATGGGCGAATGGTATGGGCAGGTGCTGCTGATCGGCCTGACCTGGGCCTTCTTCAACCACACCGCCTCGGGCATCCGCCACCTGGTGCTGGATATCGGCGCCGGGTTTGAACTGAAGAGCAACCAGCTGTGGTCGGTGCTGACCCCGCTGATCGCCCTGGCGCTGACTGGCGCCACCTGGGCCTACATCCTGCTGCGCTGAGGGGACGGACAATGGGTAACGGAACCAATATCGGCCGTGTCCGCGCACTGGGCTCTTCACACTCGGGCACCAAGCACTGGCTGGCGATGCGCCTCACCTCGATCGCGCTCCTCGTGCTGGGCTTCTGGCTGCTGTTCGCGCTGGTCGGCCTGCCCGACCTGACCTTCAAGACGGTCAAGGCCTGGGCCGCGCAGCCGCTCAGCGCGACGGGCCTGGTCCTGCTGGTGATCGCCAGTTTCTGGCACACGCAGATGGGCTTGCAGGAACTGATCGAGGACTATGTCCACGAGCACGCCAACAAGTACGCCTGCCTGACCCTGCTCAACCTCCTTTCCTTCGCGGGCGGCGCCTTCGGCGTCTTCGCGATTGTCCGTATCGCTCTGGGAGCTGCCGCATGACCGCCGCCTACAAGATCATCGACCACACCTATGACACGGTGGTTGTCGGCGCGGGCGGTTCGGGCTTGCGCGCGACGATGGGCAGCGCCGAAGCCGGCCTGCGCACCGCCTGCATCACCAAGGTCTTCCCGACCCGTTCACACACCGTTGCCGCGCAGGGCGGGATCGCCGCCTCGCTGTGCAACAACACGCCCGATCACTGGACCTGGCACATGTACGATACCGTCAAGGGGTCGGACTGGCTGGGTGACCAGGACGCTATCGAATACATGGTTCGCGAAGCCCCGCAGGCGGTTTACGAGCTGGAGCACGCCGGCGTGCCGTTCAGCCGCAACCCCGATGGCACGATCTACCAGCGCCCGTTTGGCGGCCACATGCAGAACATGGGCGAAGGCCCGCCGGTGCAGCGCACCTGCGCCGCGGCCGACCGCACCGGCCACGCCATGCTGCATGCGCTCTACCAGCAGAGCCTGAAGTACAATTCGGACTTCTTCATCGAGTATTTCGCGATCGACCTGATCATGGAGAACGGCGAATGCCGCGGCGTGATCGCGCTGTGCATGGACGATGGCTCGATCCACCGCTTCCGCTCCAAGGCCGTGGTCCTGGCGACCGGCGGCTATGGCCGCAGCTATTACACCGCCACTTCGGCCCATACCTGCACCGGTGACGGCGGCGGCATGGTGCTGCGCGCGGGCCTGCCGCTGCAGGACATGGAATTCGTGCAGTTCCACCCGACCGGCATCTACGGCGCGGGCGTGCTGATCACCGAGGGCGCGCGCGGCGAGGGCGGTTACCTGACCAACTCCGAAGGTGAGCGCTTCATGGAGCGTTACGCTCCCTCGGCGAAGGACCTCGCCTCGCGTGACGTCGTCTCGCGCTCGATGGCGCTGGAAATCCGCGAAGGCCGCGGTGTCGGCCCGAACAAGGACCACATCTTCCTGCACCTCGATCACATCGATCCCAAGGTGCTGGCCGAACGCCTGCCGGGCATCACCGAATCCGGCAAGATCTTTGCCGGGGTCGACCTGACCCGCCAGCCGCTCCCCGTGGTGCCGACCGTGCACTACAACATGGGCGGCATCCCGTGCGACTATCACGGCCGCGTGATGACGATCGGCCCCGATGGCGATCCGGAAACCCCGGTGCCGGGCCTGTTCGCAGTCGGCGAAGCGGCCTGCGTGTCGGTCCACGGCGCCAACCGCCTCGGCTCGAACTCGCTGATCGACCTCGTGGTCTTCGGCCGCGCGACCGGCCACTACCTCAAGGAAACCATCAAGCCTGGCACGGCCCATGCCGAACTGCCCAAGGACAGCGCCGACCTGGCCCTGTCGCGGCTCGATCACTTCCGCCACGCCAACGGCGGCTCGCCCACGGCCGAGATCCGCACCGAGATGCAGCGCACCATGTCGATGCACGCTGCCGTGTTCCGCAATGACGAGCTGATGGCCGAGGGCAAGGACAAGCTCGCCGCCACCTATGCCCGCATGCAGGACATCAAGGTTCACGACCGCTCGCTGATCTGGAACTCGGACCTGGTCGAAACGCTGGAGCTCGACAACCTGATCAGCCAGGCCGCCGTCACGCTGCATAGCGCCCACAACCGCAAGGAAAGCCGCGGCGCCCACGCGCACGAGGACTTCCCCGAGCGTGATGACGCCAACTGGATGAAGCACACCGCCGCCTGGTTCGATGGCTGGGGCGGCAAGGGCGGCGCGGTCAAGATCGACTACCGCCCGGTGCACGAATTCACGCTGACGGATGACGTTGAGTACATCAAGCCGAAGAAGCGGGTTTACTGATCTGCCAGGGTCCGGGCCAAGGCTATGTCCTCGGCCCGGACCAATGGCTCAGTGCGACATCAGCACCGGCATTTGCAGGCTTCCCAATACTTCCTGCGTGGCGCCGCCAAGCATGAATTGGCGCAGTCTGGAATGCCCGTAGGCCCCCATCGCCAGCACATCCGCGCCAGCGCTGCGCGCTTCTTCCTGCAGCGCGGCACCAATTCCGCGTGAGCCCTTCTGCGCATGCCGCAGCGATGCCTTGATGCCGCGGCTGGCCATCGTAGCGACCAGGACATCTGGGCCGATGCTGGTGGCGATGGTTTTCTCGTCGCCAATCACCAGGAACGTGATGACTTCGACTGCGGGCAGCAAGGCCAGCGCATCGCCCAAGGCCCGCGCTGCGTTGCGGCTATTATCCCAAGCTACCGCCAGATGAGTCGCGGCAAACTCAGCAACGTGCCCTTGAGGGACGGTCAGGATCGGTCGCCCTCCATCGAATAGCACGGCCTCACAGACCAACCGCTCGCTGAGCAGGTAGGAATTGTCGGTCCCGCAGATCACCAGGTCATGCAGCCGCGCATGATCGTTGATGTAGGGGAAGAAGCCGCGTGAATGATCGATCGTGTTGATAGTGCGAAGGGCTGTGCCGGCTTTGCTGCACTGCGCATGCAGCATCGCCATGTTGTCGGAATTGCGACAGGCCAGTTCGGCCGAGTCCTGCCCGCTAGCGCGCGGCGCCATGTCGGTGTGCAGCAGCATTGCTGTTAGCGCCAGCCCGTGCTGCCGGCAGAGATCAAGCGCGAAGCCGACCGGTCCGGCGGCCAGACTGAAAGTCTCTACCGGTGCATAAAGCAGGGCAGTCGTCTTGGTTTGAACGCGCGACATTATTGTGCTCCTCGTTGCCATGTTGTTGGTCGAGGTGCCCTTGGTTAGGCGAGGCCAATCAGAGCCAGCACCGGGCACACCCGATGCGGTCCGACATCACGATCATCCGATCGCCAGAGGGGCCCGGTCCCGCAGCGCCGTGTTAGCTCATCGCGTTCCGAAGCGAATTGATTGGGATCAACCTCAACACCCAACATCGTTCATCCAGCCTTCATGTTTACAACCGTAGTCGATTACGTGTGTAGACATCGAGGGGATGCGCCATGGCGGACGATAGCCCGCAGAACGAACGGATCAGCGAGGCCGAACAGGCGGTGATGGAGGCGCTGTGGGCGCGCTCGCCGTTGACGGCCAACGAGGTGGCCGACGAAGTTGCCCCGGCGCGCGGCTGGACGCTGGCCACGGTCAAGACGCTGCTCTCGCGGCTGGTGGCCAAGCAGGCGGTCGAAACCGCGCCCGATGGCAAGCGCTTCCTCTATTCGCCGCGCGTCGCCCGGGTCGATTTTGCCACGGGCGAATCGAAGCGGCTGGTTGACCGGCTGTTCGGTGGCTCCGCTGCTGGCCTCTTCGCCCATCTGGCCGAAGCCGAAGCTCTGAGCGACAAGGACCTGATCCAGATCGAAGCCCTGTTGAAGGAGCTGCGCAAATGATCTGGCTCACCGACACGCTCGTCACGACCGGTGCCTTGATTGCGCTGGTCCTGCTGATCCGCCGCCCGGTCTCGCGCCATTTCGGACCGGGCATGGCCTATGCGCTGTGGGGCTTGCCGCTGCTGCGGCTGTTCCTGCCGCCGCTGGTCCTGCCGGCTGCGCCTGCGCCGGTGCCAGTTGCCGCCAGCGAGGTTGTGGTGGTGACCGATGTGGCCGCTGCCGCCGCACCGCCGGCCCTGTCCTTTGCCTGGGTCGAACCGCTGATGATCGGCCTGTGGCTGGCCGGCGCAGTGGGCTTCCTGGTCTGGCGGCTGCTGGGTTACCGCGCCCTCCGCGCCGAGCTGCTCGCCAAGGCCCGCCCGGTCGGCCAGGTGGAGGATATCCGGCTGGTCGAAACTCCTGCCGCGCCGACGCCGCTGGCATTCGGCCTGACCGACAAGGTCATCGCCCTGCCGCCGGGCTTCATGGCCCAGCCCAACCGGGCGGCCCGCGATCTCGCCATTGCGCATGAGCTGGAGCACCATCGCGGCCGCGACCTGGCGGTCAATATCGCGGTGCAGCCGTTGCTGGCACTGCACTGGTTCAATCCGCTGGCCTGGCTGGCCTGGCGCGCGCTGCGGCGCGATCAGGAGGCGGCCTGCGATGCCCGCGTCGTGGCCGGGCACGACCAGACCATTCGCGCCACCTACGGCGCGCTGATCGCCGACTATGCCCGCGCGCCGCGCGTTTCCCTGGCCGCTTCGATCGCCTGTCCGGTGGTCGGCGAGGCCAGCATCATCCATCGTTTGAGGAGCCTGACCATGACTGATCCCACCCCGGCGCGCCGCAATATCGGCCGCCTGCTGCTGGCCGGTGCCGCCCTGGCGCTGCCGCTGACTGCCTCCGTTACCTATGCTGCGGCACAGGATGCCGTTGCCCCGCCGGCACCCCCGGCTGCTCCTGCCGCTCCGGCTGCGCCCGAAGCCCCGGCCGCGCCGAAGATCGTCAAGGAGCACCGCATCGTCATCGTCGAAAAGGAGGGCGGCGCGACGGTTGACGATCCCAAGCTCAAGACCCGCGTGGTCACCAAGGATGGCAAGACCATCGTCTTCAAGTCCGACAAGGAACTGAGCGAGGCCGAGATCGAGGCCAAGGTTGAAAAGGCGTTGGCCTCGTTGCCGGACGTGCCCGACATGCCGATCCCGCCCGATGGGGCCGAGCGCCGCGTGATCGTCAAGCGGGTCCACGGCGAAGGCGCCCCCCACGTAATGGCCTGGAGCAGCAAGGACGATGCGAAGATCGCGGTTGCCTGCGCCGATGGGGCCAAGACCTCGACCTTCGAAGCCGAGGACAAGAGCGCCGATGGTAAGAAGCAGAAGGTGATGCTGCGCTTCTGCTCGGCCGGCGCGGCCATGGCCAAGGCGACCGATGGCCTGAAGTCTGCGCGCGATCGGATCAGCAAGGATGACAAGCTCTCGCCTTCGATCCGCGAGGAGATCGTCAAGGAACTCGACGCCGAGATCGCACGGCTTTCGAAACAGGGCTGAAGCCAGTCCCTTGCAGCCCTGCAAGGAGCGGCGGGGGCGGAGCAATCCGCCTCCGCCGTCGCTGCTTCAGCGCCAGCGCAGCCGGTCGGGCGTAAGCTGGTCCACGCTGGTCACGCCCATCAGCTTCATGCCGCGCTCGATCTCGTCCTTCAGCAGCATGATCGCGCGTTCGACGCCCTCCTGCCCGGCCGCCGCGAGGGCATAGAGGTAAAGCCGTCCGCCCGAAGCGGCGGTGGCCCCGGCGCAAAGGCTTTTGAGCACATGGGTGCCGCGTCGGACACCGCCGTCGCAGATGATCTCGATTTCGCCGCCCACGGCATCGACGATCTCACGCAGCTGGTCGAACGGGGCGCGGCTGCCATCGAGCTGGCGGCCGCCGTGGTTGGAGATCATGATCGCATCGGCACCGATCTCCACCGCGCGGCGGGCGTCAGCGGCGCTCATCACGCCTTTGAGGCAGAAAGTGCCGCCCCACTGCGCGCGGATATCGGCGGCAGTGTTCCAGTCCATCGACTGGTCGAGCATGGTGTTGAAGTACCCGGCGATCGAGACGGCCTCGCCAGTTCCCTCGGCGACATGGGTGTCGAGGTTGGGTAGGGCGAACTTCTCGCGCAGCAAGTAATCCAGCCCCCAGCGCGGCTTCATCGCATAGCCCAGGAGGTTGCGGGCCGTGAACTTCGGCGGCGAGGTGAAGCCGGAACGGGCGCAGCGTTCGCGCTTGCCGGAGACGATCGTGTCCACGGTCAGGGCGATGCAATCGAACTTCGCGGCCTGGCAGCGCTCGATCATCGAACGGTTGAGGCCCTTGTCCTTGTGGACATAGAGCTGGAACAGCTTGGGCCCCTGGGTGAGGGCGGCGGTTTCCTCGATGCTGACCGTCGCCAGGCTGGAGATGCCGAACCACAGGCCGAACTTCTCCGCCGCCCGCGCCACCGCGCGCTCACCTTGCCAGTGGAACACGCGTTGCAATGCGGTGGGGGAGAGCATCAGGGGCAGGGCGCTCTTGCGCCCCATCAGCGTGATCGAGGTATCGATCTCGGCCACCCCGGCCAGCACGTCCGGCACCAGATCGACCTGGTCAAACGCAGCCGTGTTGCGCGCCTTGGTTACCTCATCATCGGCGGCGCCGTCGATATAGTCGAACACCGGCCAGGGCAGGCGGCGGCGGGCGAGTTCGCGGAAATCGGCGATGTTGTGGCAATCGGTCAGGTGCATGGCCTGTGGGCTAGCGCAGGCCTGCTCTGCGCGAAAGCTACTTCTTGATCGGCTGGACCACCGGCTCGGAAGTGTAGGAAACGCCCTTCCTGCCCTTCTGCTTTGCGGGCTTGGGCTGATCCTTCGCCTCGGTTGGCGGCTGCTGGGCGCCAAGCGCGGCAATGTCGGCTGGACCGGCCGATCGCGCCGGGTAGCGGCAGCCGCGCGCTTCGCCCACGCCCTTCAGATAGGCGCGGCGGGCAATCCCGGCCTGGACTGCGGCCTGAACCTTGCGCTGCTGCTCGTTCGCGCCGGAGATCTCGCGGATCAGGCCGCGGAAGGGAATGAACGAGCCGACCGCAGCCTGGGCGACACGCCCGGCGGTGACGCGGCCCTTGGCATCGGCCGGCAGGTCGACATCCGGGCCCAGCACGGCATCAAGTTCTCCCACGGCGGCGGCAATCTCGCTGCAGCGCTTCAGGCCGTTGAGCACATAGGGCCGTTCCTGCGCCGCAAGCAGCAGCGGCGGGATCGTGTCCTTCTTGAGGTTCAGGTCGGACGCCGGGGTGGCCACCGCGTCGCCCATGCTGGGATCACGATCGCCAACCGGCTTGTCGGGCTCCTTGGCTTCGGCCGGCTTCGCATCGGCCGGCTTGGTATCCTGCGCCGTCGCGCCGACCGGAAGGATCAGGCAGGCAAGCATCAGGGCGAAGCGCATAGCGCGGTAACTCCAGCAGCCCCCTGTTGGATCTAACGCCAGTCTATGCGCCCGGGTTCCGTCCGGCAAGGATCATGAACCGCGCCGCAGATCGGCAAAGGTATCGCAGGCGTCCTCGTTCCCCGTCTCCAGCCCCTTGCGCAGCCAGGCCATCCGCTGCTCGCTGGAGCCATGGGTGAAAGCGGCCTCGACCGGGCGGCGGCCGGCGCTCTTCATCAGCGTATCATCGCCGATCGAATGGGCCGCGGTCATGCCTTCCTCGATATCGCCGGGTTCGATCTTGTCGCGGTTCTTGGCGGCCCAGACCCCGGCATAGCAATCGGCCTGCAGTTCCATCCGCACTTGCAGCTGGTTGGCGCGGCTGGGGTTCTGCTGCTGGGCGGAACGGATCTGCTCGGCCAAGCCGGTCAGCGTCTGGATATGGTGGCCATATTCGTGCGCCATCACATAGGCGCGGGCGAAATCACCGCCGGCACCCAGCCGCTGTTCCATCTCGCGATAGAAATCGGTGTCGATGTAGATGCCCTGGTCAGTCGGGCAATAGAATGGCCCCATCGCGCTTTGCGCGGCGCCGCAGCCGGACGTGCCGGACTGCGAATAGAACACCAGCTTGGGCTGCTCGAACCGGACGTTCGATGCCGCAAAAATCGGTTCCCAGGTCTTGTCGAGCGAGGCGAGCCGGCCGCAGGATTCGCGGCTGAGCTCATCGACCGAACAGATCTCGTTCTTGGTCTTGCCGCCTACCGCTGGGCCAACCTGCTGCTGACCGGCGGCGCCATCCATCTGCTGCAGGCCGCCGATGGTCTGAACCGGATCGAGCCCGAACACGAAGTAGCCCACCAGCGCGATGACGATCGTGCCGCAGCCCAGCTTGCCGCCAGCGCCGCCCATGCGGAATCCGCCGCCTGTGCCGCGCTGGTCCTCTACGTTGATTGAATTCGGGTCAAAATCATCCAGCCGCATGGTGCGTCCCTTTCCTTCGGCCTCTTCGTACTAGACAGGGGGGCGCCCCGTCCGCAATGGACTGTCTCGCAACAGACATTCGGAGTCGAGCATGTTTCTCAAGGGCAAGCGCGCGTTGGTTACCGGTTCCACCTCGGGCATTGGCCTGGCGATCGCCCGGGCGATGCACGCCGAAGGGGCGGAAGTGATCCTGTCGGGCTTTGGCTCGGACGAAGAGATTGCGGCGCTGTGCGCAGAGATGGGCGCCCGCCATGTTGCCGCCGACCTGATGAGCGCTGCCGGGGTCGAGGCGCTGATGGCCGGCGCGGGCGAGGTCGATATCCTGGTCAACAATGCCGGGATGCAGCACGTTGCCCCGGTTGACGAGTTCCCGGTCGACAAGTGGGATGCGATCGTCGCGCTCAATCTTTCGGCCGTGTTTCACGCCTGCCGCCTGGCCGTGCCGGGAATGAAGGCGCGCGGCTGGGGGCGGATCATCTCGACCGCGTCGGCCCACAGTCTGGTCGCCTCGCCGTTCAAGGCGCCCTATGTGGCGACCAAGCACGCGGTTGCGGGCTTTACCAAGTCGCTGGCGCTCGAACTGGCGACCAGCGGCGTGACCGCGAACTGCATCAGCCCGGGCTATGTCTGGACCGCGCTGATCGAGAACCAGATTCCCGATACGATGAAGACCCGCAATCTCAGCCGCGAGGCGGTAATAAACGATGTCCTGCTGGCCAAGCAGCCGACCAAGAAGTTCGTCCAGCCCGATGAAGTGGCCGCGCTGGCCGTATTCCTGTGCCGCAATGAAGCGGGCAACATGACCGGCGCCAATATTTCGATGGATGGCGGCTGGACCGCCGAATAGCCCGTCGCGCTTCAGGGAAGTGTAACCTTCCTGCCACCACTGCGGCTTAACTGCATGGCGACTGCCGAAGTCGCTTGTCCGCAGGCACGTCTACTGTAGGACTGGCGGCGATGAAACGTTGTTGGGGTGCGATGAACCGTTTGGCTGTGGTCGCAATTGCGGCTCTGCTGGCGTTTACCCCGGCCCAGGCCCAGCGGCGCGACAAGGCGCTGGAAGCTGCGTTGCTGGCGCACGTTACCGAACTGGCCAGCGACGCCTACGACGGGCGCGAACCTGGGACCGAGGGTGAGGCGAAGACGCTGCGCTACCTCGGCCAGCAATGGTTTGAGATCGGGCTCGAATCCGGCACGAACGATCCCCGCAATGCCTGGTTCGCCCCGGTCAAGCTGGTGGCGCGCGAGCCGGCCACGAGCAGCGCGACCTTCTCTCGAAGGAGCCGCCCGCAGTTCGTGCCGCCGGGATCGACCGAGGTCTTCACCTCGGGCAAGCGCACCCTGGTCAACAGCGCGCCGATCCTGTTCGTGGGCAAGGGCACGAGCGAGGTTGGGCGGGCTGAACTGGCTGGGCGGATCGCTCTGCTGCTTGATGGCGGCGTTGAAACGTCGGAACGGCAGAATGCGTTGCTCAAGGCCGGCGCAGCCGGGGTCATGACCGTGCTCGATGGCGAGCGGACACTTGAGCAGGTTCGGGCCCGCCGGGGCCGCTCGGGCTATGCCCTGGCGACCGAGGAGCTGGGCGGCGATCTTGAAGCGTTCATCACCGCCGAGGGCATTACGCGGGCACTCGCTGGCGGGCCGCTGGATTTCGCGGCGCTAAAGTCCCTGGCCGAGCGGCCGGACTTTTCGGCCAAGCTGCTCGATCTGGCGGTGACGCTGGAGGCGACCACTCGCGAAACCCGGATCAACACCCACAACGTGATCGGCCGCCTGCCGGGCCGCCGGCCCGAAAGCGGGGCGGTGCTGCTGCTGGCGCATTGGGACCATTTCGGTGAATGCGCCGCGCCGCCGACTGAGGACCTGATCTGCAACGGCGCCATCGACAACGCCAGCGGGATCGCCGCCCTGACCGAAATTGCGCGGCGGCTGGCCAAGGGCCCGGCGATGGACCGCGACGTCTATTTCCTGGCCACGACTGCAGAGGAAATCGGGTTGCTGGGCGCCGAAGCCTTTGCCGATGATCCGCCGCTGCCGCTGAACCAGATCGTGGCGGCCTTCAATATCGACAGTTTTGCCCTTGCGCCGCGCGGCGCGCCGCTTGGTATTGTCGGGCGCGGGCTGACGCCGCTTGATCCGGGCATCCTGGCCGTCGCCAAGGCGCAGAAGCGCAAGGTGGTCGATGGCGATGCCGCCAATGCCTATATCCGCCGCCAGGATGGCTGGGCGCTGCTGCAGCATGATGTGCCGACGGTGATGGTCTCATCCAGCTGGTCCGACCTCGCGCGGGTCGAGCGGTTTTTCGATACCGATTATCACCGCCCGGGCGATCAGGTGAAGGCCGGTCTGGACCTGTCCGGCACGGCCGAGGACGTGGCCTTCCACGTCGCGCTGGTGCGCTATTTTGCCGACCTCCGGAAGGTTCCACCGCGTTCTAAATGAGGCACTAGCCCTCTGCGGGGAGTGCGTTTACATGGGCCGCCACGAATCTTCCCATCCAGACGCAAAGTGGCACCCATGGACATACCTCTCGGCCTTACCTTCGACGACGTGCTGTTGCGTCCGGCCGAATCCGATATCCTGCCCTCGATGGCGGATACCAGCACGCGGCTGACCGCGCAGATCGGGCTCAATATCCCGGTGATCTCCTCGGCGATGGACACCGTGACCGAGGCCGACATGGCGATCGTCATGGCCCAGCTCGGCGGGATCGGGGTGCTGCACCGCAACCTGACGATCGAGGAACAGGTCGCCGCCGTCCGCGCGGTGAAGCGCTTTGAAAGCGGCATGGTGGTCAACCCGATCACGATCGGTCCCGATGCCAGCCTGGGCGAGGCGCGGGCGCTGATGGAAGCCAACCGCATTTCCGGCATCCCGGTGGTCGAGGCAGGGGGCCGGCTGGTCGGCATCCTGACCAACCGCGACGTCCGCTTTGCCGATAACCCGGCCCAGCCGGTGCGCGAACTGATGACGCACGAGAACCTCGCGACTGTCCGCCCCGGCGTCAGCCAGGAAGAGGCCCGCCGCCTGCTGCATGCGCGCCGGATCGAGAAGCTGCTGGTCGTGGACGAGAACTTCCATTGCACCGGCCTGATCACGGTCAAGGACATGGAAAAGGCCGTGACCTATCCCGATGCCACCAAGGACGCCGCCGGTCGCCTGCGCGTTGCCGCCGCGACCACCGTTGGTGACAAGGGCTTTGAACGCACCGAGGCGCTGCTGGCGGCAGAATGCGACGTGGTGATCATCGATACCGCCCACGGCCACAACAAGGATGTAGCCCGCTCGGTTGAGCGCGTGAAGAAGCTGTCCAATTCGGCCCAGGTCATCGCCGGCAACGTTGCGACCTATGAAGCGACCCGCGCGCTGATCGATGCCGGGGCCGATGCGGTTAAGGTCGGGATCGGGCCGGGCTCGATCTGCACCACCCGCGTCGTGGCCGGCGTTGGCGTGCCGCAGCTGACCGCGATCATGGAAGCCGCGCGCGCCGCGGCTGACAGCAAGACGCCGATCATTGCCGACGGCGGCCTGCGCACTTCGGGCGATGCGGCCAAGGCGCTTGCCGCCGGGGCCTCGACCATCATGGTCGGCTCGATGCTGGCCGGGACCGAGGAAGCGCCGGGCGAGACGTTCCTCTACCAGGGCCGCGCCTACAAGTCGTACCGCGGGATGGGTTCGGTCGGGGCGATGGGCCGCGGCAGTGCGGACCGTTATTTCCAGGGTGACATCAAGGACCAGATGAAGCTGGTGCCCGAAGGGATCGAAGGCCAGGTGCCCTACAAGGGCCACGCCCGCGATGTCGTCCACCAGCTGGTCGGCGGGATCAAGGCGGCAATGGGCTATACCGGCTCGGCCACCATCGAGGACCTGCGCACCAATGCCAACTTCGTGCGCATCACCAACGCCGGGCTCAAGGAAAGCCACGTCCATGACGTGACGATCACCCGCGAGGCGCCGAACTACAAGCTGTGACGGGCCGGTGACCCCAGGCGCCCGCGTCCAAGCGGCCATCGAGATCCTTGATCTGGTGATAGCGGCTGCCCGCGCAAATGGCGCGCCGGCTGACCGGATCGTCGGCGAATGGTTCCGCACCCGCCGCTTTGCCGGCAGCAAGGACCGCCGTGCAGTGCGGGATCTGGTCTATGCCGCCATCCGCGCCTGCGGGCCGGTGCCGATCAGCGGCCGCGCCGCAATGCTGCGGTTGGCGCAGGATGATCCCAACCTCGCCGGTCTGTTCGACGGACAGGGCCACGCCCCCGCGCCGATTGCGGCGGAAGAGCCGGTTGGGGCTGGCGGTGTCGCGCCGCCGTGGCTGGAACGGGCTTTGGCCGAAAGCGATATCACCGGCGACGAAGCCCAGGCCCTGCTGGCCCGCGCGCCGCTTGACCTCCGGGTCAACACGCTCAAGGCCGATCGCGCGACGCTGGCGCTACCTCAGCCGGGCGAACCCGGCCTGGCCCCGCAGAGCCTGCGGCTGCCGCACGGCACGCAGGTGGAAAGCTGGGAAGCCTACACCACCGGCCAGATCGAGGTGCAGGACATCGGCTCGCAGCTGGTCTGCGCGGCGCTGGGCGCGCAGCCGGGCGAACTGGTGATCGATCTTTGCGCCGGGGCCGGCGGCAAGACCCTGGCTCTGGCGGCGGCGATGGACAATCGCGGGCGGCTGATCGCGACCGATACCGATCGGGCGCGCCTTTCCCGGCTGGAACCGCGTGCCTGGCGGGCCGGGGTGACCATCGCCGAAACCCGCCTGCTGGATCCGGGCCGCGAGGCAGAGGCGCTGGCCGACCTGGCGGGACGGGCCGATGCCGTGCTGGTCGATGCGCCGTGTTCGGGCACCGGGACCTGGCGCCGCAGCCCGGAAGGGCGTTGGCGGCTGACGCAGGACCAGCTTGCGCGCTATGCCGCAGTCCAGGCGCGGCTGCTCGATCTTGCCGCAAGCCTGCTGAGGCCCGGCGGCCGGCTGGGCTTTGTGACCTGCTCGCTGCTCGATGTTGAGGGCGCCAGTCAGGCCGCCGGTTTCCTGGCGCGTCACCCAGATTGGTCAGCGCAGGAATTGCACCTTGCAGCAGGAGCCCCGCGCGGACCGGGCGTGCGGCTGGCACCGGGCCGCGACGGCACGGATGGCTTTTTCGTCGCCTGTTTCCGGAAGACCTGATAAAAGGCTGAGCGATGTCGAGCCTTCGGGAGCATTTGATGCGATACACCCCTGCCGCGCTTGCGCTGTCCTTGCTGGCGGCAGTCACGGCCAGCGTCAGCCTGTCCGCGCCGCCCGTTCCGCTCGATCCGCGCGCTGCGCTGCTGGTGGCCGATGGCCGCAAGGCGCTTGCCGCTGGCGATGCCAATGCCGCTATCGATGCTTACGAGGCAGCGCTGGTATTCCAGCCCGGCCATGTCGCAATCCTGCTCAACCTGGCGGAGGCCACGCGCAAGCAGGGCATGCAGGGCAAGGCGCTGCGCTATTACCGTGAAGTGCTGACGACCGAGCCGGCCAATGTCTATGCCCTGTCCGGCGAAGGCATGGCGCTCGCGGAAAAGGGTGCGGTTGAGCGTGCGCGGCGCAACCTGGCCCGGCTTGAGCAGCTTTGCGGGGCAAGCTGCGCCCCGGCCAAGGAGCTGGCGGCGGCAATCCAGCAGGGGCCAACCCCGCAAATTGTGACGGCCGAGGCCGTTCAGGCCAAGCCGACGGTCACGACCAACTAGGCTGCGTCAGATCAGGTCGCGAAACTCGTCAAGCACGGCGCGGTAGACGCGCTTCTTGAACGGCACGATCACCTCGGGCAGCTGCGCCGGCTCCATCCACTGCCACTCGCAGAATTCGGCCGGATCGTGTGCGTCGAGCCGGATGTGGTGATCCTCGCCGGTAAAGCGGGCGAGGACCCAATGCTGGCGCTGGCCGCGATACCGGCCGCCCCACAGCTTGCCCATCAGCTCATCGGGCAGATCATAGAGCACTTCCTCGCGCGTCTGGGCCAGGATCGCGACATGCTCTTCCAGCACGCCAGTTTCCTCCCACAATTCACGCAGCGCCGCGGTGCGCAGGTCTTCGCCATCGTCGATCCCGCCCTGCGGCATCTGCCAGTAAACCCCGCCCTCGTCGGGCTGGCCGCGCGTGTCGATACGTTTGCCGACAAAGGCCAGGCCAGCGGCATTGACCAGCATCACCCCCACGCAGGGGCGATAGGGCAGGGCTGCGAAAGGATCGTCGCTCATCACGAGCGCCTTAGCGCTAAACCTTTGTCAGCATCAACTTCATCGCGGCGATGATCTTTGCGGTCGCCGCGTGCGCGCTGGGCAGGGCCTTGCGCGTCGTTGTGAAATCGTGGGTCATCCCGGCGATGTGCAGGTAGAGCGTATCGACCCCGGCATCGACCAACTTGGCCGCCAGTCGCCGCCCCTGGTCCTGCAGCGGATCGAGGCCAGCGGTCGCAACGATTGTCGGGCACATGCCCTTGGCTTCGGCATGGATCGGAAAGGCGCGCGGATTGCCGCTTTCGGGCAGATAGAGCGAATAGAACCAGTCCATTGCCACCTTGGTCAGCAGGTGCTTCTCGGCGAAGGTCGCCATCGATCCGTCCTGGCTTTCGTCCGTCGCGGGATAGAGCAGCACCTGTAGCAGCATCGGCGCGGCGGCGGGCTTGTCCATCAGCGCGCGGGCCGTGACAGTCGCAAGGTTGCCACCGGCGCTGCCGCCGATGGTAACGAGGCCGGTCACCTGCCGGTTCAGCTCGGCCGGGCTGGCCGCCAGCCAGCGCGCCGCCGCTTCGCAATCGTCGGGCGCGGCGGGGAAGGGATGCTCCGGCGCCTTGCGATAGTGGACCGCCAGCACCGGCAGATCGAGTTCGGCCGAAAGTTCGGTGCACAGCGAGTTGTGGGTATCAAGATCGCCGATCACGAAGCCGCCGCCGTGGAAGAACAGGATGACGGGCGAGGGATCGCGGCTTTCGCGGACATCATAGAATCGCACCGGAATCGGTCCTGCCGGGCCAGGGCAGGTCAGATCCTTGATCACGGCCATCGGGCGCGGATCGGCTTCGGTCATGGCCTTGAGGCCCAGATAGCCGGCGCGCTGTTCCGCCGGATCAAGCCGCTCCGGCGCTGGCAAGCTGTTCACCAGTGCGAGGAAGCCCTGCACGTCTTCACGGAACAGCGGAGTGGAATCGGACACGCGGGCACCTCTCTCTTTTGATGATTTAACCGACAGGTTAAGTCGCGTTTTGCCACTTGACTAGCCGCCTTGGCGCTCCTCAAGTGAACGAGGTTGCCTGGCGCGCAGATTTTCTTGGTTGCCGGGTTGAGGGGCGGGGGACTAGGGCGCTTCGCGAGGACGAGGCGGACCGGTCCGCCTGATGAGGAATACGCATGGCAACGCAACTGGCCGAACCCACCGCTAAGTCTAACGCACCACAGGAATCCGTTGTTGTCCGCTTTGCGGGCGACTCTGGCGACGGGATGCAGCTGACCGGCGGGCAGTTTACCCTGTCGAGCGCGCTGGCGGGCAATGACTTCGCCACGTTCCCGGATTTTCCGGCCGAGATCCGCGCGCCGCAAGGCACGCTGTTTGGCGTTTCGGCGTTCCAGATCAACTTCGGTTCGACCAGCATCGATACGGCTGGCGACGCGCCCGACGTGCTGGTGGCGATGAACCCGGCGGCGCTGAAGACCAATGTCGGCGCCTTGAAGCCAGGCGGCCTGATCATCGCTGACACCGGTGAGTTCACCAAGCGCAACCTGGAAAAGGCCAAGTACGACGTCAGCCCGCTGGAGGACGGTACGCTGGCCAAGTGGCAGGTGCTGGCCTTCGATATTTCCGCGCTGACGCTCGAATCGGTCAAGCCGTTCGGGCTCGGCAACAAGGAAGCCCTGCGCTGCAAGAACATGTGGACGCTGGGCCTGGCGCTGTGGATGTTCGATCGCGATCGCGCCCCGCTGATCGACTGGCTCAACGCCAAGTTCGCCAAGAACAAGGTGCTGGCCGATGCCAACATTGCCGCGCTCAATGCCGGCCATGCCTATGGCGAAACGGCCGAGTTGGGCGGACACATCAAGAAGCTGCACCTGGGACCGGTGGCGACGCCGGCCGGGCTCTACCGCACGATCACCGGGGCTGACGCTGTGGCGCTCGGTCTGGTGGCCGGTGCACAGCTGGCGCATCTGCCGATGTTCTTCGGCGGCTATCCGATTACCCCGGCCAGCTCGATCCTCCACGCGCTGGTGCGGCTGAAGGAGTTTGGCGTCACCACCTTCCAGGCTGAGGACGAGATTGCCGCGATCTGCGCCGCGATCGGGGCGAGCTACGCCGGCCAGCTGGGCGTGACCTCCAGCTCGGGCCCCGGCATCGCGCTCAAGGGTGAGGCGATGGGCCTTGCCGTCATGACCGAGCTGCCGCTGGTGATCGTCAATTCGCAGCGCGGCGGCCCTTCGACGGGTCTCCCGACCAAGACCGAGCAGTCGGACCTGTACCAGGCGGTCTATGGCCGCAATGGCGATGCCCCGATCCCGGTGGTTTCGGCGCGCAGCCCGTCCGATGCGTTTGAATGCGCGATCGAAGCCTGCCGGATTGCCGTGCAGTACAT
>VFQM010001141.1_pt1 | contig 24409 bp, 17 predicted proteins | sample 3512391 | NCBI WGS metagenome assembly VFQM01 (sample SAMN10412369, study PRJNA504923) | tailings metagenome | isolation source: Replicate 1 from Balatoc abandoned mine | place: Philippines | reverse complement strand
TTTTAAAGAAATCGACAGGGACAGATTCTTTGAGAACCTGACCACTTGAGAATCCCTCGACTCGGATTCTACCTTCTAGAGATTGGGCAGAAAGGGAATAGGAGCCCAAAAGAAATGCAAAAATTAGGAATTGTTGTTTCATAGTTATTTAGATTAAGGTTGATTGAAACTTGCTAGTGAAGAAAATTCCCAAAGCTGGGAGACACTGAGACCGAATCCTTTGATTTGAAATAGATATCGGTTTTGGTCCACAAATTCGATCTCGGCAAACCGACTTTCCTTGTTTTCTGATTCCCGTACCCGTATCCCTTTTCGTGAGTAGATCCGAGTTGCCAATCCCCCTTTATCCTCTTCCAAATCCAACTTGAGCCGGTTCATCGCGGCTTGTATCAGAATAAAGCCATTTTCTCCCGCGCCGTCCAAGATCTCCACCTTGACTCCTATCGCTTTCATTTCCTGATGTTGGTACTCAGCCAAAACAGACACAATTCCTGAATCATCTCGATGTCCCGATATTAGCTGAGTTCGTTTGAAACTGGCCACAGACTCCGGAACCCATGTTTTCAACACCTCTTTTGAAATGGGAATTTGATTCTTCAGGGTCAATGCTTCTTTTTCTTTAGATGAAAATGCTCCTCCGGAATCACTTCTGTGAATCGATTCATTGATCACTTTTGCCGGAGGCTCTATCCGATCTAGGAGACGTTCTGACCGATGACACCCCGTACTCATGCAGACCAGCAAAAAAATCGGTAGAATCCAACAGCTTTCACTTTTCATCATGGAATGGTGTTAGGATCTAGTATCCTCTGAAACTCCCAAAACACATCAGGCCCCACCTGTTCACCCTGAAAATTGAAATAGAACCGACGGTCAATCGCATAGTGCAGAAATGCTTTGCCATCCGCAGGCGTGTGCCTCTCAAAAGCTTTGATTCCATTCTTTTGATATACTTTGGCATAGCCATCAAGCAAGGGTTCGTTATACTCTTCCCCAAGGTTGGCCTTGATCATCCCATTTACGGCCACGATCAAGGGGCCCTTTCCATCCAAAACATCCAGCGTAAACTGCTGAGCAGGATCTGAGTCACTTCTATAGTGTACTTGTACCCTGGGAAGATCACCATAGTCAGTCGATGGCGCTTCATCGCGGGTAAATCCAGCATGATTCATGGGTAACCATTCCAAAAGATTTTCTTTCGAAACATGGACGGATTCCTTTGAAGTAGAATTTTCTTTTGATTTTGGTTCAGAATTGACCTCGACGGGTGTTGAAATCAAGGTTTCATTGGATGAGTCGGACTTTTCTCCGCAGCCATTCAGAACTGCAAGCGTGATTCCGAAGGATAGGGTTAAATAGCTGGTTAACTTCATATTGAAGAGAATTTAATGTGGAAAATGATCGCTCTCAAGCTCATCAAAAGCTCCATAGACTTCTTTTGCTTCCACCCGGTTGCCCAAAATCCCTATATGGTAGCGTTGGTTTTGAATATATTCGAGCTGAAAATCAGTCCGGTCTGTTCGGGTTTTGCTTACGAGCAGTACGCGATGACCTTTGTGGGTTTTGATCTCAGACTTAAAATCATCCCCAGCTTCACTTCGATCCGCTTTCAGCATTTTGAATACCGCATTGACGTGTTGGAAATGATGATTTCCAGCCCCATCGATCACCTCCAATCGCAACCCCGGATACTCACTCCCTTCTTGATGACTGTAAAATGCCACAAAGCCATTCATTCCGGGCTTTGGTTCCTTTTGCTGCAATGGATATCCCTGAAGTGTCTCCGGAACAAGAGCCAAATAACCTGCCTCGGTCATGGGTTCCTTTTCCATCAATTTCATCAGCCAATTATCCGAGTTTGTAGAATTGGATTCAGACTCTTCGTGAGTCTGTCCCGATATTTTTTCGGCAATTTTGCTTTCGGGCCGCTTTTCCTCACAGGAAAAAGACAAAATTGAAACTAGCAATACATAGAGTAGCGATGGAGTTGATTTCATTGCGCGCTGAATACATGGTGGATGGGACGAGCAAGATAGAGGAGCAGAAAAAAACCGGATAAAATCCTCGTAACAAATGATGTCAATCCTGTAACATCGACTTGGAAACAGGCCTAAAAGGTTAAAATTTTCAAGAATTCTTTCCAGGAGAGCGGTATCCGGGATCTACAATGGTAAATACAACTTCAGTCCCCGAGGAACTTCCCCCCTTATCAAAGTGGTCTACCACGTGGAATTCGTACTGAAAAAATTCATTTTGGTTGAATAGTTCGAGTCGCTCCCTAGAAAGACTCATACCGATAGACTCTCTTTTCATGGATCGCTTGGCGTTCAATTCCTCAGAGGCTGCGCGTCCTATTCCATTATCCCGGATCGAAAGACAATAACCAAGTTCATTTTTATACAGATGGACATAGATCCATTTCTCACCTGTCTTATTCATCAATCCATGCCAAATTGCATTTTCAAAAAACGGTTGGAGCAGCAAGGGAGGAAGAGGGATTTTGTCCAATGGAACATCCATACCCAAGTCCATTTTGAGCTCAATGCCGTCCTCAAAGCGGATCGATTCCAACGTGACGTAGAGCCTGACGATCTCGAGCTCTTCTCCAAGGGAAATCTTGGGTTTTCTCGAACACTCCAACACTAATCTGATCAACTTGGAAAAGCGGTTGAGGTAAAAAATAGCTTTTTCCTTGTCCTGCTCTATCAAAAATACTTTGATAGAGTTGAGCGTATTGAAAATAAACTGCGGATTCATCTGACTGCGGAGCGATTTCAGGTGCAGTTCTGTAATTTCCTGCTCATAGTGTGCCCTGACCCGGGACATCCTCTCGCTTTCCGCTTCTGATGCTAGTTTTAGGATTTTTTCTTCCTTTGCTATGAGGTCATGCTGAAGTTGACGGTTCAATTGAGCCCTCAATTCATCATTTTCATTGAGTCTTTCGATCAATTCATTTTGCATACGGCTTTTCTCCAAAAAGACCTCCCGCTGCTTGATCGCAAGGGCGTAGGTGAATAGAAAATTTTCAATCAAAAGTCCCAGATAAAAGATATAAAAATACCGATCGGTGTAATCCAGGTCTTTGCCCACTGTCATAAATCCTACTAAAAAGGAAGCAATTCCGATGATCACAAAACCTGTAAATATGGGAGCTTTGACTTTTTCAGGTGTTTTGGCTATCAGAAATACGCCGATAATCATAAACACAAAAGTGATGGGCATAAATACAAAAAAGTAAAACTGCCTCATCAGGATATATCCGTCCCATAAAAACACGCCCATCAAAAAAATGAAAAATACCAGCGAGATAAATAAGGTATAGCGGATGTAAAACCTGATAAATTTGGGATAGTGATAGTTGAGCCTCAATATCGCTATCAAAAAATAGGAAAACACGATGAAGCTAATAAACTGGAGCGGTGTGATACTTACTCGGAAAAATTCCGGAAATGAAAAATAAATGTCCTTCAAAAAGCTTCCGTAGGGTCTGCCGATCAATGCAACCGCATTCACAAAAGCATAAAGGCTATAGTACAGAAAGTACTTCTCCCTATTTTTGATATAGAGGATCAGGTGGAAAAAAGCGAGGTAAAAAAGAATGACAATAGCCATGAGCGCAAACCCATTTCGATTGCTATTTTCCAAAAAATCAAGAATAGACTCTAGATAACTATTCATAGTAAGCAGTCATTAAAGCCAAAAAATCACCTCTGTTCCAGTGTCCTCCGGAGAAGTGTGATCGATCATCTCAAAACGATAATGGACAGACTCATTTTTGTTAAATAATTCCAATCGATCCCTAGAAAGCTCCATCCCAATGGATTCCTTCTTCATGGTTCGCTTCGCATTTATCTTTTGAGAGGCGATCCTGCCTATGCCATTGTCTCGGATCGAAAGCATTGGAATTCCGTCAACTTTGGCTAGTCTCACTTTGATCCACTTTTCTCCCTTTTTATTCATAAGACCATGCCAAATAGCATTTTCAAAAAAAGGTTGAAGGAGCAATGGCGGAATTACTATTTCATGCAGTCGCACGTCCTCTTGGATATCCATGAAAAGGTCTATCCCATCCTCAAATCGGATAGACTCAAGGGCAAGGTATAACTCCGCGATTTCCAATTCTTCGCCGAGAGAGATCTTCCTTTTTCTTGAGCTTTCCAAAACCAATCGGATCAATTTAGAAAATCGATTCAGGTATAAGATGGCGTTGTCCTTATCCTTGTCGATCAAAAACACCTTGATGGAGTTCAATGCATTAAAGATAAAATGAGGGTTCATCTGACTCCGAAGAGACCGGAGATGGAGCTCGGTGATTTCACGTTCATAGTGTGCTTTGATTCGTTCCATCCGCTCACTCTCTGCGTCTGCTGCCAAAGTGATCAATTGCAGCTCTTTTTGATCCAAGTCTCCCCTGAGCTGCTGATTTAATTTTTCCCTCAATTCCTCATTTTCTTTGAGTTTGGCCACTAATTCTTCCTGAAAAAGGAGTTTTTCTTCATAAACATCCCGCTGCTTTACGGCCAAGGCATAGGTAAAAAGAAGATTCTCAAAGAGCACCCCCAGGTAGTAGATGTAAAAATTTTGATCGATTACCTCTGCAGGCTGATCAAATGTCATCAGTGCTGAGAGAATCGCTCCTACTCCTAAAATCAACGATCCTGTCAGGATGTACCCTTTTACTTTTTCATTAATCCACAAAATCAAAACCGATCCGTAGATCATGATCAAAAAATAGATCGGAAGAAAAAGGAAATAAAAAAAAGTATGAGAAAGGTCTATCTCGGGTTTCAATAGTTCGACAATTCCTAAAATCAGGTAAAAACCTGCACCAACTCCGGTAAAGAAATTGAAAAAACGAACAAACTTGGGCAAGTTCTTTTTCAAATGAAGAACCTCAATGACGAAATAGGAAAACAAGATGTAGCTCGCAAATTTTAACGGAGAATCCAGCTGAATGAAAAAATGCGGAAAAGCGTTGAAAATATCTTGTAAAAAAACATGGTATGGAATAGGCACCAAGATCAAAACATTGATAAATGCATAGGTGCTGTAAAAAAGGTAAAATCTCTCCTTATTCTTCAAGAACAGGACAAAATGATAAATCGACAGGTAGAACAAAACAGAAATCACAGCAAAGCCAAGCCCATTGTAATTGCTGTTTTCCAAAAATCTCACCAAGGTCTCCATCAATCTTTTCCCTGCTGGGATTTCAACGACTCCAAAAATTCTTTCTTTCTCAATCTTGAAATAGGCAGACTGGCACCAGAGTCCAGTATTACAGAAGATTGAGTCTTATCGAACAAATTAATTCGGCGGATATTTACCAGATAGCTTTGATGAATTCTGAAAAAATAATCCTCTGGCAGGACATACTCTAGATGCTTTAAATTTTTGGAGACCAAAATCTTACTCCCCGAACCTTGAACTACCCAAGAGTAACTGCCCTCACTACTACAATACACAATGTCATTGGGATCAATCAAATGTAACTCCTGATCCGTATTGATCAGTATTTTGCCCGATCCGGTCTGCTCTAACTTTTTTTTTTCCTCCAGCCTAGCCAAAACCCTCCCGAGATCTTCACCATCTACGGGCTTGAGCAGATAGTCAAAAGCATGCTCGCGAAGTGCCTTAATCGCATACTCTGAATAAGCGGTGACAAAAACCACCTCAAAATTTCTGGGAAAACATTGTTCCAAAAAACCAAATCCATCCATCTGAGGCATTTCGATATCTAAAAACAAACAATCCAACTGCAGCCCCTTCAACTGATCCCAAGCCTCACCGACTTGGGTAAACTGAGCCACCAACTCAACTCGTTCCTTGAACTGGCCCAATTCATAAACCAAGGATTTAATTGACTTTTGCTCATCGTCCAAAATCGCAACTCTAATCATAAAAGAAATAAATCACCTAAATAATGAATAATAGAACGAATCCCAATTTACAATAAACTGTAAGAAATAAAAGACTAAAACAGGCTTTGCATCAAATATTCACCTATTGAAGATCAAAGATTTATTCCAGTAGGCAAATTACCGAATACAAAAAAATCCATACATGAAGAACCCGAAGCCTTTTCAAGGGCTAGTTTCACTGGTCAGATTCTGATGGTGATGAAAAAAACAATTTTTTTTGCGCTCGCATTTTCGATAGGGATATTCCTCCTTCCTGAAGGCTTTGCACAGGAGAAGTTCAAATTTTATCAAAAATGGATGCCGCACGGACGTTCAAACAATCGGGTTTTGGATGTGGCACAAGATCTAGACGGATTCCTCTGGGCCATTACCGAAAAAGGACTCAATAGATTTGACGGGTATGAGACGGTTATTTATCCCAACAATTATAATTTCCTATTGGACGATCCTTTCCTGCTGAAAAGCAACTTGATGATCGATTCTAAAAACAGAATTTGGACCATATCCGGATCACTTCAACCGGAGATTTTTGACCGGGAAAATGAGCAATTTTTACCCATCCACGGGCTCAATTCAGTCACTTCCATGGCTGAAACCACAGATGGCAACTTTATTTTTGGGACTTTGAGCGGTCAGGTGTTTCTTTTGAATTTTGAAAATAATACCAGAGAGTTAGTTTTTGCCAAACCTGATCAAGGAATCGTCAGCTTGCTTCAAAATCCACTAAAACAGGAAGAATTCTATATAATTTTCAAAAATCAATTTGGAAAAATCAACACCCAAACGAGAGAGTTCAAATCCATTCGATCTCTGGAGAAATCAGATTTGATTTCTTTCAGTTCGGCCAGTATCGATGCAGAAGGAACGCTGTGGATAGGCACGCTGGAAAATGGCCTTTTCGTCTGGAACTCTTCAAGGACAGACACCCCAATAAATCTTCTACCCGCACTTCCGGAAATCTCAGCTCCTATATTGGATATACAACCTGACAGTGAAAGTAATCTTTGGATTGCTACCTATGGATCGGGAGTCTATATCTATAACCCACTGAATGGATCAGTTCAACGGTTTATTCACGAAAAATCAAAATCTAACTCCCTGCTTACCAATGATATTACGGCCATATTCCAAGATTATTCGGGCACGGTCTGGCTGGCTACTTTAGGAGCAGGTCTCAATTACCACGATCCCCTTTTAGACAAATATGAGGTACTGTCAAATGCGGAAGTACCCTCCGATATTCACCTGGAAAACATCCGAGCCCTATTTGTGGACTCCTCAAAGAAATTGTGGATCGGAAGTGCCGGAAATGGATTATACTCTTTTGATTATACTTCCTCCACTTGGAAATCCTTTTTGACTTCCTCAGATCAATCGCCCAGAGTCAAGGAAAATAGAATCTTGAGCTTGAATGGCACAGAGGAGCAGATCTGGATCGGCTATCAAAACGATGGATTGAGCATCCTGAGTCGGAGCAGTAATTCGATCCGTCATTTTAATGAAACTACCGAACCCGCTCTTCCCGCCGGACAGATAATCAAAATCGTCCAAGATGCACAAGCTCGTTTTTGGCTATGCAGCCGAAACGAGGGATTAATTCAATTCGACCCCGAGCTGGGGGTGGTAAAGAGATTTTCCTATTCCAAAAATGATCCGAAATCATTTCCAGATAATCACATCACTGACCTTGTCCAGCTTAATGAAGAGGAATATCTAGTATCCTCCTATAACCAAGGAATAATCCAACTCAACATCCAATCTGGAGAATTCCAGGAATTTGCCAATCCAGACCTTCAAAACGCAAGACCCACAAGTATTGCCCTTGACCGGAACAAAACATTATGGGTAGGGACGATGAAGGAAGGGATCAAACTCTTGGACCTAAACTCAAGCCAATGGATAGAGCTGCCTGAATTGGCAGTGTTCTCTTCCTCGCAGATTCATGGGCTTATCGTATCACCAAATGGAAAAATTTGGGTGAGCTCCGATCTAGGCATCTCATCCATTACCCCAAGTGAAAACGGCAAGTTTGAGCTATTCCATTACCAAAAAAAAGAGAATTCGCCTTCCCCCTTCAATCCTGGAGCGTTTACATGGGATAGAGATCTCGGAATATTTTTTGGGGGTTTTGATCGGATTCTCAATTTCAGGCAGGAAAACATTCAAAAAAACACCATTCCTCCCAAAGTGATCCTCACCAAAATTTCAAGTCTCAAATCAGCCGATACTCCTCAGTTTTTCAAAAAATTTAGATCAAACGAGAATGATTTGACCTTTCATTTTTCGAGCATGGTATTTTCAGCCCCAGAAAACAATCAGTACCAGTACCGACTCCTGGGTTTCGAAGAAAGCTGGAAAAATCAACAAGGAATCAATACAGCGAGCTACACCAATCTGGACCCGGGAGAATACACATTTGAAGTACGAGGGAGCAATTATGATGGAGTTTGGAACCCAGTTCCGACTGTTTTCAACCTTGAAATAACCCCGCCATGGTACCGAACCAGACTCGCCTATTTCCTTTATCTAACCCTTATTCTGACCATTGTGACAGCCGTCATCTCTTATCTCAAATGGAAATGGTCCATGAAGTATAAGCTGGAAACAAAGAATCAAGAAGCGGTCCGATTGAGAGAAATCGATCAAATAAGAAGCGAGTTTTTCAGCAATATTTCACATGAGCTTCGCACTCCCCTTACCCTGATCATGGGACCTACAGAGCGCTTGCTAGAAGACTGTGAAAACCCTATAAAAAAATCTCAACTAAAATTAATAAGTGAAAATGCACAAAAACTTCTGGCTCTAACCGAAAAGATTTTGTCTATCCGAAAGATTTCAGGACAATCCCAAAAATTAAAAATCCAAAAGGGAAATCTAGGACTGGTAATCCAATCCGTACTGATCAATTTTCACTATTTATGGACAAAAAAAAATCTATCCTTCCGATCAAAAGTTCCCCTCATCACAGAAGCATGGTATGATCTCAACCTAATGGAACGAATAGTGGAAAATCTAATCCATTACGTCATCCAAAATGCAAAATCAAACAGCATAATTGACTTCGAAGCAAGGCTCCAAAACAAACGCGTGTGTATCCTACTCAACTATACCCCCTCCTCAAGTCAAAAACAGTACAGAGCAAAAAATGATACGCCCACCGAACCATTTGATACAGACCAAAGCTTAAAAATCAAATTGCTGGAAAAACTGATCGAATCTCATCGTGGAGAAATCCAACAAACCCAAGATTACGACACCATACGCTCATTGACACTGGAATTTCCAGTTGATAAATACGCCTACCACCCTTCTTCAGTCCTAGATGACGAAGACGAGGAAAACATAGTTCCAAAAAAACAAGAGTTAACCGAGAGATATGGGGAACAAATTCCCAAAATTTTAATCGTTGAAGACAATAAAAGCCTTAGGAATTTTCTAGTTCAGGAATTGTGCGACAGCTACCAAATCATCGAGGCATCAGATGGGAAATCAGGCATTTATGAAGCTTACAAACATATACCAGACCTAATAGTAACAGACATAATGATGCCGGAAATCGACGGACTTGAGCTATGTAGAGAGCTGAAAAACAACGAATTAACCTCACACATTCCGATTGTCATCCTGACAGCAAAAACTGAAGAGGAAACCCTACTGATGGGATTGGAGCTCGGTGCAGACGATTTTATCCAAAAACCATTTTCCTCACGGCAACTAGTGCTTCGAATTGAAAAGCTTATAGAATTGAGAAAAAGGCTTCGAATTCGGTATTCTAAAGGAGAATTCATCTCACCGGGAGAAGTATCTGTGAATTCGGCGGATGAAAAATTCCTGAAAAAGATTAAGGAAATTGTCGAATCAGATTTTTTTGAATCTTCATTTTCGGTGGATGATTTCAGTAAAAAAGTAGGAATGAGCAGGATGCAACTACACCGAAAATTGATTGCACTAACTGGGTTTTCCGCCTCCTCATTTATAAGAGATCAACGCCTTCGTAAGGGGATTCTTAAGCTCGAAACTACTGACGAAACGGTATCTGAAATCGCCTACTCCGTGGGATTTAGCTCACCATCCTATTTTATCAAGTGTTTTAGAGACACCTATCAAATGACTCCTTTAGAATATCAGCAGTCAAAAAAAGACTAACTCTGGCCAAGGGTCAATTTCCAAATCACGCCGCTCCACTGGCCTCCCGGAAATTGTAAAAGCTGGCAGTTGAATACATCGGAAATCAAATTGGTGATAGGTATATCCAAATGAATAAATTCAATATTCAACCGATCGAATTATTTTCTCTGAAAAGTCAGCGATCCAATTTGTAGATGATTTCATTCAGACAGTTCTGCGCGTATTTTAGAGTGACCAATGGAGCAGCTTTTTTGCATCAGGATTTTTTTGATCTTGAGGTTCCAAGTCTCCTTTTTATCACTTTCCAAAAATTCTCAGACTCTTCACTTACGGGCACTTCATCACCGAGGAGATAGGCAAAGGCCTTCAGATTTCGGCTTCTTTCCAGTGTGATTTTCATTACACCTACCAGCGGAATAAACAACATCATTCCCGAAATCCCCCAAAGCCAGCCCCCAATCAAAATAGCAAAAATCACCGCCATGGCATTCACTTTTACTTTGGAACCAACCACATAGGGAGTGATGATATTGTTTTCAAAAAGCTGAATTCCCCACATTGTAGCAAAAGTCAAGACCGGATAAAACAGGGAATCTGTAGTCAAAAAGACATATAAAATCACCAAAACCGAGGAAATAAATACACCCACGTAGGGAATCAAATTCATAAATGCCACGAATGCGGCAAAAAGTAGGAAGTATTTGATTCCCATCAAGTAAAAGAAAATACCAGCTAAAAAAGCGACAATTCCGGTGACTCTCACCATGCCCACCAAATACGCTTGGATAACTTTGCCGGAATCAGCCACCCAGTGGATCACTTTTTCATTGTCCTCCTTGGAATACCTTGCTAAAAACTCCGCAAAAAAGTCCTTGTAATAGATCATCAAAAATATGTACAAAGGAATAATCCCGATCAGGGTGAGCGATTTTCCAGTAGAAAATAGCGTTTCATTTAAATTTCCAGTCTGAAAAAGGGAGAGCAAATTGGTTTCCTTGGTTGTTCCGAAAAAATTTTCACCAAAAATCAAGGCTAGCTCATCGTAGTACCGATTGAGTTTTTCTTCGAGGTTAGATTGGATTTCGGGAATTTCTTGGATCAACCCCACCATCTGATTGACAAGAATGTAGATTATCCCAAAACCGACGATCGATACCAGCCCAATCGCCAAAATAATGGAAAGAGACCTCGGGAAGTGTCTTTTTTCAAACCAATTGGAAATAGGATGCAGCGCAAAGGCAAAGAAGATTCCCCAAACCACCGGAACCAGAATAAATGAACCTTCCCGAAGTACAAGTGAACCGAGTACCAGGATGATGAGAAAATTTACCACGGGATTGAGACCTCGCATAGAATTCAGATAGTTTCCTGAAGATACAAATTCCGATCAAGGTCAAAAATTGACGTTTATCATACTCCCTAAGGATTCTTAGCACAAAGTGTCTATTTTGGGCAAATTCAACCTAATCACCCATGAAAAACCTATTTCTGACCAGTTGCCTGGCATTTGCTACATTCACTTTCGCCGCTGCCCAAGCTACCGTGGACACGGTGGAGATCTACAGCCAAGCCATGAAGAAGACACTGAAAGCTGCGGTCACCACCCCTTCCTCCTATTCCACTGAGACCAAGTCCTACCCGGTTATTTACCTGCTGCACGGAGGTTCGGGGGCCTTTTCTGACTGGCATCAGAAAGTAACCGAGCCCGGCTTGGTCAATCGCTTGGCAGACCAGTATAACCTGATCGTCGTGACTCCAGGTGTGGGTCCGGCCAGCTACTACTACGATAGCCCTATGATGGACTCAGTGAGGTATGAGACCTATATGATCAGTGAACTGATCCCATTTGTAGATAAAAACTACCGTACCCTGGCTCAAAAAGAATCCCGAGCCATCACCGGCTTATCTATGGGAGGACATGGTGCTATGATGCTTTCTGCCAAACACCCCGAGCTATTTGTCGCAGCAGGTACTATGAGCGGTGTGATGAATATCGATACGGATATGTGGATCGTGCCAGAGGAATTTAGAAATCTCAGAAAGGAAGGCCAAAAGCAAATGCTTGGAGATATCAACTACCATGCGCCTACCTTTAATTCGTACACAATTGTAGGCCTAGCAGAAAAGATCCACAAAAACAACCTTGCGCTCATCATCGATTGCGGCGTAGATGATTTTCTGATCCACACCAATAGGCAGTTGAGAGATATTTTGCTTTGGAACAAGACTCCCCATGAGTATATCGAGCGCCCAGGGGCACATACCTGGGAGTATTGGACTGAAGCATTGCCTGTACACTTCTTGTTTTTTGACCGTTATTTAAAAAGAATCTAAATCTGCTCCTCCACGATGCAAAAGCAATTTTCTTCAATTTCTGCCCGATTTTTTGCTTTTTGCACCTAGATTATCACCCAACCTATGTCAAAATTTGATTCCATCAGACCTTTTTACGATGCCGAAGTGAATGCTGCCATCCGGCAGATCGTCGACGATCCCATGTTGGAGGCCATGATGAATTTCTCCTTTCCTCATGACACAAAAGGCCTCTGGAAAGAACTCATGCTCCACACCCATTCGCTTCGTGACTTTCAGATCAACTTTATCTATCCGGGACTGATGAAAGTGCTGGAGAAAAGTTCCGAGGGATTGTTTTCGGCGGGATTTGATCAACTGAAACCCAACACGGCCTATCTCTTCATCTCCAATCACCGGGATATCATCCTCGATACATCGCTACTCAATGCACTTCTGTATGAAAATGGCCTGATCATGACTACTTCTGCTATAGGCGATAATTTGATCAAAAAACCATTTCTCCATACGCTTTCCCGACTCAACAGGAATTTTGCGATTCGTCGGGGGCTTTCCGGTCGGGCACTCTTGGAGAGCTCAATGATGGCCTCCGAATATATCCGAAAATCGATCCTCAATGAAAATCGATCTGTATGGACCGCGCAACGCGAAGGCAGAACCAAAGATGGCAATGACGCCACTCACAAGGGAGTCCTCAAAATGCTCACCTTAGCAGAGCCCGGTGCAGATGCATTTTCTTTCTTCGAAAAAATCCAACTCGTGCCGATATCCATCAGCTACGAATATGACCCTACTGACATCCTGAAAATGCCTGAACTCATGGCCAAATCCCGAGATGAAAAGTATGTCAAAAGTGAAAATGAAGACTTTATCAATCTACTACGCGGTATCATGGGTACCAAAAAGCGGATTCATATCCAGGTCAATACCATCATGACAGAGGAAATCCGGGAAATATCCGGTATGGCGATCAATCTGGGAGAAAAACTCAGTCTCTTGGCTGAAAAAATCGACCGGCATATCTGGAAAGGATACAAACTGTGGCCGAGCAACTATATCGCTTACGATCTTTTGAATAAAAGTCAAAAATTCAAAGATCATTATTCAGATGAAGAAAAGTCTGCTTTTGAAAGGCGATTGACTGAGCGTGTCAGGTCATCCAATCCACTCGAGGTCGAAAATTTCCTGGCGATGTATGCCAACCCCGTTACCAATCATTTACAGGTGCACTAAATAGAAAAAGGCTGTCTCAATTTACTGAAACAGCCTTTTTATATTCCTCCTATTAAGTGGATCAATTAGGATATACTTCCACGATGAATGTACTTCCCTCACCCAGCTGGGAGTTGATTTTCAGGTTTCCTTTCATTTCTTTGATCATGTGGGTGACTAGCCCAAGACCAAATCCAAATCCCTTTTCTCCGGAAGTGCCATTACTGGATTGGACATGGCCCTCTAGGATTTCCTCGATTTTTTGACGGGTCATCCCTTCACCCGTATCGCTTACCACACAGGTGAGGATCTTGTTGGATTCCAAAAGATCAAGCCTCAAAGTCAGGGAGACCCTGCCTCCTGATGGGGTAAACTTAAGCGCATTGGACATCAGATTTCCGAGTATTTGCAGGATGCGTTTGGCAGAGAATTTCACTTCTCTATTGCCATTGTCCAGGAGGATATCCAAAGTGATATTTTTTGCCATTGCTGTCGGCAGATAGAGATCTCGGACCTTTTCTCCTAAGGATGGCAGGTTGATTTCACTTTTGTTGGACTTAGCCAAAATGGTCGATTTGTCATCCGAAAGAATATGGTCTGCCAATTCCAGGATGGTTTTCCCGCTTTTTTGAATTAGCTCAACATATTCTGAGATTTCGCCCATAGAGCTGTTTTCGGGCTGAACCTGAATCACTTCGGTAAGTCCGATGATCCCTCCTATAGGACCTCGGATGTCATGTGCAAGTTTTCTAGAAATTCGCTGAGCATCAGAGACTTCATCTTCCAGAAGCTTTTGAGTTTTGAGAAGGGTAAGTCGATTGGTCACCACTTTTCCCAACTGGACCAGCATTTCCTTTCTTTCCTTCGAAAGTTGGCGTGCTTCTGTATCCAACACGCAGAGGGCGCCGATGGCCAGATTTCCTTTAACCTTAAGTGGAACACCATAATAGTATCTCATTTTGGGTTCGTCCACGACATAAGTCCGATCCTTGAATCGAAAATCTGTATTGAGATTTTCTACCTCGAATCCATCGGCATTTTCCTCCAAAATGGTGTATTGACAGACCGAATCTTCCCGAGGCGACTGCAGGATATCAATTCCGTGTGTACCCACAGACCACTGATGGTAGGAATCAATCAGGTTGATCAAGGAGACTGGCATACCGGTAATCTCCGAGGCCAGCTGAGTCAAGTCTGAAAGGGAGTCCTGAATCGATGAATAATCAAGGTCTAACTCACTTAAGGCTAGTACTCTTTGGAGCTCGTTGGCGGGCTGGATAGCTAAATCAATAATTGGTTCGGTCATTTTGTTCATCAGCTAATGGTAGCTAAAGGTAATTTAAACAACTAACTTTTCTTAAAAATATGGAATAAGCCACTAGGATATGTATATTAACTGCAAATCTTGACAATTTCATGCATATCGTCATTTGGCTGATTAGCCTGATTTCGCTGAATATCCCCAATCCGGAAATCCAAACTATCCCTGTCGGCTACATCAAAACTCCTCTGGGTGAAATCTGGATCCAACTAGACGAACGAACTCCCCGTCATCGCCAAAGCTTCGTCGAATTGGCTGAATCGGGGTATTGGGATAGTCTTACATTTAACCGAGTGATTCCTGATTTTGTTGCGCAGGGTGGCTGTCCGGACACACCCGAAGGGTTTTCTGATCCAGAGTATTTGTTAGAGCCGGAGTTTCACCCCGATTTGACCCATCGCTACGGAGCAGTGGGCGCTGGCCGGGACGACAATCCTGGCAAAGTATCCGCAAGGTGTCAATTTTACATCGTCCAAAACAGAAATGGGCTTCATCGACTCGATGGAGATTATACGGTATTCGGTCAGGTGATTCGAGGAATGAACATCATCGATCAGATCGTAACCGTCGAGAGAAATAGCGCTGATGAACCCATCACGCCTATCACCTTGGATATAGATATCACCTATCTGACTTTGGAACAAATAAAACAACTAACCGAAAATCAATAACCTATGAATCACCCCATTCGAATCCTGGTAGTAGGATGTGGAAATATGGGAGCCTCACATGCCACAGCTTATCATCATATGCCTCAGTTTGAAATTTGCGGATTGGTGGCACGCGGTGAAAGCAAAAATAGACTCAACAAAAATCTCGGGGCTGACTATGCACTTTTCGATGACTACGAAAGGGCACTTCTGGAGACCAAGCCCGATGCGGTCTGCATATCTACCTATCCGGATACCCATGAGACCATGGCGCTGAAAGCACTGGAGGCGGGATGTCATATTTTCATCGAAAAACCACTGGCCGACACAGTAGCCGGATGTGAGCGAATCATTCAAGGCGCTAAGGAAAAAAACAAAAAAGTAGTAGTCGGATACATTCTCAGGCATCACCCATCGTGGATGAGATTTATTGAGGAGGCTCAGAAACTCGGTAAGCCGCTCGTAATGCGAATGAATCTCAATCAGCAAAGTCATGGATTCATGTGGGATGTCCATCGGAATCTCATGAAAACCCTCAGTCCAATAGTGGACTGTGGTGTTCACTACATCGATGTCATGTGTCAGATGACCCGATCCAAGCCTGTATGGGTATCAGCCATCGGGGCAAGATTGACCGATGATATCGCTATGGACAACTACAATTACGGACAACTGCAAATCCGATTTGAAGATGGATCGGTAGGCTGGTATGAGGCAGGATGGGGGCCTATGATCAGTGAGACGGCATTTTTTGTCAAAGATGTATTTGGCCCCAAGGGATCCGCCTCCATCGTAGCCAAAGATGCCGGTGCATCGGGTAAGTCTGATCACGTGGACTCACACACCAAAACCGAATCCATCCGCGTCCATCATGCTGACATCGATGAGAAAAATCATTTCGTCAAACCAGACCAATGGATCGACATGACCGACGAACCTGATCATCAGGAGCTTTGCAATAGAGAGCAGACCTATTTTCTTCAGGCAATCACCGAGGATATTGATCTCACCGATCACTTGGCCGATGCGCTCAACAGTCTCAGAATCGCCTTTGCCTGCGACGAATCGGTAAAATCCGGCGAGGTAGTAAGACTCTAAATACAAAAAATGAAGTAACCAATTATCCCTGAGAATAATAGTATCTTTCTACCGCATCACCCTACCTGTATGGGAACGAGCCCTACTCAACGAATAGCGGGAATATCCAATCTCCCACCTACTGATATCTCATCAAATCCTGAGAGTGAAACACCTATTTTGAGAGCTGGATATTGGGAGTACCTAGCGGAAGCGCAGGGACTTTTCTGGTCTGAGGAGGTTTATGACATCTTGGAGCTTTCCCCGACCACCCAGTCAGATTGGAAGAGATTGCTGGATGGAGTGATCCTCGAGCTTCGCAGCCACACTGAGACTTATATCCAAAATGGACTCGAAAAGACAGGTTATTTTCAGGTTTCTACACTTTATCAAAATCCGCAAGGGAAGCACAAATATCTCCTTATTGAAGGTTCGGTCACTCCCATCGGCCAGAGCGGGGTAGTGAGAAAATCCGGTTTTATCAAAGAACTTACCCTGAGCCAAGGTGTCTTTTCAGATTACCACAAGGTGGAAACGATCTTTGATGCCCTTCCAGACCTAATCTGGATGATTGACCCACAGCTGAGATTGGTATATGCCAACTCTGCATTCTTGGATGAATATCAAGAACGATGGGGAATGCATCTGGAACCCCTGCAGCCCATGTTTGATCCATTAGCCCAGCCGACTGAATTGGTGGAATATTGGACAAAAGCCTATCAGAAAGCTTTAGGAGGTGAGTTTTTCAATGAAACTGTAGAAGTACAAAAAACCACAAAGACCATTTATTGGGACACCCGGTTTATCCCCATTACCCAAGAAAATGAGATCGGTTTGGTAACCTGTATTTCCAAGGACATCACTGCCCAAGTCATCAAGGAAAAGGAAGCCCAGGATCTGGTAGAAAAACTCAACCTAGCCCAGAAAATAGGGAAAATCGGTTATTGGGAATTCAACATGGAAACCCAATCCATTTTTTGGTCTGATGAAGTGTATGAAATCTGGGGAATCCCTGTCAACTCCATAGAACCCAATTTCGACTATTTTCTCTCCACTTTTCTTCCGGAAGACATTCAACCATTTCTACAGGAGCATGAGGCTGCCATCACTGGAGTCAAACCACTCGATGCCATCCATCGCATCCAAACAGCAAATGCTGAGATCAAATATCTCCGGGAAAAAGGAACCATCACGATCATCGATGGGGTCAAGAGATTTACTGGTACAGTCCAGGATATCACCAAAGAGCAACTGACCAAAATCACCCTGGACGAACGAAACCGGTTTATTGAAACCGTACTTTCCAATATTTCAATGGGAATAGCCGTGAACAAAATGGATTCCGGGGAAGCCACTTACATCAATCCGGCTTTTTCACAGATCTATGGCTGGCCTGCTGAAATTCTGAGAAATATTGAATCCTTTTTTACGGCGGTTTATCCAGATCCAGTTTTTAGGCAAAATATCACGTCCAAAATTCTGGCAGACATCCAATCAGGCAATCCTGATAAGATGACCTGGAAAGACATTCCTATCCAAACTCAAACAGGGCAGACCAAATTTGTTTCCGCCAAAAATATCCCCATTCCTGAGCTCAACCTCATGATCTCCACGGTCCTCGACGAGACAGACAGATACTGGGCCGAGCACTCACTTCGGTCTAGCAACGAGCGCTTTCACCTGGCCACGCAGGCAGTTTCTGATGCTATCTGGGATTGGAATGTGGAGAAAAAGGAAATTTTTTGGGGAAAAGGATACCATAAACTCTTCGGATATCCTGCGGATATGGAGTACGTCGAGGAGTCCTTTTGGCAGAGCAAAGTTCACCCGGAAGATTTTGACGAAACTTTCAAGTCAATCCTTCAAGCCAGACAAAACACTTCCACTTATCGATGGAGTGGTCAATACCGGTTTCAAAAAGCGGATGGCAGCTATGCCTTTGTAAAAGAAAACACCATCATCATCAGAGATCAGCATGGTAGTCCGATCCGCATGGTCGGAGCCCTAAAAGACATCACCGAGGACCGCAAAACCCAGCTCCTACTCGAGGAAAAAACAGAACTGATCAGTACGACCTCACGGATAACTCAGTCCTTTTTGGAAGTGGACAATTGGGAAGAGAAAATTGATGAGTCACTTCGCCTCATCGGTGAAGCTACCCGGGCCGATCGAGCATATCTGTTGCGAGTCATAGAGGAAGATGAGGGTAAGCTATTTGCCAGCCAAACCAATGAATGGACTAACGGAAAAGTCAGCTCGGAACTAGAAAATCCAAATTATCAATACATCCCGCTAGAAGATCATCCCGAATTCCTTGCCCAAATCTACGAGCGGAAACCATTTATGGCACTGGTAAGCCAGCTGGATGGATTGACTCGCAAAATCCTGGAAGAGCAGTCCATCAAATCCATCCTGAATGTCCCCATTTTTGTAAAGAATCAAATTTTTGGCTACATCGGACTCGATGATTGTCATGAAGAGCGGTTTTGGTCTGAGGATGAATTTAGCTTTCTCAATGCCGTCACTACAAATTTGGCCTTTGTCATCGAGAAAAAAATCAATCTCGACAATCATCGGGAAGCACTCAATGGACGGAATGCCCTCTTGGAAAGTATCCGAGATTCATTCTTCGCACTGGATAAAGATTATCGAGTCACTTACTGGAACAATATTCTTGAAAAAAGAACAGGCATAGATCGAGGTACCATCATTGGCCGTTCGATTTGGGAGTTTATCAAAGATCCCAATTCGGATTTTGATAATGCTTATGAAAAAGTGCTGAATCAAGGTCAGACCGTCACGTTTGAGACTTTTGACTCATGGATCAACGCCTGGCTAGAAGTCACCATGTACCCCAGCGAAAATGGGCTTTCGGCCATTATTCGAGATATCACTGAGCGCAAAGAACATGATCAGAAGATCAAAGAAATCAATGATCGCTTAAATCTGGTGTATCAGGCATCTCAGGAGGCGATTTGGGAATGGAATATTCAGACCAATGACCACTACTGGGGAGAGGGTTTCAATGTGCTTTTCGACGAAGAGGTGGCTGGACTGCAAAATAACTTTGATCGGTGGTCCAAAAATGTGCATCCAGAGGATCGAGACCGGGTATTCGCCGAACTCAATACTGCACTACTAGATCCTAAGGTCAAATACAACGAGTCAGAATATCGATTTATCAAGAAAGGCAAACGGATCATCTATCTACTGGACAAGTCGCTCATCATCCGTGACGAAAATGGAAAAGCGATCCGGGTTGTGGGTTCGATTCAGGATATTTCCTCCAGAAAAGCCTACGAAGAATCTCTGAAAATCCTCAATCAGGAGCTCCTCGAGTCCAATAAGGAACTCGAGTCTATCAACAAAGAACTGGAGCAATTTGCATTCGTGGCTTCCCATGACCTACAGGAACCCATCCGGATGATATCCGGTTTTCTGGGGCTCATTGAGAAAAAATACAGTCCCATACTCGACGAGACTGGAAAAAAGTACATTCATTTTGCGGTAGATGGCGCCAAACGCATGCGCAACGTAATCCTGGATTTGTTGGAATTCTCCCGAGCAGGAAATATCTCCGAAGAGAAAAAGTGGATCAAATCAGACGAACTGGTGCGGGAGGTCATGCGGTTTTTGGCCAAAGACATTCAAGAAAAAAAAGCAACTATCCACATCGGAGCGCTGCCGGAGATATTCTGTCACTCCAATGCCATGATGCAAGTTTTCCAAAATCTCATCAACAACGGCATCAAATACCATCTACCAGATAGCAATCCGGGAATCTGGATCAATGGTGAAGCCACCGACGAGGGCTGGAAATTCTCCATTCGGGACAATGGAATCGGTATCGAGGAAATTTATCTGGAAAAGATTTTTGTTATTTTCCAGCGACTCCATCAGAAGGATCAGTTCTCAGGTTCGGGGATTGGGCTATCCATTTGTAAAAAAATCGTGGAATATCATGGAGGAAAAATCTGGGTGGAATCAACCCCTGGCCAAGGCTCAACCTTTTTCTTTACTATCAAAAAATAAGGAGTACCCATGGAAAAAGTAAAAACCATTTTTATCAAAATTTTTTCTCAATATCCTTTTGTTACCGGTCTAGTTGTTTTTTTGATCGCTTTTTTGCTTACCTCAGTACTCTCGATCCGGGAGTATCAGCTCCTGATTTCTCAGGAAAGGGAGCTGGTGTCAGGCAAATTGGCCGAAGTCAGAAACTCACTGGGCACCCTGATCAATAACGGAACTGCTGCCGGTCGCACACTGGCATTTCTGGCAAAGACCATAGATCCTGTGGCTAACTTTGATTCGATCGCACCGCTGATTTTGGCCAATAATCCTGAAATAGATGTCATCCAATACCTCGATAGTAGCACGATAGTAGCTGTGTATCCCCTGCCTGGCAATGAATCGGTGATCGGATACGATGTCCTGGAAAATCCAACTATTCGTGAAGAGGTGCTCGAAGCCATCAACCGAAAAAACATGTTTTTCTCAGGACCACTCGCTCTAAGACAAGGCGGCATGGGGATCGTAGGCCGGATGCCCATCTTCAATGCTGATGGAAGTCTAAAAGGAATCTCAGCGGTGATCATCAAACTCGAAACCGTGATCAAAAAATTGGAAGAGTCGGTCCTAAAAGGTCAGAATTTTGGCATTCAACTGTCTAAAATCAATTCCAATTCGGGAGATCTTGAGACCTACATTCCAGGTAATGAGCTTCCTCTGGAAAATACCGAAAACCTCCTCAGCCAATTTATTTCTGAGGGTAATTGGACCATCTCTGTCTGGCTCAAAAATTCAACTGCATGGTCTGACTCTTTGCCGGGAATATGGTTTCGTGCCATCTTTTCCGTTTTGATGGGCATTTTGGCGTTTACATTTGCCACACTACCCAATCTTCTCACCAAGCTGGTGGATCAAAAATCTCGCGAACTCATTATCGCCAATAATCGCTTTGAGCTGGCTACCAAAGCCACTTCAGATATTATCTGGGATTGGCACATCGATACAGATCATATCTACAGAACGGAGAATTTTGCGGAAAGACTAGGCTATCAGGAAGATCAGCGGCATCTCGGCAAAAACTTCTGGCAAAGTATCATTCACCCTGATGACATCGATCGTGTGCGCAAAAACCTGGAAGATTTCCTCAGCAGTGATCAGACTTACTGGGTACAGGAATTCCGAATCCGTAGAGGCGATGGCGCAATCATGTATGTCCTGGACAAAGGTTTTGCACTAAGAGATCCACAGGGGAAAGTCACCCGAATCATCGGTGCCACACAAGATATTACGGTCAAAAAACAAACCGAACTCGACCTGATCGAGGTCAATCAAAAATTGGCAAATGCAAATCAAGAGCTTCAGGCCTTTGCTACCGTAGCTTCGCACGACATGAAGGAACCCTTGCGGATGATCAGTTCCTTCATGCATCTGCTTCAATCAAAATATGGCCCCCAACTCGACCAAAAAGCCAATCAATACATTCACTTTGCCGTGGATGGAGCCACTCGGCTGGCACAGTTGATCAATGATCTCCTGGAGTTTTCCAGAGTGGGATTCGATTCCAAACTGGTCACTGAGATAGCTATTGATCAGGTTCTGAAGGAAGTAATCAGCCTCAAATCTGACATCATCCGAGATACGAATGCAAAAATTGATATCGGACCCATGCCGACTATCAAAAGCATAGAAATACCGGTTCGAATTGTTTTTCAAAACCTTATTGGAAATGCGCTGAAATATATCAAGCCCGAACAGAACATTCACATTCAGGTGGAGTCTGTGGAATTGCCCACGCATTGGCAGTTTGTGGTGAGGGACAATGGCATCGGCATCGAACCAAGCTATCTGGAGCAGATTTTCGACTTACTGAAACGGCTCCATCCCAAAAGCGTCTATCCCGGCACGGGAATGGGATTGACCACTTGTCGTAAAATTGTAACCCAGTTTGGAGGTAAAATATGGGCAGAGTCGACCCCAGGTGAAGGAAGCAGCTTTTACTTTACCTTGAAAAAAATCCAGGACTAAATCGGTATTCGAAAAGATTTTGGTCTGGTATAACTTTGATCTATCTGAAATACATAGTCTAGAAAAACGGTCACTTGAAATTCTTTTTTCTAAGGAATTAGATCCAAAGGCTTTGAATTTGACTTGAAGGTTTCGACCTTCAACAGCTCTGAATATTCTTTCAGAGAAGATTAATAAATTCACCCACCACAAATATGCAGAAAGACAATACTGCCTATCATATTTTGGTCATCGAGGACAACGTCGGCGACTACTTTCTCATCGAAGAGTATTTTTCTGAAAATCTTTTTCAGCATCACCTGGTACAAGTGGAGACCTTTCAGGAGGCCAAGCGACGGCTTTCTGACAAATCAGAAAAATGGGATGCGATTTTTTTGGATCTATCTCTACCCGATCACTCCGGTGAGGGCTTGATCGTGGATGTACTCAATATGGCCATTGGAGTTCCGGTGATTGCTTTGACGGGATTTTCGGATTTGGAATTCAGCAAAAAGTCACTCTCCTTGGGGGTTTCGGATTATCTTTTGAAAGATGAGTTGAACTCTACAGTGCTGTATAAAACCCTGATCTACGCTATCCAGCGGAAAAAAATTATTTCCAACCTGCAGCTTTCAGAGAAAAAATACAGCGACCTTTTCCAACTCAGTCCTATACCCATGTTGGTCTATGATCAGAAATCCAGCCTGATCGTGGATGTCAATCAGGCGGCGATAGAAAAATATGGCTACACACGCCAGGAATTCCAGGCGATCCCCCCCATGACCCTTTGGAAAAACCCGACCTTTGACAATCTCAGTGGATTTTTGAAAGAAAAATCAAAAAAATCCAAGCACGAGCATCAGATCAAAACCGGTGAACTCATCACCGTAGAGATCGACTCAGCATCTATTCACTACGGAGATGAATCAGCCGATCTAATTCTGGTCAATGACATCACCGAAAAAAATCAATACATCCAGACTATCGAAAAGCAAAACCAAACCTTCCACGAAATCGCCTGGATCCAATCCCATATTGTGCGAGCTCCTTTGGCCCGATTGATGGGCCTGGTCAATGTGCTCGAATTTGAAAAAGATCCCAACTCCAAAGAGTATCAGGACTTGATCGAATACATCAGAGTATCTGTCGAAGAACTCGATATGATCATCCGGGACATCAGTAAAAAATCAGAGTTAGTAATCACCCAAAATACCCCACAAGAAAACCATGAATCCTGAAATCATCCTAATTGACGACGATGAGATCTTGCTGGTCATTTTGGAAAAAATGATCAATAAAGTAATGGGAGAACTAGATCTCAAATCATTCAATTCGGGAACTTCCGCATTGGATTTTTTGAGAAACAATCCCAAAAATGAAACTTCTGCCCGATTTCTCCTAGTCGATATCAACCTAAAAGACATGACTGGGTGGGAATTTCTCACACAAATGGAAGCTGAAAAAAACCAAGACTTCAAAGCCATCGTCATGACCTCCTCGGTCAGCCTCAGCAATCACGCCACAGCAGAAAGATTCCCCGCTGTGATCGACTTCTTCGAAAAACCCATCACCTTCAAAATCATCGAGCAAATCCATCAAAAAATCACGCAAGAGATCGGCTAACGGCTTGATATCCGAAAAAGGAAAGCACAGAGAGATTTCCTATTTTGCTTTTTGCAATCCAACCCAAACCTACCTATGAAAAATCAATCCGTTCTCATCACCGGAGGAGCAAGTGGCATTGGACTCGCCATGGTCCGAAAATTTGCAGCAGAGGG
>VFQM010001139.1_pt1 | contig 24419 bp, 19 predicted proteins | sample 3512391 | NCBI WGS metagenome assembly VFQM01 (sample SAMN10412369, study PRJNA504923) | tailings metagenome | isolation source: Replicate 1 from Balatoc abandoned mine | place: Philippines | reverse complement strand
TTTTTACCCAAACCACATAAACACCTCAGTATCAGTAAAACCCCAAAAAAAATTCCACCCTCAACACAATAAGTTAACCAAATAGTGCAATAAAAACTTCTTCCTTTTTCCCCAGTGTTTCCTTTGTATCTTTGTTATTCTATCCATTCTATTTAGTTAACCGGTGAATTCTTCAGGAAACTTTGAGTAAATTCTGCCAACAATCCCAACATTCCGCCCATTTTAAAACGGTACAACCTTATCAATATGTGGTCTTTCTTTTCATCTTCGGCTAAAAAACCTTGGACCCACTATGTGTCCACCGATATGCACGCACACTTTTTACCTGGCATAGATGATGGAGCGCCGGATCTTTCGACATCACTGGACTTAATTCGAGGTCTACAGCAGATGGGGTATCAACGGCTGATAGCCACGCCTCATATAATGCCTGGGTTTTATCCTAATACTCCCCAGACCATTCTATCAGCTTTGAACGAAACAAAACGTGCTGCCGAACAACTGGGGCTTCCTATTACTTTGGAGGCAGCGGCTGAATATTTCATGGACGAGTCCATGGAAGAGTTGATCGAGCAGGATACGATATTATCCTTTGGTCAGCCTAAATGCGTCTTAGTCGAAATGTCATTTGTTTCGCAAGCGCCCATGTGGGAGTCTATTTTTTTCCTTTTACAGACCAAGGGATATCAGCCCGTTTTGGCACATCCCGAGCGATATGCTTATTTTCATGGAAATCTACGCGCGTATCAGGCATTTTTGGATCGCGGGGGCTGGATGCAGGTAAACTTAACCTCGTTAGCCGGACATTATGGAAAAGCTACGCAACGTGTCGCCAAAGAATTAATTAAGTCGGGGATGATTCAACTTTTAGGTACCGACCTCCACCATCACCAACACCTGCACGTATTGAATACCTCCTTATATAGTAAAGAGATGGAGCAAGTCCTGTCGGGAGTTGCGTGGAAGAATTCGGTACTTTAGGTTATTTTTTCCAAGTTGGCACTACGCTACCCTCTGGCTTTTGGCCTAATAAGTGTAGAGCGGAAGGAGCCATTTGATATAGAAAAACTCGTTCTGTGTTTTTGACTTCACCCAAAGGTAAGATTCCTGGTCCTAGTGCTCCCATCCAAAGTTCAAAGCAATCTCGGATGATACGACCATGGCTAGTCCATTGACTTTTGACTTGATCTCCCCTCCCGTGGTCTGTTGTCAGGAGAAAATAGGTATTCCCAACATACATGGAATCTTGTTGACAGTAATTCCATAGATCTTGTACGAATGCATCGAAGGTGTGGGCTGCCTCAATATAGGCATCGTAATTTCCCTGATGAGCAAATTCGTCTGTTTCATCAAATGAAATGAGCACCACCTTTGGTTTATTCTTTTTTATGTACTCCTTGGCAAAAAAGTAAGTTAAAAAATCGCGTCGACTACTTCCTTGGCTAGGCAATATACGTTGGATGTCATTCAGCAAGGCTTCTTTATCATTGGGATGTACCGCTGTCATTTGACCTGCATTGACGGGTACTCCACTTCGTGGGCTATTTATTATGAAAGGAAAAACATCCCATGTTCCAAATGCAGCCACTTTTCCTTGAAAGGCTGGGTCTCGATTTATTTTCTCTAAAAAAGTCGTGTGGGGGTTATAGAATTTATCATTGGAATTGATATCTGGATCTGGATTTCCGGTGAGCATCTCATTATATCCTGGATAGGAAAACCCATGCATATTCCTAAGTTGGACTTCTGAACCCATCTTTCGATTTCCGAGTAGCTGGCCCTGCCCAGCGAAAATAGACCAAAGAAAGGGAAATAGTTTTTCACGTCTATCTTGTGGGGTTGTCGCACCGAAGCGTTCCCACATCTCGTTGGGTCGTCGGGTAAAATCTTTTGAATAAACTAATGTGGAGTCGACTCCCTGGAAAAGCTCTTGCCACCTCAGGCCGTCGGTGGTGATTAGAAAAAGGTTGGGTTCCTCTTGCGCTTGGGAGATTTGAGGCGAAAGTAAACCTAAAACTAGATAGATAATGAATGTAGGTAGCTTTGACATAGGGAAAGGAAATAAGAAATGGGGGGAACGAGAACTTCAGGGTCTTTGGCTTCATCGTCCAAAATTCGAAGTTGAATGATTTCCTGAAAAAAAGGGAGTTCTTCAAACAATTCGATTTCATTAGGCAGCATGGGCCCACCTTGAAGCCAGAATGTCGCTTTGCTGGCATCCGATAAGCCATGAAAATAGTCGGTATTCTTACTACACAAATACCGCTTGGCCAAGACATGGCTTTCGACGAGCCTAGCGACCTCCTCGCCAAATCCATTTTCTCGCATCCAATCTCCAGCTACTTTTTCATGGAATTGGTGCCCATATACATCCATTTTATCTGCTGGATTGGTGATGGGCATGAGGTGGCCAATATCGTGTAGAAAAGCCGCGATCTGAACTGAAGGTTTTAACCCTTTTTCTATGGCGAGGAGTGCCGCTTGTCCGGCATGTTGGTATTGGGTAACCTCTTCCCCAAAATAGGGTTGTTCTCCCTCCTTTTGAAAAAGGCGGTTGATCTCCTCTAAGGTATGATTTATATTGACTTTCATTATATTTATATATGTATGAGTGCTTTGTTGTTTGGTTGAGCAAAGCTTACATAATTGGGAAGTGGGAGGTATACATTAAAATGACCCCAGGTAAACTACCCAGGGTCAAGTAACCGATCACATTATTGAAGAATCCACAGGACATCATTGATATCATCGCGGCCATTGAATTGGCGTTGAATAGCGGCGCGGTAGTTTTGCTCATTGGTTGTCCGCTCTGACAACGGATATTGCCAACGAACAGCAATTCTACCAGAGTTACCGGTGCCTACCCCGGTGTAAAAGATTGGGAAGCCTGTACGACGCCAGTTAAAATAGGCTTCCATGCCTGAGTTCATAAAAAAGGCGATGTATTTTTGGGTGATGATCTTGCTCAAACCAGCTGTACCGGTTTCATACCGCACATTGGCTTGGTTCAGATAGGAGTCAAGACGGAAAGGAATGGTAAACGTACGGAAGTCAGTGGCATTTCGACCTCCGGTTTGGGAGTAGGTCATGGTATTATCTCCCTCTTTAATCCCATAGAAGTCGAAAGAAGCTTTGATGCCTCGGTGGTACCACGTTTCGGCACTTTGGCTAGAGTCCCACAAACGGTGAAGCCCCTCGGCGATATTAAAACACATTTCGGGATATCCCACTAAGAAGGTGTTTTGGCCGATGTAGTTGGTATAAAATCGATTTCGGTTTTGAAATGAATAACTTCCGGGAGCAAAGCCAGGTCCATTGTTGATACCTGCTTTAAACGACATATCCGACAAATCTTCTCCGGCGCTTGCACCGACATAGGCAGAATAGTCGGAAGGAAGTTTGCCTGCTTTCAACTGCGAACCCGCAGGCTCACAAGTAACCATCACCCGGGGGTCGTTACGCTCTACCAAGGGTGTGATATACGCGGCCGACATATTTTGGCGTGTGGCATCAAAACCAAAGTTATCTGGGTTGGATGGGTATTTATTGAAAACATTGGAAACGAATTGCAGATTGTCGGACAGACCCTCCATTAAGGGGTATTGGGTTGGATTAGACAAAATGGCTTTGAAACGGCCTCTGATGTTCAAATCGGTGTCATTTTCTTTTTTACTTAATGAAATCAAAACTCGTAATTGAAAGGCGTTTACGGTTTTTTGCCAATTGCGTAAATTACCATTAAAATAGAAGTCACCTGTCAAAGTACCATTCCCTTGGGCGATCAACTGGGCTAGTTCAGTATTGGATTCATCCAACCATTTCAGGATTTGCAGGTACACCTGTTTTTGTGAATCGTAGGTAGGGGCTGTGTTATCGATTCCTTTGAGTGCATTGGATAAAGGTAGGTCTCCGACCCGTTTGGTCATTTGATCATAAAAGTAGGCACGAAAGAATTTACCTAATGCGCTGTAAGGATTCACCTCGCCTCCACCGGCACGACGAGCTTCTTCTTCCATTTTGATTACATTTTTCAATGTAATGTATTGGTCAGGCATGGAAGTCCAGGTGTATTCGTTGGTGGCGTAGTAGTTGTAATTGGAAAGATAATATTGATTCCACCGCATCTCGGCCGAGAAAGGTCGACCAATGGAATTATACATATCCATTTCGATCCCTTGCAGGACCAATGAAGCGGGGACGCTAACGGGCCGATTAGGATCTTTTTCTAATTCGTCGAAGCTTTTTTCGCAACTTGAAAGAACGAAGAAGGTGGCAAAGCAAAGTCCGATGAATTTGCTTGTTTTAATGTGATTCCAATATTTCATAATGATTAATCAGACTGAGGTTGATCAAAAAGTTAAGTTGATGTTGACACCATAGCGGCGTGTAGAGGGAGTCTGCATGGTGGAGTTACTTCCCGTGACGTATTGATTTAAGTCAATATCTTTACTGGCGGCAAAATAGAGGAGATTTCGACCGACCAATGAAATGCTGGCTTGCTGGAATGTTCTGCCCAACCAAGCTTTAGGTAATTTGTAGCCTATCACGACTTCTCTTAACATACCAAACGATCGGCTCATTAGATTACCCTCGTTGGAATTGTAATACCGGCTAACCCAGTCTTGAAGGAATTGCTTGGTGGTATTGGGTGCAAACGACAGTTCATCCCAGTTGGTAACTTTTCCGTCGGCATCAAACTTCAATACGCCACCATTGGTGATCTGAACGCCTTCGCCTACCCAAGAGCGTACGCCGAGGTAATCTTGGTACCGTGCTTCGCCCATAGCGCCTTGGGTGGTTGCAATATGACGGCCTCCACGGAAGGTTTGTTGTTGAATATAGTTTGAGATCACCCCTCCAATACGGCCATCGAACTGAAAGCTCAAGCTCACGTTTTTGTAGTCCAATTTATTATTGATACCGAAAACGAAGTCCGGATTCAGATATCCTAGGAATTGGGAGATGGGTGCATAGATCGGTCGACCGGACGCATCGTTCACGATGTCACCAGAAGGAGTACGAACAAATGCTCGGCCATAAAATTTATCCAATCGATCCCCTACTTTAAAGAAGTTATTTAGGCTTTCGACACCGGGATAAATCTCGGTCAGTTTTTCGGTATAGGTAGAGTAATTGGCCAAAATCTCCCAGGTTAAACCATTCGCGTTTTTAACTGGGAATCCGCTAACGGAAGCTTCCCACCCTTTCTTTTGGGTTTTGATTCCATTGACCAATGCATTGGAGTAACCAGTGGCCGTTGAAACGGGTAAATTAAAGATCCGTGGGCCTTCGTTGGACACAAAATAGGTAACGTCAAAACTAATTCGGTTCTTCAGGAACTTCAGATCCATACCCACTTCGCTTTGCGATGTAGAGCTGGGTTGAAGAGCGGGATTATTTAAGGTATTAGTAAAATAGGCAGCGGGCTGATTATTATAGCCAAAAGGAGTGCTGTAAACCGCAGCGTTTTGATAGGACGGTCCATCGTAAGGGGAGATGTATTGATCGCCATAGCCGATTGGGTAGCTGAATCCAGGCGTAGAACCGATGGTCGATTGTGTTAGGCCGTCTTTTACATTTGCGAAAGAACCTCTGATTTTAGCAAAGGTGATGGCAGCTGGAAGAGGGATTAAATCGGAAATCACCGTCGATGCTGCGACTGATGGATAGAAGAAAGTATTATTTCCGGTTGGCAAGGTAGATAACTGGTCGACACGGCCGGTGGTAGAGAGCGTTAACCAATTTTTGAGTGAAAAATCGGCAGAATAGTAGGCAGAATTGACACGCATGTCAGACTGAAAGTTGTAAAGCTTTACTGGATTGGCTGAATTGGCGAAGTTATACAAGCCTGGTACGTTTAGGTAATCGGTTTTTCCGAACGAGGAATTGTATGAGAACGAGCGAATGTTTCCTCCCGCCCAAATCTTCGCATTAAGGCCTGTGACAATATCTTTATCGAAACGGATCAAGACATCGGTATTATTTTCGAATAAATTGCGGCGATCTTCGATGTAGTCTCCTCTACGTTCATCCCGTCCGTAGGATCCTGCGCTATAGGGCATTTTCTCGTTCCGGAACAAATCCCAGGTAGTCACTTGGGTACGAAGCATCACATCTAGGTAGTCGGTGAGTTGATAGGTAAGAGCGGCTTGTCCGATAACATCTGTTTTGTAGTGTCCTCTCAACCATTCGTAGCTCATAAAATACGGATTGTTGTACCGTTGGTACTCGGCATAGATTTGTTGGACCCCTTCTTTGCCGGGCTGCCAGTAGTTGCGCATATCGTCCACGTTCCAGTCGGCCCCTGCCCAAAGCACCATATTATAGATGAGGGAGTTTGGACCGTAGTTTACATCGGGGAAGTTCGGAGTATATTGGCGGTTATATTGAAGGCCAGAGGTGAACTTCAAACGATTGGAAAATTTGTAGTCGGAGGTAAGACTAAAATTTGAGATGTTCAGGTGGGTATTGGGTACAATTCCATTTTGGTAGGTATGCGAACCTGAAAAACGGAGGTTGTATTTTTCACCACTGGAGGAAATCGCTAAGTTATTGGTAGCCAGAACGCCAGTTTCAAGGAAACGAGTCAGGTTATCTTTTCCACGAGCGACCCACGGAGTTGGAATTCTACGGCCTGTGGCGGGATCGATCGGCGAGTCGTATTGGGGAATGAGCTGGCCTTCAAAGCGAGGGCCCCATCCACCGTCGTAATCCCCATCGTTTAGTCCTCCACCTTTACCATCCACAAACGCGTATTTTCCGTGATCTCCCGGGCCATATTCATCTTGTACTTTGGGAATGGCATAAAATCCGCGGTCAAATTGAGTGGAGGAGTTGAAGTCGATTTGGAAACCCCGGTTGTCTTTTGAACCTCGTTTGGTCGTAATTAAAATGGCTCCATTTTTACCTCTAAATCCATACAATGCGGAGGCGGAGGCTCCTTTTAAGACTGAATAATTTTCGATATCGTCAGGGCTAATATTCCAAGTATCGGAATTGACAGGTACGCCGTCCACCACAAAAAGTACGTCTGAATTTCCGCGAAGTGAAATGGCTGGGCGGCGAAGGAGTTCTTGTTGAATTCCCACTGTTAAACCTGCCACTTTTCCGGCTAACGCATTTAAGGCGTTGGGTTCGCGGGCTTTCACCACCGAGGCACCATCAACGGATTGAATGGCTACCCCAATGCGCCGGGTTTCTTTTTTAATCCCCAGGGCCGTCACGACAACTTCTTGCAAAGCTTTGGTATCGGGATTCAATATAATTTCTAAAAATGTGCTATTTCCCGGCACACGCTCTACGGTTTCGTACCCAATGGACGAGAAAACAAGAGGCGTTTGTGGATTGGGTACACTCATTTGAAAAGAGCCATCAGCACCGGAGAGGGTACCTGTGGAAGTTCCTTTGATTAAAATACTTACTCCAGGAATTGCGGATCCGTTGGATTCTTTGACGGTTCCTCGAATTTGGGTGACTTGTCCCCATACCAAGGAAGGAAGAAAGATCCCCATGAAAACCCCTAAAAGGAATTTTTTGATGATGTGATTGCAGTAGATTTGTTTCATACGAAAATTGAACAGGTAGTTTTTTATTGAATGGGTTATTTCCCCATTCATTTTCCTGCAAATCAACAGACCTAATTCAACCTATAGATTAAGCCTATATCATGAAAACATTAGGAAGTTTATCGGATTCGGACCGCCCACAAAATCGATTACATTGCTAATAATCTGACACTTAGAAGCAAAGTGGAGGTATTTTATTTTCGAAATGATTTAGTAATTTCATCACATGGACTTGATACTTACTTAATATCTATGCCGTTCATTTGTGGACCAAAAATTAGTCGTATGCCCAATATTTCATTAGTGGTCCTGGATATGGCTGGCACAACACTTCGTGACCAACGCGAAGTGGAAACTTGCTTTGCCAAGGCTTGTGCACAGACTGGACTTCAAGTTTCACCTGACCGAATTTTAGCCTTGCAGGGCTATGCCAAAGTCGAGGTTTTTCGTTTATTATGGACTGAGCGGATGGGGGATCATCATCCTGACTTAGAAGATACCATTGCTTTTTCGTACCTCACTTTTCGTTCGATTTTGGAGGAACACTACCGACACTCGTCCGTGATTCCAACGGAAGGATGTGTGGAGACCTTGACATTCTTGAAAGAATCGGGTATTCCAGCAGTTTTAACCACCGGATTTTACCGGGATGTAGTCGATATCATTTGGAATAAAATGGCGGCTTGGGTACCTGAAGGAAGTATCCAGGCGATCGTTGCGTCGGATGAAGTTGCCCAAGGACGTCCTGCACCTGACCTGATTTTTCGGGCCATGGCTATGTTGGGTGTGGATGACCCCAAGGAGGTGGTTCACATTGGGGATACGCCAGCCGATTTAAAAGCGGGTTATCGTGCGGGATGTGGATATAACTTGGCCGTTATAAACGGTACGCATACAGAGGAGCAGCTTTCCCCCTATCCGCACGATCATTTGTTGGCTCATTTAGGGGAATTTATTGAATTCATTCATCCGGTTCTTCACACTCAAACTTCAGCCTGGCATGAGTCGTCCAACCTATGATGTCCTAGTGGTGGGTGGTGGTATTTTGGGTGCTTTCCATGCCTACCATGCTGCGAAGAAAGGAAAGCGAGTTGCGTTATTCGAAAAGGATACCCAATCATCGGGTAGTACAGTTCAAAATTTTGGGCAAGTGGTACCTTCAGGGTTAAAGAGTCCATGGTTTGAATATGGCCTTCGTACGTTGGAGATTTACCAAGAACTTCAACAAAAGGGCGACTTTACACTTCGCCAACAGGGTAGCATTTACCTGGCTTCCGATGAGGCTGAGTGGCAAGTCGCTCAAGAGCTGAGTGATCGTCATTTGGAAAAAAATTATGACAATATTCTGCTAACACCACGGGGTGTGCAAGATCGATATCCCTTTTTACAGCCAGCTTATGCGGTGGGTGGGTTATTCTACCCACGGGATATGTCGGTAGAGCCTACGATTTTCATTCACCGATTTTTACACTATTTAAAGGAGCAACTCAAGGTGGATGTATTTTTTGGCCAGGCTATTGTGGACTGTCAGGAATCCAGTATCGGGGTTCAGGTCAAGTCGGCCAATCATCAAATTTGGCGCGCAGCGAAGGTTATCATTTGCAGCGGATATGTTTTCAATGTATTGTTTGCTGATTTATATGCTCAAAGTGGGCTGATCGTCAGCAAATTGCAAATGATGCAGACCTTGCCAATGCCGGACTTGCAGATGAAAGGTAATATGTTGACGGGGTTAACAATCCGGCGGTATGAATCGTTTGAAGAATGTCCATCTTTTCAGCAATTCAAGGTTTCGGATTCGTACCGAGACTTACTTGATTGGGGTATTCATATTTTATTTAAGCAGGCACAAGATGGATCCATCCTCATCGGTGACTCGCATGAGTATAGTCCAGTGGCACAGGCACAGGCTTTGGATCAAGTCAGCCGGGAGACCATCAACGAGCTTATTTTACAAGAGGCCGCGCGAATTGTTCAGTTTCCAGTCCGGACGATCGAAAAACGGTGGGCGGGATTTTATGCACAACATCCTGATGACTTATTTGAGTACAATGTTTCGGACAACATTCATATCCGGACGGGGATCGGCGGAAAGGGGATGTCGTCCAGTGCGGGATATGCCGAAAAAAGTATAGCCGACCTATTGGGTGGTCGCGGATAAAATGGTTTTTTTCTTCCAAAGTAGTTGATAGAAAAAGAAAGCCTGGCCCAGCGTTAAGCAGCCTCCTATGACGGCCAGTGCGTGGGTATATTGAAGAAAGAGTGTCGCCCAGCTGAGGTCGGGAGCCCATAGTTCTTTGAAGAATAGCAGGGCGACACTTCCAAAATAGCCAATGGAGTCGCAGAGGTACACAAAGTATCCCACATTTCCTCGAATATCGAAGAGTGCAATGAGCCGTTCAAAGAAAGCGATTTGTATAATGAGGTAGGGCAAAAACAAGCCGATGCCCACACCACACATCCAGAGGTCCGTCGGAATCCAACCCCGTGTAAAGGCATACGTTACCCAACCCATCCCACCAAAAGACAGGAGCATCAGAAAATGAATCCAGCCAAAAGCTTGTTGATTGGACCGAATCCAGGCGATGGAAGCCAGGAGAATGAATACCCAGGCGGCTATTTGTATTTCTTGTTGGGCATAAAAAGAGGGTGGAATTTGGGGAGAGAGTTCGGTCCAAATTTCGATCATGAACGAATCCCGGAAATCGCGCAGGGTGGTTAAAAGTGCGTACAATAGGATGATGAGAAATAGACCAACCCCATATCGACTCCAAGCTACTTGTTTATGTCGGATCGACATGGGTGTTCGCGCTTTACGGGCCGTCAGGTCACTGGTGGAAGGGGTTGGAAGGAGATGAAGCATCCAAAGAAAAAATAGGAAAGGAAGGAAGAATAAACCGCCCATGAGGGCAGGCATCCAGAATTCTGAGACTGGGAAATGGAGGCGAATGGACTGGTAAAGGGACTTTAAGATTCCGGAGGTCATGACCATGTTGATGCTGAGGCCGAGCGCTAGAAATTCCGTTAATCGGCGGCCCTCTAGGTAGCTAAAAACCAAACCCCAGATCATGCCAAGCGGTAGACCTGCCAGGAAGAGGGTCGTCCAGGCCCAGGATGGGGGTAGCCAACCAAATAAAATCAAACCCATTTCAGCGAAGCTAACCAGGCCTAGGAGCCATATCCACCGGTGGGAGGGACGATGGCTGGAAATAACTCGGACCCCGATGAATTTAGATACCATGTACCCGACAACCTGGGTGAGGAGCAGCACGGTTTTATAGGAGATACCGAAAACGGGGGTGACCGACTCATACATTCCCGTAGAAAACGGCTTGCGAAAGGCATAGGTACAGAAATAGATACCAAAGGCGGCAATCATGGCCCAAGCGGGCGAATGAGAAACCGGGCGAGGGGGGTGAGCCATCGGAAAAGTAGTTTTTTACGAAGAACGGCTTTCCCTGCAACCTAAGGGTTACGTGGATGTTACCAGAATGCTAAGGATAGGGAATGGTTCTGGGACAACCCTTGTTTAGAAGGTAGTATATATCCAAAATGTCATGATGTTACCTGCGAGTTGGTTTTCGTTTCCGTACCAAGAGAGACCCATGCCTGTTTTGTTTTTGGGACATGGGAGCCCGATGAACGCCATAGAGGAGAATCCCTTTGTGGCGGAATTTAGGCGAGTGGGCAAATCATTGCCACGGCCGGCGGCGATTTTATGTATTTCAGCTCATTGGGAAACGCGAGGAACTCAGGTGACGGCCATGCAAGCCCCGAGGACGATCCATGACTTTGGTGGATTTCCTCCTGCTTTACATGCCGTTCAGTATCCCGCGCCGGGAAGTCCAGAATTGGCTCAGGCGACACAGCAGTTGGTGGATATGACGGAGATATTGGCTGACCACCGCTGGGGATTGGATCATGGCGCATGGAGTGTGTTGACCCATTTATTTCCGAAGTCGGACGTGCCGGTGGTGCAATTGTCCTTGGACTATACCCAGCCCCCGGCGTATCATTATGCGTTGGCCCAACAACTAAAGGAGCTTCGGCACCGGGGTATTTTGGTGGTGGGCAGTGGCAATATGGTACATAATTTACGTCAGATAGCTTGGAATAAACTGGATCAGCCGTTTGGGTTTGAGTGGGCGTTGGAGGCGAATGACCAATTCAAGTACTTCATTCAGCAAGATCAGGTGGATCGATTGATTGGTTATTCGAAGGAAGGGGCGGCGATTCAGCGCGCGATTCCGTCGCCGGAGCATTTTCTTCCCTTGCTGTATACGATGGGGGTCCGGAATGAATCTGACACACCTCAATTTTTCAATGACGTTCCGGTGGGGGGATCTCTGACGATGACGAGTGTGATTTGGGGTGGGTGATCATATAGCTACGTTTGGTAGAGACGTAGCGATATTAATTCGGTAGAGACGTAGCAATGCTACGTCTCTACGAAGCGAAAATCGCCAACGCAAGGGATATCAACGGGTCGCACCTACGGAGCTTATCCGGTCTTAGGTCCATCGCTCATTTGCTACAAACGGTGGGCTCCGAGGGAGCCGTTTGTTGTCAAATAATCTCTTTGGGTGTGTTTCCGCAGGAGCCGCCCGATTATTGGGGCAATACTGCTATGAGCGTAGTAAGCACGACATTTTATGCGAAAAAGTACCCTGTTCGCTCAATTCTAAAGCTACAATCCATGTGTTCTCATATAAATCAATCAACAGGTTGGTATCAAAAAGGATCATGCTCGTTTCTAGGCATTTTCGGGTAAAGTCTGGTTTTTTTCATCTTGGGTGTATTCGAGGGTCATTTCTTCCTAGGGCTAGATTTTAGTTTTTATTCCCTCTTTTCGTATATTGTACTACGAAAATAGATCAACCCATGCCCGAATACTTCGAATTCAATCATGACCCCGCTCACCCAAATCGCCTATTGGGTATCCCGTTTACAGAGATGGTGAGGATTAAGGCGAAGGGAAAAGAATTTATCATGCTGGATGACTCAAATAAGGAGGTGAAGATCACCTTTGATCACGATTTTTACCTCGGTGCCTACCCGGTTACCCAAGCCCTGTACGAACACGTCATGGGAGAAAATCCTTCTGCTTTCAAGGGCCCCCAACGGCCAGTAGAACAAGTTTCATGGAATGATATCAAACAGCCTGATGGATTTATGGAAAAATTGGAAGGCATGTTAAAATTTGATTTCAAACTTACTTTACCCACACATTACCAATGGCTTTATGCTGCATCTTCCGGAGCTAAACAAAATAGTAGATTGACTTATGCGGGCAGTAATGACCTTAACAATGTAGGTTGGTTCGAAGGTAACAATAATATAACCACCATGCCCGTGGGTTTGAAACAACCGAACGAGTTTGGATTATATGATATGAGTGGAAATGTGTCGGAGTTGTTGGAAACCTTAACTTTATCACATAGAGATAAAGTTAATGAAATGCTTTTGGATATCAAACTGTCAAAAAGTAGGTTTTTAATGACCCACATTGGTGGAGCCTTTGATCGAAGCGCACCAGATTCACAAGTAAAATTACAGCAAATGGATTTACGTGCTTACCCAGCTGGATTCAAGTTTCAATTTATTAGCTTCAGACTTTGTTTTGAGCCAAAACAATAAATATTTAAAAATAGTAAATGACACCAATTGAAATACTACAAGAATATAGTTTTATCAAAGAGGAATCTCGTTCGCTTGATTCTCTCAAGGTTTACCTTGGAAAAGTCAAACATTCGAATAATTTCGGAGAACAATTTCAAGATGACATTCGCTACTCTGTTGACTTAGAAGGAAATGTTAATGGTTTAATGATTTCACCTGAAGAAATCGAATTGTCGTTAGGTGATTTAAAAGCCTTATTCAATGAAGTAAAGGAATCTCTTGAAGTATTGTCAATCACAGCCTTTTCCGGTGAACTGCAACTCACCCATTTCCCCAAACTCACCTACCTCAACGTCAGCCAGAGCCCGGAACTTACCACGCTACATGTAGACAATGCCCCCAATCTAAAGGAAATTCACGCAAGCTTATGTCCAAAACTAACCGAGGTGAAACTAGGAGCTGAATTAAATGAGCTAGAAAAGCTGGATATCTCCAAAAGTCCGGTAGAGATATTTGAAACAAAGACAGAGCTCAAGAACCTAGCCTATTTCATTGCGTTTGAGACCAAATTCAAGCAATTGAATTTGGCACACATGAGCCGAATCAAATACCTGATTGCACCCAATAGTGGGATTTTGGAGATTGATTGGACGAAAGTAAAGTCATTATCTCGTATTGAATCTTTAGAATTACCTGAAATGTACGATTCTAAAGATGATGCATTGAATGAAATTATCCGCAATGTTTCAAATGAATTTCCAATTCGCATCAATAAATACTTGAGCAGATTATTAAATGATCAATACATTGGTCTGAAAAGAATTAAGATTTTACTACTTGGCAACACCACAAGTGGTAAATCTACGCTGAGAAGAATCCTTTTTTCGAAAGCTGGAGAAGAGAAAAAAGCTGCCTTAATTAAAGAGGAAAGTACGCATGGAGTCATTATTGAAAATCGGGAAGTGGATACCGCTCAAAAAGTCAATGTTCTGTTATTTGATTTTGGTGGACAAGATTATTACCATAGCACCCATTTACCATTTTATCAAAAAGACACTCTACATTGGTTAGTTTTTAAATCAGAATTACCTGAAATTCCAAATGCTTACACGTATGGTCTAAAAAAAACAAATAAGACCGAAGAGTTATTTTTCCCTATATCCTATTGGTTAAATAGCCTAAAATCATTAGGAATGGCAGGTGATTCAGGCCCCTTAGTTGATATTATTCAAAATTTACATGAAAATATCCATTCAAAATATGAATTGAATAATTTTGATTTAAAGAAAATTTCATATTTAAGAATAGGTGATATTATAGATTTTGATTTTCATAATAATACCCAAAATTTCAAAAAATGGCTTTTAAATAGAATTGAAAATCAAAATTACGATCGCATTATTCTAAAAAAAGATTACGAATTACATACTACTTTAGCTAAACAAAAAAATATTGTATTTACCATTGATGAGATCATAAAGTTAGTTGATAATTCCACCACGAAAGAAAAAGTTACTCAATCACTAGAATATCTTCATTCAAACTTTCTGGGTTATTTGGTGACAATACCAGAAGAAGTAAATCGAAAAATGTCTTCCTTTTTCATCCGTGATCTCACCCAATTCTCCCAATGGATTCACCAGATCCTTTCCAAGGAATTAATTTCGGGTGATGGGCAACATGGTTATTTTAATAGAGAGGAGGCTACAAAAAGACTTCGTACCAAAGCAGCTAAAGGTCATATTGATAAAATCATTACCTTTCTAGAAAAGGAACACATCATTTTTCCAGTACAAGGCAAAACCGATACATGGATCGCCCCAAGTTATTTATCTGCACCAAAATTACAAGTTGAACAACTTTTATTAGCGAGCTTTGATGAACCCGATGTTAAAATTTTTCTTCCTGATTTCTTTCACACCAATCTGATCCACGTTTTGATCAAGGAATTCAAGGATAGCTTGGTGCAAGATCTTGGAAATAAGACCTACTTGCTGTGGAAAAATAAGATCTTACTTTACGAAGACAATAAGAAAGAGAAGTCCAATCAAAAAGCCTTTTTGCTATTGGAATTGATTTATCCCATGGATGCGGAGTATTCGAAGTACAAAATAGAAAACTCAGCTCTTGAGTGTCCGGTTTTGGTCATTCGGCGCAATCAGTCGGGATTTGTTGCGGAATCGATTTTTGCGAAAATTTATCAATACATAAACAAACATTTTACTGACAAAAATATTACCAAAGAAATTTGGCTCAAGTCAAAGCTGGGTGATTATATTCCCATTGATTGTTTGAACCAAAATAATAAAAATACCTATTCAGAACGATTACAATCTGTCTATTATAATGAAACCTTCTATCCGATGCGAGATTTTCAGTATTTCATCAAAGAGGGATACACATTGCCTAACAAAGTATTTATCGCATATTCAAAGGCAAATGCCGACTTAGTAGAAGAGTTCATTCTACACCTTCAACCCTACCGAGAACGAGGCGAATTGGATTTCTTTTATGATAAAGAATTGAGGATGGGCGATAAATGGGATGAGGCCATAAAAAAAGAGCTACTTGATAGCGATAAATTAGTGTGCCTCATTTCCCCACATTTACTCAATACCCATTACGTAACACACTTGGAGTTACCTTTAGCAGTTGAGAAAGGAAAGGAAATTATTCCTATCATATTGGAAGATTGTGATTGGATGAATTTACCTATCCGTGGAAAGGACAAAATTTTAAATGAATATTTAGGTGAATTCAATGCACCCAAAAAAGGCGAATACATTTCTCCCAATCGTTCAGAAAGGCAAAAGGAATGGAACCTACTTGCAAAAAAACTAACTTTAAAATCAAATGACCGAACACTTTCACAAACACCTGGACATCCTGCAGGGCTTGATCAGCCGGATGGCCGGGAATAGCTCATCGTGTAAAAATTACTGCGTGACGTTGGTTACGGGGGTTTTAGCCCTAGATCAAGTAAAGACAGAGCACACGTTGACAGGACTGGCTTTCATCCCTGTTGTGCTTTTTTGCTTTTTGGATGCGTATTATTTGTCGCTGGAATGGCATTTCAAACAACAGTTTAGGGAACTTATCAAGCTTTGGCAAGAGGATAAGCTCAAGACCAAGCACCTGTTCACCATACAACCCTCCGGCAAAGGGGTTCATGGTATTGGTTTGGTTTTAGAGGCTATAGGATCCTATTCCATCTTTCCGTTCTATGGGGCCTTGAGCTTGGTGATTGGGGTGTTGATTTGCATGAGCAAATAATTTTTTCAAACAGTTGATTCCAGCGATTTCGCCTTCGAAACGGTAAAAAGGCCCCATCGAACCTATTGCGCCGAATACGACAGAAGAAAACAAAAAGAAAAATCGGCGGGTGGAGTTTGTTGTGTTGTGAGTGCTTTGTGGGGAGAACTGGCGTTTAGTCCCTGGGTTTTTTCCTCGACCCGATTCTACATAAAGTCTTTAGCGACCACTGAAGATAGCTTGGTGATTCAAACCTCAATATCTAAAGAATGGCCAGCGAATCCTCAAATATCTCGAACATTCCAGAAGAGCCAATCCCTAACTCTACTTTTCCAGCTCACTACCTAGAAGCGGTGAGCATTCAAGTCAATCCTTTCCATTTTCTGTATGCACAAGAAATCTTGTTGCACCTCAATAGACACGTATTTGCCCAAAAACTATACATTTTATATAGTTTCGCTTCACAAAATGTATAGTTTTCAATTCGTTAATTGAAGGGTTAGAATTATAAATTTGTTCAACACTTATCAAAAAGTCTGCAGCTGTTTAATAAGTGTCTTTCTTTTATTTAAGTAAATAATTTGGCCAAGTTATTCCTAAAATAATCGAGGGAGTCGGAAGATTTATGAACAAACGACTAAAAATAAGAGAGTAGTAAAAAAACATTCATAATCTTACAATCATGAAAAAACTGTTTTTCACGTTACTATGCTCAGCAATTTCTGTAGGCGTTTTCGCAAATACATCAAGCGAACTGAAAAATACAACTGACAAAGAAACTATTTCTGAAACTACAATTTCTACAAAGAATAGTACAATACAGGCACCTCTAGTTATGACCTGCTTCTCTGCAAGTTGTGTTACGGTTTGTAGAGCAGGCGGCCCTTCGAGTACAGCTGAGACTGTTAAATATCTACAAGCACTTGATAGATATTGTAAAAGTAGATAAGTCTCAATTCACTTTTCATCATAAATTTTATCACCCTTGAAATTATTTTCAAGGGTGATCATTCAACCTTACACTATGAAAGCGAAAATCATTTTTCTCCTCGTCTGTATTTCACTACAAACTGTAGCTCAAAACTACAAAGTGACCTATTTGGCTAAAGGAGTGAAAGAATTGAAGAAAGATACGCTATCCTCAAGTATAGAAGAAAAAGCTATTCTATTAATTAAAAACTCATCTGAGTCATTTTTTTTCTCTTCCCTTTTTGAAATAAATAATCATTTTTATAAAAAAATTGAAGAAAATGAAAAAAAGCAAGTTTCTATTGATCCCCATGAATATTTAGATAGTCTAAATACGCTAACGTACCCCAGCTTTTTGGAAGACGAATATGTTACCAAATTGGATAACACAGGTTCCTATCAAACATGGACTAAGGTTGGTATCGAAGCTTTTCAATACAAGCAAAAGAATATATACCATTGGGTCTTGGGTTCAGAAACGAAAGTAATCCTAGGTTATACCTGTTTACAAGCGACAACCGAACTTCATGGACGTACATTTACGGCGTGGTATACCGAAGACATTCCGATCATGAGCGGCCCACACAAATTTTCTGGGTTACCGGGTCTTATCTTGAAGGTCGAATCGACCGATAAACTCTTTCGCTTTGAAGCCATCGGGTTCGAGAAAATAGCCCCCTTTACCCACATCATCCCGTGGTATGCCGATGAAGCCAGACCCATTTCGTTCGCTGATTTCTTGAAAATCCGGTCGGATTATTACCGAGATCCCCTAAAACAATTTGAAAATCAGGGTTTTACTATCCAACTATCACCTGAGTTCAGCCGTGAATTAGACAGCCGACGCAATTACATCTTCCTAGAGGAAAAGGAATGAAACGAGGTTTACTTGTATTGTTTAGTATCAGCTGGTTTTTAGGCTTTAGTCAAAAAAACCTCTCAGGCCATGTGATTCAGGGTGTAGATTCTGTAAAAATTTCAGGAGCAAACGTGATTTTAAAAGATTCGCGAACGCTTAAAACGCTTGGTTTTTCAAGTACCAACGAGAAAGGCTTTTTCAAGATCTCCCTTCCAAACAACCCAGATTCTGTACTCCTAAAAGTTTCCAATGTTGGATATACCCCCTTTGAACAAATCATCAGCACGTCAAAGGGTGAGATAACCATTCCTTTATTTTTCAGTGAGATTGAGTTAAGGGAAGTAATTATTAAAAAGAGTCCTATTCTCGAAGTGAATGATACCTTGGTTTATGATGTCAAAAGCTTTAAATCGCAGGAGGACCAGGTGATTGGGGATTTAATCGCCCGCCTACCCGGAATTCAGGTTGAACCCGATGGGCGAATCAAGTTTCAAGGGAAAGACATCAACAAATATTATATTGAAGGGCTCGATTTACTTGAAGGACGGTACTCCATTGCTAATCGTACTGTAAAAATTGATGATATCAAGTCCATCGAAGTTTACCAAAATCACCAACCTATTCGGATGCTAGATAGCTTGGAATTTTCAGACCGAGCTGCCTTAAATTTAGTTCTCAAAAATAATCGCACCGTGGTCCATACCGCCGAAATTGGGGCTGGATTAGCACCACTGCTGGGTCATGTTAAGACGTCTACTATTTTATTCAAACCCGCTTTTCAATTGATGGCAACGCTTGAGGCCAATACTATTGGCGTCGATTTATCTAACCTTACTTCTGATTTTACCAACCCCGAAACCATTGAAAACCAACCACCCAAACTCAATATACTTTCTCCCAGTACCCCTTCATTTGATACCCGGAGATGGTTGGTCAATGAAGATGTGCAAGGAACCTTCCATTCACTGAATAAATTAAAAAATGGTTTTCAAGTAAAGACGTTTGCCTCCTATGGTAGGAACCATTCCAAACTAACGGGCACTTCTGAAACCGCCTTTTTTGATACTTTTCAAGAAATTGCAAGGCTCAAAGAGAGCCGGGTTGCGTCGGTCGGTTCCAATCAGCTAAAATTGGAGTTCGTTGCGGAAAGAAACAATGAAAAACAGTATGCAAAAAATAAACTAACTTTTTTCAATGAATCCAATATATCCAGTGGTTTGATCGATGCTCCGTTAAATGATCTCAACCAGCAAGTTAATTCCCCTAGATATACTGTACGAAATACATTTGACAAGTATATAAAACTTAAAAGACAACTTTTAACCCTTCAAACCGATGTAAGTTACATGTCAGACCGTCAAAATTTGCGCATTCTAGACGACAGCACTCAAACTTCTCGACAGTATGTTATACAGCAGGGCTTGCACTCCGACCTATTTCTTTCCAAAATACAAATAGGCTCAAAATTTCGGTTTAAGAAATTAAACATCCGATACTCTATAGGAAATCATATAAACCTTCAACGCGCTTCCAGTTCATTTGGGACGGACCAAGACATCCATCAAAATCCAAATAACTTAACCTTCAATCAAGTTAATACCTACCTACAAAGTCATGCGGAACGAAAAGTTGCAGGCTACCAAATAATCATTGGATGTAAATTCAATACCACCCACCTTACAGCAAAAGCCGTTTTAAAAGATGACATCAAAAGCCAAACCTATTTCTTTTTAGAGCCTCATCTTTCGGTTAATAAACGTTTTAGTCATTTTTGGTCGTCGGATCTTTCTTTTCACAGAGGTATGAAATTTGGATCTGCCTTTGATTATTTTAATCAAGAAATTCTACTTAATTATCGGGAAGGACAAATTGGAGTAGACGAATTTCAGACAAGAATCATTCAGACCGCCTCGTTCTCCATTACCTATAAGGATGTCGTTAAGAATATTTTTGGTGGTTATTCGGCCACTTTGACGGCCATGGATCAGAATCTAATTTCAACGACTGCTATTTCCAACGATGGCCAAACGTTGGTCGGACTTAAACCACTTGACAATGGAAATACGATGCTTCGACAAGACATTCGTTTGTCTAAGTTTTGGCGAGATGCCAAAGTCAACCTTTCATTTCAAGCCGCCTTTATCAGCAATTCCCAAGAAATTTTGGTTAACTCGATCAAAAACACATTCTTTTCCAACACAATTGAACCGTCCTTGAACGTAACGTATCAACCTTTAAAAACCTTCAAATGGGTCATGGAAGGACAGCTTCAAAGAACCAAAATCACGTCGAATGTGACAGGGCTTCACCGAAATAATCAAGCGAATTTAACCGCTAAACTTCTCTATTTCCCTTCAGAAAATATATCCATTCAATTGCAAAACGAAAATTACGTAACGCAATTTGGTGATCTCAAACCACTTTATAATCGCTTTGTTCATGCAGACATTTGGTTTGATTTGAAAGGAAAAGTCAGTCAGGTGAAACTATCGTTTACCAATATCTTCAATGAGCGCGAGTTTAACATCATCCAGAATCAGTCGCTCGTGACAAGCGTTACCAACTTCTCTATGCGACCTTTCCAAGTTTTGGGTACGGTGAAGTTCCGCTTATAATTGCCTCGATTTTTTACATTGAATTCTGGCCCGCTTCGTTCACTTTAAAAAAAATGTTTGTTTATTTTGATAATGGGTTACGTCGAGCTTGGGCGCAAATTCCCCTTTTCCCATCTAGGTTTTATCCTATTCCTGCTCCGTGTTGGTTAGTGCATGTTCAAGATCCTACAAAAATCCCTCTTGGCCGATTTTAACGTAGGACTCCTCTAGGCAGAAGAAAAGTCCATTCAATCCCAAAGAAATTTTCTCTATCTTAGTGGTTCTACAGCATTCAACTCCTGAATCCTATGCCAACGTATCAACTGACTATTAATAATCGTCCGGTCACCCTCCAAGCGGAGGCGGATATGCCCTTGGTTTGGGCTTTACGTGACCTTGCCAATTTAAAGGGCACCAAGATTGGTTGCGGAATGGCCCAGTGCGGCGCCTGCACCGTTCACCTCAACGGCCAGCCCATCCGGTCATGCCAAATGCCCCTGGGTTCGTTACCTAAAAAAGCAAAAATCACCACCATAGAGGGCATCAGCACACCTACCCTTCATGCGGTGCAACAAGCTTGGATTGAAGAACAAGTACCTCAATGTGGGTACTGCCAGTCAGGACAGATTATGTCGGCGGTTGCATTACTGAAAGAAAATCCGAAGCCCACCGAGGACGATATCCGGACAGCACTGGACGGACACCTTTGTCGATGCGGCACCTATGCTCGCATTCAGGCGGCGGTCCAGCGTGCTGCTGAAACACTAGCCAAAACGTCTTCTCCATCCTAAAACCTACTGATAACATGGCAACCCAACGCAGAGAATTTTTAAAAACCCTCGGCCTGACTGGACTTGGCATCGCCTTCGGTTTGGATGCAGTCGCCAACGGTCAAACCTTACATAAAGTGGCGAGTTCGGCACTTACTTTGGAGATTAATCCTTTTATTTTGATCGATACTCTGGGGAATATTACGTTGGTCAACACACGACCCGACATGGGCCAAGGCTCCACCCAGGCTGTTCCCTCTTTGCTAGCCGAAGAACTGGAGGTACGGTTGGATCAGGTTAAAATTGTTCAATCTGACGGGCGAGAGAAATATGGTTCTCAACAGTCGGGAGGAAGTAGCTCGGTACGGGGTCTTTGGCTACCCCTCCGGCAAGCGGGTGCCGCCGCACGCGAAATGCTCATAAAGGCCGCGGCTCAGAAACATGGCGCCGCGATTTCAGAATTTTATGCCAAAGAGGGAAGGATTTACCATCGTCCCTCCAATAAGAGTTATTCGTATGGTGAACTGTCGGAACTGGCTTCTACATTTGAAGTTCCTCAGAATCCAACCCTAAAAGATCCGAAAGATTTTAAATTACTAGGTAAATTCCATCCCCGACTGGATGTCCCAGATCGGGTAACAGGTAAAGCCGTGTACGGAATCGATGTGCAGATACCCGGTATGGTCTATGCCAAAGTCGTGCATCCACCCCGAATTCACGATACCATCGGGAGCATTCAAGACGCGGCTACGCGGAAAATACCCGGTGTTTTGGATGTGGTAAAAACCGAACGCGCCATGCCACATACCACCACTGAGGCCGTGGCTGTTATTGCGAGCAACCAATGGGCCGCCCTCAAAGGGGCAAAGGCATTGGAGGTAACCTGGAAGTCGGCGACCGACAAATACCTTCGTCAAAACACCGCCGAATACTTTGCAGACGCTCGGAAGGCGGCCGACAAGTCGGGCATCCGATTTGAAGAAAAAGGTGACTTCGATGCTGTTTTTCAGCAGGCCACCAATAAACTTGAAGCTGTATACGAAACTCCCTTCTTGGCTCATGCCCCCATTGAATCGGAAAACGCCACCGTCCATGTAAAAGAAGACGGTAGCGTGGAAGTGTGGGCGCCGATCCAAGGGCCGGATGGCGCTTTAACCCAAGTAGCTCAATATTTGGGTATTCCAGAAGAAAAGGTGAAAATCAATGTTACCTTGTTGGGAGGATCATTTGGCCGAAAAGCCTACATGGACTTTTTGAATGAAGCCTGCCACCTTTCGAAGCAATTGAAAAAGCCTGTAAAAGTGCTTTGGACGAAAGAGGACGATATAACCCTTGGGCCGTATCGCCCCGGCATGTTAAGTAAAATGCAGGCCGCCTGGACAGGCAACCGATCGATAGCATTTCATCACCAAGCCATCGGAGAATCCATCTTGGGACAAGTTTTCAAGGGATTACCCCCAACGCAGGCGGATCCCTGGTTGGGTGAAGAATTAAGTCAGCATAACCACCAATACGGTTTCAGCACACACAAAGTGAGCTATTCACGGGTAGAAACCAGCATACCCATCGTGTGGTGGCGCTCCGTATATGCTTCCAATTTTGGATGGGGACAGGAATGTTTCTTAGATGAAATAGCGCACGCACAAGGAAAAGATCCACTGGATTTCCGACTCGGACTTCTTAAAGCGGCTCCGCGGTACCAAAAGGTTCTTACCGAATTAGCCGAAATTGCCAAATACAAAGAGGTAGCTCCGGGTACCGCCAAAGGGATCGCGATGTTCCGTTCGTTTGATTCGATTTCGGCCGCCTGTGTGACTGTCGCCAAAACAGCGGATGGAATCAAGGTTACGGACGTCGTCTCGGTGATTGATTGCGGGATGTATGTGAATCCGGACAACGTGAAGGCCCAAACCGAAGGAAATATCATCATGGGACTTCAAGCAGCCATGAAAGGAGGAATCACCTTTGAGGATCATCAATGCCAACAAAGCAATTTCCACGATTACGCGATCCTCCGACATTCCGAAACACCTAAAATGACTATTCATATCATCGAGAATGGTGAAAAACCAGGGGGAGTCGGAGAACCTGGCTTGCCTCCTATTGCTCCAGCTTTAGGAAATGCATTGTTTAAACTAACGGGGGAACGCCAAAGAACGTTACCGTTGGTGATGTAAGGATATCGTATCAATCATTCCCCCCAAGGAGTTTTTCATGTCACATCTCAAATGACAATGGAAAACTCCTATTTTTTTAGACCAATTCCATTTTTTGGAATTTTTCCAGGAATAACCAATCCGACTTCCAAAAAATTTAAACATTTTTTATAACTTTTTTGATAATTTATTTACTTATTCAAGTATACGAGAGAGATTCAAAAGAGCCAGTTGCTGTTCATTGAAAAAAGAGTGTCACTCATTTTGGGTGGTATAAGTATTGAAAATTAATTAATCAACGAAGCAATTCGAAAATCAGAAATTAAAAATTTTCAATATTTATTAAATTAAAAAAATGACAACCTCCAACATCCTCCGCGCATTTGTTCTGTCCACTTCTATCGCTTTAGGAACATCTTTAGCAGCCGCTGCCCAAGACAACAATACCGATAACCACCAAATCACAGTAAGCATACCCAACGTCGCGTTATTGGATTTAGAAACAGGTGGTACTAGAAACTTCACCGCTTCCTTTGTACAACCTACTCCATTGGAAGCTGGACAAAAACTTAGCGCGCCCGGAATAGTTCATTAAACTGTGTCTAGGTTTAAAATAGTATTAAAGGAGGGACTGG